>Ga0302319_10003523_pt1 | contig 32651 bp, 30 predicted proteins | sample Bog_T0_2_FD_203319 | JGI IMG/M metagenome (GOLD analysis project Ga0302319, IMG submission 203319) | Peat permafrost microbial communities from Stordalen Mire near Abisko, Sweden - Bog_T0_2 | ecosystem: Environmental > Terrestrial > Soil > Wetlands > Peat | place: Sweden: Abisko, Stordalen Mire... | reverse complement strand
GACGGACTTTGGCGAGCGGATTCCGATCGACAACGTCGCTTATTTCGATGGCTCAGATCCGGTGCGGATGCACAACTACTACACCCAGCTTTACAACAAGGCGGTTTTTGAGGTGCTCGAGGCCAAAAAGGGGAAGGGGCAGGCCGTGCTCTTTGCGCGCAGCGCCACCGCCGGTGGCCAGCAATTCCCCATCCACTGGGGCGGCGACTGCTGGTCGGACTTCATGGCGATGGCCGAGAGCCTGCGGGGCGGGCTATCTTTGGGTCTTTCCGGCTTCGGGTTCTGGAGCCACGATATCGGCGGTTTCGAGGGGAAGCCTCCTGCTGAGATCTATAAGCGCTGGGTGGCCTTCGGCCTGCTTTCGAGCCATAGCCGCTTGCATGGTAGCCAATCCTATCGTGTGCCGTGGATTTACGACGACGAAGCGGTGGAAGTGCTGCGAAAGTTCTCCAAGCTGAAGTGCAGCCTGATGCCCTACCTTTGGGCAAAGGCTTACGAAGCTCACGAGACCGGGGTGCCCGTCATGCGGGCCATGCACCTCGAATTCCCGAATGACCCTGCCTGCGAAACGTTGGACCGGCAATACATGCTTGGCGATTCGCTGCTGGTAGCTCCGGTCTTCACCCAAGATGGGACCGTCACCTACTACGTGCCGGAGGGCCGCTGGACGAAGCTTCTGACCGGCGAGGAAGTGATTGGCGGCCGCTGGTTCAAGGAAACCCACGGCGCCTTGAGCATCCCTTTGCTCGTCCGTCCGAACACCGTGCTCGCCACCGGTCAAAGTGATCGTCCGGACTACGACTATACGCAAGGGCTAAAGCTGACGGCCTATGGCCTTGATGAAGGCGCTAGCACGTCAACCGTGATCCGCGACGCCAAGGGCGGGCGCTACGAGATCAAGGGCTCGTTTGCCGGGGGCAAACTCTCCGCCGAGGTCCCAAGCGGGATTACTAGGCTCAGCATCAACTAGAGAGCAGCAACTCCTCTCTCGGATGATGTTTGCCGGGAGAGGAAGTTCGCCGGGGTTGGGGCCCCGATAGCGAAGGTGAAGGAGATATTCAAGCTCGTGATCTCTCACCAGCAGCTTCTCGGAATTGTCTGCCTCACCCATCCGGGGGGAATCGAGAGTTGGGTATGTAACAACCAATATTTGCGCGGCTCAGCGACGGGTGCCACGATTGCTGCCCCGGAAGGCCCCGTAAACTTCCCCGTGGAGAGGAGTGACGCCCTTCCGGGAAGCCATCCTACTCCGGCTTCGCCTTCGGCTTGGCCACTCGCTTGGCCACGCGGGTGACCGGTGGCTTCTTGACCGCGCTGCCGCGCGTGGCGCGAGGGCGGGAGGCCTCGGCGATCGGATCTTCCTCCTTTTTCTTTTTCTCGTCGGGATCGCCTTCGCCGGAGAGGCGATCTCCCCAGTCTTTAAGACCGTCTCCGACCTTCTTGCCCACTGGCTTGAGCTGTTCGGCAACCCAGGGTATGGCGGCAGCGGCCAGCACGACCAGGCCGGCAAGGCCCAGCGGAACGATTCCTACTTTCAATCTCGGTCTCATAGAAGGGCTTACGACGGTTCGTTGCCCTCGGTTGCGGGGGATGGCGGGCTGGGGCTATGGTCCTTTTGAATGGATTCCCGAAGCCAACTGATGATCAGCATAACGGTCGCGACCGTTATGCAGCTATCGGCGACGTTGAAAACGGGAAAGTCGATCAGGCGAAACCAGAACATGTCGGTCACCTGGTGGAGCACCAGGCGATCGTAGAGGTTCCCAAGCGCCCCGCAGGCCATGAGGGCTGCCATCGTGATCGTCCACTTGGTCTCATGAGGATTCTTGAGAGCGAACCATATGGCATAACCGGCGATGCCGATGGCGATCGGGGTCATGAAGATGCCTCGGCCCTGCATCATGCCGAACGCCACCCCTCGGTTGTAGGTAAGCGTCAGCTCAAAGACGTTGGGCCATGGATAGCCGGGGGTCTGATGTTCGAAAAAGTGGCCTCGGACCCAAGCCTTCACCGCTTGATCCAGGGCAAGCCCGAGGATCAAAATCGCGAAGAAGAGAGGTCTTCGATCACGCGCCAACGGGGGTCGTGACCTCCCGGCATCGGCGGCACAGGGTCGCTCCGTCGATCGTTTGCACGTCGGGGCGGCTCAAGCGGCATCGCTCGCACTCCAAGTATTCGCTCGTGCGGAAAGTGTAGGCTGGAGCGCCGGACTCGATCTCTACCCAACTCATCTTGAAGTAGTTCGCAAGGTCCTCGACGTTGAAGCTCAGAAGATCGGAGGACTCGGAGCGGATGGAGACCACTACCTTCTGGCCGTTCTTGACCTCGTTCCTCGTCTTCCAGGCCTCAAAAGCGGCAAATAGCTCCCTTCGCGTCTCGAGCATCGCCGAGAACCGGGTCTGCAAGGCACTTGCCTCAATCTCAAGAAGCCTCTCCTCGGTCGGACCGCCGAACAGTTCCATGTGCACGGAGACCGCCTCGGGGTGAAGCTTGAGCCAAATCTCTTCGGCTGTGTGGCACAAAATTGGAGCGATCAGACGGGTTAGCGAGAGCAAAATGGTGTGACAGGCAAACTGACCGGACCGTCGCGAAGCGGAGTTGGGAGCGTCGCAGTACATCCGATCCTTGATCGCGTCCAGGTAGAACGATGAAAGCTCGTTCACGCAGAAATCGTGGATTCCGTGGACCACGCGGTTGAAATCGTAGTCGGTGTAGGCCTTCACGCAGTCGTCCACCAGAATCTCGGTCTGCTCCAAGACGTACTCATCGACCGCCGCAACGGGACCGTCGAAATGACCCGGATAGTCATAAAGGTTCGACATGAGGAAGCGGAGCGTGTTGCGAACCTTGCGGTATTGGTCTCCGAAAGTCTTCAGAAGGGCCTCTGAGCAGGGGGCGTCGTTGGTATAGTCCACACTCGCAGACCAGTAGCGAAGAATGTCGGCCCCGTGGACGTCCATCACCTTCACCGGGTCCACCACATTGCCCAGGCGCTTCGCCATTTTCATGCCGTGCTCATCCACCACGAACCCATGGGTCAGCACCGCCCGGTATGGCGCACCGTCGCGAAGCGCGGTCCCAAGAATGAGGGAAGAGTTGAACCATCCGCGATGCTGGTCGGAGCCCTCCAGATAGAGGTCTGCCGGCCACGGCTCCTTCCACCGGGGCTCCACGTTGCCTTCCAGGACGACAATCGATGTAGCTCCGCTGTCGAACCATACGTCGAGCACATCGGTTTCCTTCACAAACTCGGTTTCGCCAGTTTCGGGGTGGCGATATCCTGCGGGCAAGATGTCTTTGGGTTCGCGCTCAAACCAAGACTCTGAGCCTTCCCGTTCCACTAGTTGGGCGACCGCTTCGATGGCCTCAGGGGCCAGCACTGGCTTGCCGGAAGTCGCGCCGTAGAACACGGGAATACCGACGCCCCATGGCCGCTGGCGCGAGATGCACCAGTCGGGTCGGCCTGAAATCATCGCGGTGATGCGGTGCTTGCCTTGCGGCGGCACCCATTGCACCTTCTCGATCTCGGCTAGCGCTCTTGTGCGCAGGTGATGTCGGTCTACGCCGATGTACCACTGATCGGTGGCGCGGAAGATCACGGGTTGATCGTCGCGTTCTGCGAACGGATATTGGTGAACGTAGTCTTCAACGAGAAGCAGGTTGCCGACTTCGCGCAGGCGGTCAACCACCGCCACGTCGCAGTCCTTGTAGGAGATGCCTTCAAACTCTCCCGCTTCGGCGGTCAGAATGCCCCTACCATCTACCGGGCAGAGGATCGGCAAGTTGTACTTGACGCCGGTCTGAAAGTCTTCGCGTCCATGGCCGGGAGCGGTGTGGACCACGCCGGTGCCGTCCTCGGTGGTGATGTACTCAGCCATCACCGCGATGGAGTCACGGTCGAAGATCGGGTGTTTGAACACCGCGTGTTCAAGGGTGATGCCGTCAAACGTCTCCAGCACCTTGGGCGATTCCCAGCCGAGTTTGGCGGCGAGCTTCGGCACCAGACTGTCCAGCACGATATAGTGAACGTCTCCTACCCTGACCACCGCATAGGTGAACTGTGGATGAAACGCCACCGCGAGGTTGGCGGGGATTGTCCAGGGGGTGGTCGTCCAGATGATTGCGTAGCAATTCGGAAACTTCTCCAGCACCCTTAGCGGGTCCTTGCGCAGGGGAAAACGGACGTAGATCGCCTTACTGGTGACTTCTTTGTAGATGATCTCGGTGTCGGCAAGCGCAGTCCGCGAGGTGGGACTCCATAGGGTGGGCCGCAGGTGCTTGTAGATGTAGCCCTTTTCCGCGAGCCGCTTGAACAAACGCACTAGCTCGGCCTCGTATTTGAAGTCCATCGTCATGTACGACCGCTCCCACAGGCCCATGGCTCCGAGCCGCTGGAACTGCGCGGATTGAATCTCGGTGAACTCTCGAGCGTGTTCTCGGCTGGCTTTGCGCAGTTCGGTCGCGGTGGGCGTGATCTTCTGCTCATGAAGCTTCTTGGTAACCGCCTGCTCGATCGGAAGGCCGTGGTTGTCGAACCCGTTCACGTACGGTGCGCGAAAGCCCATCATCGTTCGCGAACGGGCGACCACGTCTTTGAGAATCTTGTTGAGCGCGTGCCCGCAGTGGATGGAGCCGTTGGTGTAGGTGGGACCATCGTGGAGCACGAAGGTGGGGGCGCCGGCCCGGGCTTTCTGGATGAGGTGATAAAGCCCGATATCGAGCCAGTGCTTTTGAATATCCGGCTCGCGCTTAGCCAAGTCGGCCTTCATAGGGATGGCGAACTCTTGGTCCGGCAGATTGAGCGTTTCTTTGAAATCCATCTGGTTCTTAAGCCGTTGCCGGGGGCGGTATGAGGTTCCCGGTCGTTCGGGTCAGTCTACCTTGGGGGGTTTTCTGGTACACCCACCGGGTGCGCAAAGCCCCTACCAAGCCTCCCGGCAACCGGATCACTCGCTTTATGCGCAAACAGGCCGAGGAACTGTTTCCCGATGTCACCGAGCAGGAGGCGTTTCTGGAAGCGCTGGTTGAGGGGGGTTCCAAAGAGCAAGCGATCGTCGTACTCGACGACAAGCCGGAGATCGGAGCGTTCCCGAAGCAGCGCCCTTTCCCTTGGCAGCCCGACTTTGTGGTGCGGATTCTCGGCGACTTCCGGCCCACTAAGCATGCGCTCTATGCGAAAGGGGCCTACTATTCGATGGACTTCTCGTCGGCGTTCGCTGCGAGCGTCATGCTCGGCGCCGAGTTGCCCCGGCGCGTTCTGGACCTGTGTTCCTCGCCCGGGGGTAAGGCGATCTTTAGCTGGCGGGCGTTCCGGCCCGAGCTTCTGGTCTGCAATGAAACGATCCGGAAGCGCTGCAAGACCCTCATTGACAATCTCAAGCGCTGTCACGCAGCGACCTCGTGCGTCTCCTCCGCTGACCCTAGCGTGTGGGCGAAGAAGGCGTCAGAGGCGTTCGACTTGGTGATTGTGGATGCCCCATGCAGCGGCCAATCGCTCCTTGCAAAAGGGGAAGAAGCCGAAGGCTGCTTCCACCCCAACATGATCGATATGTGCGTGGGCCGGCAGCGTCGAATCGTCGGAAACGCCGTGCGGTGCCTGGCGCCCGGCGGCTATCTGCTCTATATGACATGCACCTTCGCCAAGAAAGAGAACGAGAAGCTGGTTGAGTGGGCGCTTAGACACGGCGACGTCGAGGTGGAGCCGGTGGCGATCCCTGGCCTCGCGGGATTCCAGAGCCGGTATTCGGACGCCGCCTGTTACCGCATCTTCCCCCAGTCCGGCATCGGAGCGGGTGCGTTCGCCGCCCTCCTTCGTCGCCCCGGGGAGCGTCCGGAGGTCCTGCCGGACCTGGCCGACCTGCCCATTTTTTGGAGGTACGGGGAGGAGAGGTAGTTGCAGTGGCAGACATATGGCGATTGGCGTTCAGATTGTGGGCAAAGACTGGTCCCGGCTTTGTCACACGCGCAATGCCGAGCAACCGCCCCACGCCAGTGGGGAGCCAAAGCCTCTAAACGATGCAAGTCTTCGGTCCTAGGAGCGACCGAAGATCAGCCGCAAACCGAAGGCCACCATGACGGTACCGCAGACTCTCTCAAGCGGACGCCTCATCGCGAGGTAGCGCTTCTGAACGGCGGGGGTAGACAGCAGCAGCGCGACGAGGCCGTAGCAGGTGCTCCCCACGACCGCGACGGTGGCGACTGCGCCCCACTTGATCCACAAGGGCGAGTCGGGGCGGATGAACAGAACGAACACGCTGGCAAAGAAGGCGAGGCACTTGGGGTTGAGCAGGTCGGTCATCAGGCCGCGTAGGAAGGCGCTGCCGGAAGGAGGTTCCACCGGCTGCCCTCCCGGGGGCGCCGAAGTTCGCCAGTACTGGATTCCAATATAGATCAGGTAGCCCCCGCCGGCGACTTGAAGCGCTGTGTGGGACCATGGCGCAGCGGCAAAGAGTGCTGACAAACCCACCAAGGTGGCGAGCGCCCAAGTTACGCCCGACGTGACGACGCCGAGTACGGCCATCAGCGCCTGCCCTCGCGAGCGTCCCATGGCGATTTGGCTGACGAGCAGAAAACTGGGACCGGGGGTCAAGGCCGCCATTGCTCCGATCGCGGCCAGCGAAAACAATGGGGCGAAGGCGCTGAGCATAGTGTGTGGCTACCAACGAGGTTGGCGCAATCATACCGGGTGGCCGTCCGTCCGGCTATCCGGCCGCGAAGGCACAACGTATATACTTGTGGCGCGAGTTGACAACATCCCCGTCCGGCGTGCGGACTGTTGACCCGCGGCTATAGGCAGAGGCCATGCATCAAGCTCCGTTGCCGCTCGAATACGGCGTGCTCACCGCCGAAGACCTGGATCTGCGCATCGGTCGCGCCAAAGCGGCCTTGGGCCGACGCCTCGTTATTCTGGGCCACCACTACCAGCGCGACGAGATCGTGAAGCATGCCGACTATCTCGGCGACAGCTATAAGCTGGCCAAGGACGCTGCCAGGCACCCGGAGGCGGAGTTCATCGTCTTCTGCGGCGTGCACTTCATGGCTGAGAGCGCCGATGTCCTCACGCCGCCCCACCAAACGGTGATCCTGCCGAATCTGGCGGCCGGGTGCTCGATGGCGGACATGGCGAACCTGTTCCAGGTTCGCAACTGCTGGAAGGCGTTGGAAAAGGTCTACGGAGGCATACGGGCCCCGAAGGCCGTCGAGGTACTGCGGCCCGCAGGGCACACAGCGCCGACGGCAATTGCCGACGCGCCCCGCATCGCACCAATCACTTATATCAACTCGGCCGCGAACCTAAAGGGGTTTGTGGGCGAGCATGGAGGAACGGTGTGCACATCGTCAAACGCCCCCACGGCGGTGCGATGGGCCCTTGAGCATGCGGACAAGGTTCTCTTCTTCCCCGACCAGCACCTCGGGCGCAACACCGGCGTCAAGCTCGGCTTCGACCCGGGACAAGACATGTGTGTGTGGGACCCCTTCAAACCTTTGGGTGGCAATGATGACGAAACCCTGCGGCGAGCGACCTTCTTGCTCTGGAAGGGCCACTGCAGCGTTCATCAGCGGTTCACGGTCGATCAGATCGCCAAGGCCCGAGCTGAGTACCCTGGGTGCAATGTCATCGTCCACCCCGAGTGTCCCCTTGAGGTTGTCGAGGCGGCCGACTTCAACGGCTCGACCGAGGTGATCATCCGCACCATCGTCGAGGCACCCCCTGGAACGGTTTGGGCGGTGGGCACCGAGGTGAACCTTGTGAGCCGCCTGGCCAAGCAGATGCCGGAGAAAACCATTTTCTGCCTCGACCCCCAGATCTGCCCGTGCTCGACGATGTACCGCATCCATCCCAGCTTCCTCCTATGGATTCTGGAGGGACTTGTGCGCGGCGAGGTGATGAACCAGGTCTCGGTGCCGTCGCCCACGAGGGAATTTGCCCAACTCGCGTTGGATCGCATGCTGGAGTTGGCCTAGAGTGATCACCGGCGACAAGCGGATGCAGTATCAGCAAACCTTCGCGACGGCCGTCAGATCAGCATCCTGTTCCAATCGCGCAGTTCATCAAATGGGCTGACATCGAATCCCTCGCGCCGCAGGTGCAGGACACGTTGGACCGGCCGTTGCCCAGGGGCTCATGTATCACGATCTCACCGGAGCGGCACGACGAACCCAAATAAGGAAACAGAGATTCTCGCGGAAAGCAGCCCTTTGCATGTGAGCCTGCGGTCACGGTCAGGGCACTTCGCAGCGGTTTGTGGCGCCAAGCCGTTTCATGGGCGACCAATCAAGCAATCCAGGGCCTCCTTGACCGTCGTCACGAACACGGCCTCGATGCCGGACTGGATTTCCGGAGGGAGGCGCTTGAAATCGGGTTCGTTCTCGGCCGGGAGGATGACGGCACGAAAACCGGCACGGTGGGCGGCGAGGAGTTTTTCTTTGATACCACCGACCGGCAGGACTTGGCCAGTCAGCGTGATTTCTCCAGTGCAGGCAATATCCGGGCGAGGGATGAGGCCGGAGACCGCGGATGCGAGGGCGGCGACCATCGCCAAGCCGGCGCTGGGGCCGTCCTTGGGAACAGCGCCAGCGGGCACGTGAATGTGCAGGTCGAGCCCGAAGTCGGCGGTAATCGCCGCCCGGGCCGCACTCAGGGCAGCCTGGGCAGACTCCTGCATCACCACACCCATATTGCCGGTCACTTCGAATGCGGGGCGATTGCCACGCATTGGGAGTGCGACTGCCTCGACCCGGAGGGGAGTGCCCCCCTGCGCGCCAACTGCGATACCCCATACCACGCCTTGGCAGGCCATTCGTTTGGGGGTAGGCATCGGCTCTTCGGACACCAATTCGATGTCCGCCCCGAGTCGGCGGCGCGCGACCCGGCGGCAAATGCGGGCGATCTCGCGGTCCAAGCCGCGCAGCCCCGGCTCTCTCACCTGTTCGCGGACGAGCGTCTCCAGTTCGGTATCGGACAAGAACGAATCATCGCCGAGGCCATGGTTTGCTGCGGCGCGAGGCGCCATGTATCGGCGGGCGATGGTCAGGCGTTCTTGGTCGGTGTAGCCGTCAAATGCAATGCACTCCATACGGTCCCGCAGGGGGCCGGGAAGGGTATCGAACACATTGGCAGTGGCTACGAACACCACCTGGGAAAGGTCGATCGGCATCTCCAGGTAGTGGTCCTGAAAAGCCGAGCTCTGTTCACGATCAAGGGCTTCGAGGAGGGCGGATGCGGGGTCGCCACGCATATCGAGGGCCATCTTGTCGATCTCATCGAGCACGATGACGGGGTTCATAGAGCCGACTTGCCGAAGCCCTTGCGCAATACGCCCAGGCATGGCGCCCACGTAGGTACGGCGATGGCCCCGGATTTCCGCCTCGTCACGCAAGCCCCCAAGGGCTATCGAGAAGAAGCCGCGACCCATTGCCGCCGCCAAGGCCTTGGCGAAGCCGGTCTTGCCCACTCCAGGCGGGCCAACAAAACACAGCGCCCCACCCATCGGGCGGTTGCGGAGAGCCTGCACGGCAAGGAACTCAAGGACACGCTCCTTGACGTCGACCAACCCATAGTGCTCAGCCTCCAGAATCTTGGCAGCCTCCTCCAAATCGGTGCGGTCGGGGGTGGCAATGTCCCAAGGCATTTCGAGCAGAAGGTCGAGGTAGGAGCGCATCTGTCCAGTCTCGGCGCTGCCGGAAGGCTGACGCTCTAGGCGCTTTAGCTCCAGATCCACCTTTTGGCGAACTGCCGCGGGCAAGGCAAGCGCTTCGATTCGCTCCCGGTACTGCTGAATTTCCACCTGAGCCTCGTCCGGTTCCCGCAACTCGCGCTGGATCACCCGGAGCTGTTCGCGCAAGTAGAACTGACGCTGGGCATCGACCACCTCGTGGTCGACCTGCTTGCGGATGGTTTCCTGCAAGTCGGCCAGCCGTTCCTCCCGACTCAGCAGATGGTGGGCCAGGTCGAGGCGGCGCAGGGGATCCAGCTCCTCCAATACGCTTTGCTTTTGGTCGGTGCGGAGGGGAAGGTAATGGGCAATGGCATCGGCCAACTCGCCGGGACGTTCCAAGTGGGAGACGCTTTGCACTGCCTCCGCCGGGACACCCGCATGAGCGTCGGCCAGGCGACCGAACCGTTGAAGCATGTCGCGCATCAGCGCCTCGGTTCGCTCTTCGCGGCGGACCCGCCGGTCGGGCGCCGGCTCCGGCAGCGCCTCGAAGGCTCCCTCTTCCAATTGGAGGAGGAGCGGACGCGCTCGCTGAAGCCCTCGGAGGACGATGCGCAGCCCGCCATCGGCGGTGACACTGCTGTGAAGAATCTCGCTGAGGGTGCCGATTTCGGCAAGGTCGCGCGCGGTCGGTTCGTCCAGTTGCATGTCCCGTTGGCTCACCACGAGGAGGAGCCGATCGCCCGAAAGGGCCCGTCGTGCCGAGGCAAGGGAACGCTCTCGCAGGACGTGTACTGTGTTGATAAGACCTGGAAAATGTACCTGGTCGCGGATGGCGAGAACGGGAACCGCTCTGACCGCCTGTTCCGCCTTGGCCTCTGATGCTTTGGACATCTTCGGTTACACCCTACCACCGAGATCCACCCGGTGGGAGCCTATTCTTGCAAAAACTAGCTTCACTGCCGGACGAGGTTCTTGAGATCGTTGAGGGCTTCGTCGGTCGCGAACGCCTGCTTGTAAACCGCGTCAACGATCTCGAACACTTCCAGGAGTCCAGTCAGGCGCTCGTGGATCACTTCCGCTTCGGGAGATGGATCACCGGCGGGCAGCATCGATAGGCACTCGCGGATGGCATCGGCCGTCGGATCAATTTCCCGCCGCTTGCGCTCTCGCACCACTCGAATGAACATTTGCCAAGGCTCGGATTCACTTACGTAAGTGTCTTTGCGGTCACCCTGCCGCCGGTAACGGCGGACGATGCCCCAATCCATCAGCTCACGCAAATTCATGCTGGCATTTCCTCGGCTGATGCCAAGTCGCTGAATGATTTGGTTGACATCCAATGGCTCTTTGCTCACGTAGAGCAACGCATGAATTTGAGCCATGGTGCGGTTGATCCCCCAACTTGAACTAAGCCGTTCCCACTCCAGAATGAACTGGTCTTGGGTGCGCCTCAAAGCGCTCTCATCGGGGCATTTCGGTTTGGGAGTCATGGTAAAGATGGTGACGCTGCTGCCAATAATCCGGTTGTCCCGGTGAAATTACTCCATGGCCCCAGAACCCCGCGAATTTTGGAAAGTTCGAACCCGCTACCATCGGCAGGGTGAAGGTTTGGTGCGAACCGGTTGGGTCCAAACTCTGGAATACCCGACTCTCATTGTAGCGACGTTGAAGGACTCGACATTCAGCGCCGAAGACAAGTTTCATTTTGAGGTCTTTGGAAGTGAGCGTAACGCTCGGTTTGACGCCGTACTCACCTCTCCATCGCCCTATTGGGCCAGCGCCGATGCGCCCCTCGACGGCGAGGAATCATGGTACGAGTTCCGCATCGTGTCAGAGATGAAGTACGTCGCGCCCAAGGAAGATTTCCGAAAATGTGTCCCAGTTCTTCCCGCCCGCGTATGGTCGGACGGAGGTGAGCGCAGCGCTCAGCTCCTCGACATCTCCCGACATGGGGCAGGCCTGCTGGTGGACCAGAAGCTGCGAATTGGGGACCAACTCCGCGTGGAGCTTCGCATTCATGGCCACATTTTGATTGTGAACGGCACCGTGCGCTATTCACGCTGTTACCGTTCTGCCCACCCCAACTACCGGACGGGGATTCGCCTGCTTTCGATGGACAAGCAGGATCAGGAGCAATGGGAGGACATCCTCAAGGCGGCTTGAGCGGGAGATCATGAAAAGCAAGAAAGCCTCCCTACTGAACAGTCGGTCCCGCCTCCAGCGGGCTCGCGACGCTAAGTTCTTCAACGGCTGGATCAAGGGGTTCGATGACGAACAGATTCAGGTGCAGTTGGCATCAAATGATGTCCTGGAGCTTGGTGACATCTTTATCATCGAAGTCCACGGGGCGGACTGCTATGCGATGATCAAGGGAAAACTCGGGATGGTCAGCGAAAGCATTGCGGTCTTTGCTTTGCTGGAGCAGCCCAAGTACTTCCCACCCAAAGAAAGGGTGCGGGTAAAGGTGGAGGGCGTCAGCGCGAGACTATCGGTGCTGGCGATGCCCAACGAGGCAGCCGGCGAACACTCGATGTACAGCCTTGACGTTGAGGTCAACGATGTTTCTCACGAAGGCGCCGGCATTCTTTGCGCCAGCAGGCTTGACCGCGGCACCCAGATCAGCCTCCTCGTCGATTCTCCGGCAGGGCCAGTGGCCTGCAAAGGCGAAGTCCGCTACTGCAAGCCCGAACCGGAACACGAAAACGTCTTCCGGGTGGGGCTTCTGCTGCAGGAGATGGGGCGCTTAGAATTGGCGCGCTGGACGAAAATGATCGAGTTCGCGATGGAAGCGGCCTAGCCGCGTTCGTCGCGAAGCTTGCGTCCCATTTCCGTGTTCTTCTCGATATAGTTTTTCCAGTTCGGAGGAACGTCGGTGTCAACGAAGATCGCGGTCACCGGACAAGCGGGCTCGCACAGCCCACAATCGATGCATTCGTCGGGGTTGATGTAGACCATATCCTCGGCTTCGTAGATGCAGTCGACAGGGCAAACGGTCATGCAGGACTTATCTTTCACTCCAATGCATGGCTCAGTGACAACGTAGGGCACTCGGCATTACCTCCAATCGGATGCTAAGTTTGGCACATCAAGGGCCTGGTCGCGCCGCCAAGCTCAGGCGTCCGCCCCAAAACCGTAGCCAACTCCCCTCAGCGTTTGAAGCCGGGAAGCGGCAAGTGGTGGAAGTTTGGACCGGAGCCGACACACGTGGATGTCCACCGCGCGGGCACCGCCATCGAAGCCAATGCCCCAAACCAGATTGAGCAGCCTCTCTCGGTCGAAGAACTTTCCGCGGTGGATGCACAGGAATCGCAAGAGTTCGGCTTCCCTGGGTGTGAGTGGCAAGGCGGTGCCCTGAGCGTCATGGACCATGTGAGTTGAGAGGTCAAGGACGATGTCAGCGAGGGCAATTTGGTCGGCTGCGCGCATCCGCATGCTCCGCCGCAGCATGACCGAAGCCCTGGCCACAGCCTCCTCCGGGAGATAGGGAGGCAAGAGTATTTCGTCCACGTACTCGTGAAGATCCTCAATTTGCAGCCGATCTGGGGGGAGGAGAGCCAAACATGGCGTCTTCAAATCACTCCCATACAGTTCGCTAAGGATCTCCCGCAACCGGCGAATCGACGAGCAATCATCAGCCTCCCGAAGGTCCGCGACCAGAAGGTCAGGGGGCAGGCCGTCGAAGAGCCGCGCCATCCGCGGTCCCGGGCTTGCTCCGAAATCCTCCCCGCTTCCGATTCGGGCGACGACGTGATTGGCCTCTCGAAAGGCCGTTGCCAGAGACTTGAGGGCCGATCCTAATAGAAGCAATCTAGGCATTTTTTGACGCAAATCAACTGGCCCGTCCGTCACGACGGAACTAGGCCACGGGGTCGTTTGCGCCCGCATCGGCGCTTGCTCAAGGTTCATAAATAGTTCTGCATCGCCGCGGCTGACGGACCTCGCTTGGGGAAGGCTTCCGTGCTCCGCGCCTGTTTGTCGGCAAACGCGATGCAAGTGCCCAAAACGGACACCCGTCACAACGAGGACAGATCGGATGGAAAGGCAGCAATGCCCTTGCGGCTACGACGCCGCTTGGCCTACATCGGCTATTCGGGATCAGACGAGCGCAACTTACGCCGCCACATGCCCGAATGCAAACACAATGCGTAACAGCAGACACCACGCGAAGCTGCGGCGCCTGCCCAAGCTGATTATATCAGGCGTTTCAGCGAACGGCGATGGAAAATTGCATGCGCATCGATTCCGTTAATTTCGTCAAAATCACGTCATTCTTCTTCCGTTCCCTCGATTGACGAGCCTGCAAACCGAGAATGCAGTGGAGGCCATTCCGGCTAGATGCAGTTTGCGGATAGAATGAATGTCGTTCCCACTCCGTCATTCTCATAAGGCACCTTCAAACTATGCAGCCGCCCAACTATCAGCCCAACGGTAACATGCCCCCGCGGCCGGGACAGCCCGGCGTTCCTCCCCCGATGGCGCCGCCCCCCATGCAAGCGCCACCGCCCATGGAGACGCGGCCCCCCTTTGTCGATGGTGGTGCGGGTACCCCGCGGCCACTTGAAGATCTGCACATCGACGAACTGCTCCACTTCGTCGTTGATCGGAATGCTTCGGACCTCCATATTTGCGCGAACAGCGAACCGGTCATCCGCGAAGATGGAACGCTCAAGCGGATGAACTTCGAGAAGTTCTCACCCAACCAAGTTCAGCGAATGCTGTATGAAATCCTGAGCGACGAGCACATCAATCGCTTTGAAACGACGCTCGAGCTGGACTTTTCCTACCAGTTGCCGCGTCGAGCCCGCTTCCGCGTGAACTTGTTCAGAGACCGGGGAGCGGTTGCCGCCGCGTTTCGGCTTATCCCCCAGAGGGTACCGACGGTGGAGGATCTGAATCTTCCCCCGATTTTGAAGACGCTTACCGACAAGCCGCGCGGCTTGATTTTGGTGACCGGCCCAACGGGTTCGGGCAAATCGACCAGCCTTGCAGCGATGGTCAACCACATCAATGCCAATCGACCGGTCCACATCATCACGATCGAAGACCCGATTGAATACCTTCACCAGCACAAGTTTGCGGTGATCAACCAGCGCGAGCTGGGTCAGGACACGCGCAGCTTCGCTAATGCGTTGCGTGCCTGTCTTCGTGAAGATCCCGATGTGCTGCTTGTGGGTGAAATGCGGGATATGGAGACGATCGCCCTTGCCGTCACCGCAGCGGAAACCGGTCACCTTGTGTTCGCCACCCTACACACCAACACGGCGGCGGAATCGGTTGACCGTATGGTGGACGTGTTCCCCCCCGAGCAGCAGGAGCAGATTCGTGTCCAGTTGTCCAACAACCTGGTATCGATCATTTCCCAGCAGTTGCTGCCACGGGTTGGCGCTCCCGGGCGGGTACCCGCCAACGAAATCATGATCGCCTCGCCCGCCATTCGCAACCTGATTCGCGAATCGAAGTCCCATCAGATCACCTCGACGATTCAAACCAGCGCCAATGTCGGGATGATCACAATGGACCAGTGCCTGCGTGACCTGTACCTGAAGGGTCTGATCGCGCTTGATGAGGCGCTGGCACGATGCGTGAACACCGAGGAACTTAAGAAAATGATCAATACGCCGGTAGGCGGCGCCCCTGGACAGGGCGGGCAGCCTCCCCGACGCTAAGATTGGATCCGCAATACATGAAATCTGGCGACCGCAATGGTGCGGGTACGCCGTCTAAAGGATAATAGACGTGGGGCGCACCCTTGCGCCGAAGTTGGTTCGACATGCCCGTATTCAGCTATACATTTCGAGATGCGAGCGGTGGTGTTCAAAAAGGCACCGCCGAGGCCGAGAGCGAGGATCTGCTAAGAAAGCGATTCGAAGAACAAGGCTTCCAGATCACCGAAGTTTCGATGATCAAGTCTCGGGGGCCGAGGCAAAAGAACTATGGAAAGGTCAAGCTCATGCACCTTTCCATCTTCTGCCGCCAGTTCTCCACGATGGTTGATGCCGGCGTGTCCATGGTGCGCTGTTTGGACGTGTTGAGCCACCAGACGCAGGACGCCAAACTCAAAAAGATTTTGCTCGATATTGGAGAACGCGTCGAGTCCGGCGAAAGTCTCTCCCGCGCCATGCAACGGCACCCTCGCACATTCAACAATCTCTTCCTCGGCTTGATCCGCGCGGGAGAAGTCGGTGGTGTGCTTGAAGAGTCGCTGCAGCGCCTTGCGCACTTCTTGGAGAAGGACGTTGATCTTCGCCGCCGAGTTAAGTCGGCCCTTACCTACCCGGTCCTCGTCTTGGTCATGTCTACGGGCATCGTGATCTTCCTGGTGACCTGGTTTATTCCCCAGTGGGAGGCCATCCTGGTTGACTTGGGCTTGAAGAGAGACGATCTGCCCGCCCCGACCAAGTTTCTCATCGAACTTTCGCATGCCATTCTCGGCTATTGGCACATCTTCATCATCTCCTTCGTGGCGATCTACTTCGCCTGGAAGATGTTCACCAACACGCGGTTTGGAAGGCGTGTGGCAGACCGACTTCGCCTCAAACTCCCAGTCTTCGGAAAGCTGCACCACAAGATTTGCATGGCGCGCTTTAGCCGCACCATGGGAACCCTCCTTACCAGCGGCGTTCCGATCCTTCAGGCCATGGAAACAGTCGCCGGCACTGTAGGGAATGCGATCATGTCGGACGCGGTTCTAGAAGCTCGCGCAAGAATCCGTGAAGGAGACCGCATCGGTGACCCTCTTGAGGCGTCACGCCTGTTCCCACCGATGGTCGTGCACATGATCGGCGTCGGCGAGGAATCCGGCTCCCTGGACTACATGCTCCAGAAGATCGCGGATTTCTACGAAGCGGAGGTGGAGGCCCAGTTGGCGTCGCTGACCGCTGCCATCGAACCGATCATGATCGTTTCCCTTGGCTTTGTCGTGGGCTTCATCGTCATTTCATGCTTCCTGCCGCTCGTTGACGTTATCTCGAAGCTGTCAAGCGGCGGTGGCGACGACAAATGATCGGCTAACCAAATTTGATCGACCGGATCCACTTCACCCAACCTTTGGGTGGTGAATTCGGGTCGATCAGTTGGTAGTCCACGCCGTTTGTCGTGAAGAGAATGGCACCCGAGCCTTTGAGTTCTTGGACGGAGTAGGTAACCGCGTAATCGTCGGCTCCCACAAATGTCGCGTTGGTGGATGAAGTGCCTTGGAGCAAGGAACTGACTAACACTCCACGATAGCGTCGATGGTCCGGGCCCGCAACGACCGTTCCCATTGGTAATTTGCGTAAGGGCAGCGACAGTGGGCTCGCGGTTCCGTTCCGGACGATCGCCAAGTGAGAAACAGGCCTGAGCGGCGAGATGAATCCATCGCGCTCAAACACACCTTGGGCGTAGGGTGTGAAGAGGAATCTAATGAAGTCACGGCTATCGGGGACGTCTTGTGACATGCTGGTCACTGCCACGGGGTACCTGGCTAAGATGTTCCAGTCTGGCGGAATCACGATGGAGTTCATGCCAGCGTGGACAGAGCGGGCGTCGCTTACGTAGACGATTCCTGCGTCCGCATCTCCGAGGACAACTTTTGCCAGCACTGCGCGGACATCTAGCTCCCGCGACACGACATGGGCATGGACTTTGGCGAGCCAGTCTGCGCCAAGCACGACGGCGGCATTTGTGAGCACCTCTTCTGCATAGTGCCCCGCCGGCACCGCCACGTCGGCGAGGACGATGTTCGGCAGGCCACCAAGATCTTTTATGCCGTGCTTAAGTGTGAGCCCCCTCCGCGTGACGACGGTGAGCTCATTTTCAGCGAAGACCCGTAAGGTTTGACGATCTGGAGCAGCGTCCAAGAGGTTCCTTTCGGAGGCGGAGGCGAAGATGTCGACCGGTGCGCCTTGCTGAATCTGGGCCGCCAGCGCCTGCGACCCGGCAAAATTGAGTCTGATGGAGATGTCCGGATGCTCGACCTCGTATTGCTTGGCGATCTCGGTAAAGGCGTCCTTAAGCGAGGCCGCCGCAAACACCGTAAGGGTTTTCGGGGTGCGGGCTACGAGCAGGAGGAGGAGGCCGGTGATCATAGCCCATTATGCCTTTCACCGAGGCGCCGTTTTCAGGACCTGCTCTTGGGTGGAAAACCTGTAAATGGTGGTAGAGGTGAACGTTTCGCCCGGACGGAGAAGGGTGCTGGGAAACTCCGGGCGGTTCGGAGAATCTGGATAGTGCTGGGTTTCGAGGCAGAGGCCCTCGTGCCGTCCGTACTCGCGGCCTCGTTTACCGCCGGTCTGCTTGAGAGTGTTCGAGGTGTAGAGCTGAATGCCGGGCTCGGTTGTCAGCACCTCCATCACTCGTCCTGAGGCGGGTTCGTAGGCGCGAGCGGCAAGCGTCAATCCGTGCCCCCCGCCGTTAATCACATAATTGTGGTCGAAGCCATTCGCCATGCGAATCTGCTCGTGCTCGTTGTGAATTTCGGCGCCAATCGTTCTCGGGGTCGTGAAGTCGAATGGCGTCCCTTTGACGGGGCTGATCTCGCCAGTGGGTATCTGTCCGAGGCCGACGGCGGTCACGTGGTCGGCAAACAAGGTGAGTTCCGTATTGAGGACATCTCCCTTGCCAGCGCCGGCGAGGTTGAAGTAGGAATGGTTTGTAAGGTTGACGACGGTTGCTTTGGTGGTTCGAGCCCCGTAATCAATGCGCAGAGCGTCCTGCAAGAGCGTGTAGACCACGGTCACATAGAGGCGTCCAGGGAAGCCGTCTTCACCCGCCGGACTTGCATACTTGAGCTCCAGGGCTGGGCCGATCTTGCTTACCCTTGATTTCGCTCTCCACAGTCGATCGTGAAGAACGCCATGAAGATGGTGAGGGCCACTGTTAGGATGAAGCCGGATCATCCTGCCGTCTATCGGGAAAGCGCTGCCACCTATCCGGTTTGCGTATCGCCCGACGATGGCGCCGAACATCGGGTGCGGCCCGGTGTACGACGCGAGGTTATCAAAGCCCAGTACGACGTCCTCAAAATGTCCCCGGCGGTCTGGGGCGGTGAGATAGACGATGATCCCACCATAGTTCGTGATCCTGGCTTCTATTCCGTTGGGCCAACTGAGGGTGTAAAGGTCGGCGGCGGCGCCGTCTGGCAAATGGCCAAAAAGGGTCTTGGTTAGATTGGGCAGAGGTCTCATTAGCGATGCACGACGTTGTGCAAAACAGACGCGCGTTACTATCTTGCTAGGCCTACACCTTTAGAGTCAACTGAAAAGGCAGTTTTCAAGCAGCAAATAGCAAAGTTGACAGTCATCGGGCTATTATGCCTATTCAGGTTCGCCGCTGCCTTCCAAAACTAGGGCCTGCGTCTCAGGAAATCTCTGATACCAGAGGTCTAGAACTTCATGCAGGTGGTGGGCGTAGCGGTAGTGAGCGCCGACCCCGGTTCGCAGTTCTGCTTCATAGAGAAACTTGTCAGCGGTCGTTGTGTGCTCGAATGGAAACTGAACGCCAAGGAGACCCCAATAGGGCGCGTGCCGGTCGCCATCGGCCATGAGTTGTCGAAACCGATTGGTGGTGGCGTGGCCGAGTTCAACCAGGTCAGTAGGAAGCCCATCCGTCCCTTCGGGAACCTGATCATCGGCGGTGTAAAAGCCGACGGGGCAGGAAGGACAGTATTTGGAACCTGTGCGGTGCCGGTTCAGGTCTCGAATTTCCGCAAAGGCAATCGCGTTCCAACCAAAACGGACGGCTGTCCGCTGCAGGGCTGCGCCGAAATAGTCGTAGCGAGTTTTGTGGGCCGAGAGTGCTTCAGGCATCGCTCCCGGCATGAGGCCGCCGGGCGCAAAGACATCCAGGTGAGCATTGGCCGCGCCAACGGGGCGAGTTGGGGCGGCCGCGGCCTGCCTGGCCTCGGCCCACTCTTGGGCATCCCCAAAGGCGTAGGATTCGCGGTAGGTCGCGTGACGGATCAGGCGGGGCGTCACGAGTTCGAGTTCGGTGACGATCGCGGCGCCCAGCGCCCTTGGTTCAGGCAACTCGTGGGAAAGGAGCCGTTGGCATAGAGCCACCCAGGCTCTGGCCGACATCACAAGCATGACGTTGGTGAGCAACCCAATTGGGAGGAAATACCTTGCTCGATCGAAGGCGTAGTTGCGCCTCATGCGCCTGACCTGGCGCTGCGCTCGCTCGTCAGGGCTTTCCAGAAGCGCGGTGGGGATCCTGGTGAGTTCTGGCTGGCGTCGGCATATTTCTTCCCAATATTCGAGCGCACGCTCGTAGGCGCCAAGTGCTTCAATCATTTCGGAGCGCCACTCCTGATCGAGGCCGAGCGCCTCAGGATCGGCCAGTGAGGCCTCGTCCATCTTGATGTATCGGGTGCTGGACTCTTGGCCACCGGCGGTCGGGCACCAACTCCACATCAGATACGCGAGCCACATCGAGACGCCATCGATAAACATGCTGACGGGCGTCATGTCGGCGATCGACTGGTGGCCGTAGTCGATCATCCGGAATATGCCGTCCACCGACTTGTCGAGGTTGGCCGGGTCGATTTTCGCGAGAATCGATTCGAGGCCCTCGTTGTTTCGTGAGTACCGCGCGCCCGTCGCGGCCAGCAATTCTGGCGTCAACGAAGGGCGGCCCGCCCTGGCGGCGGCTTCCGTGGCGCACAAGGATACGTGCGTAACCTTCACCCATGGGTTGTACCTTGTCGCCTCGCGTCTTTTCGCAGAACCTCTTCGTCTTGGAGGACAAGGATGGACAGTGTCGAAGGGAATCTTTGGGAGTACAACCTTGCCAAGGTGATCATCGTCGACGTCTCGGATGACTATCGACTGATGCAACCGCCGATGCCATCGGATTTCTATCCGGTGATCAGCGAGATTTGGCTGCCTCGTCTCAATTTATTGAAATCGCTTGCCCAGTTGAACCTTGTGAACGGCTACCTTTACGACTGGCACGAGTCGCCTGGAAACGGGCATGGCTCGTGGTATGTGGGCGTCGTTCAAGAGGCCTTGGCTGGAGCCCCATGCTCGTTTCTGGCGAGGTAAGGAAGGAAGGGGTGGTATCACCCCTTTCGAATCTAGTTGGAGGCCATCCAGTTCGTTTATCGAAATCGATCGGCGATGTTGCGGCGGATCATGGCGTCTGCGATGTCATCGCTTGACGGCTGGTACTCGCCGGATTCGATCCGGGCCTTGATTTCGGCAATCATGTCTTCTCTATCGGGCATAGCAATCACGTCTTTTGTCACTCGTTTTGCAAGCGGGCGATCTGCGTCACGCTGATCGGCCTCTTGCCCGACCTCCAGAATTTGGCCGACAAGCGGAGTGCCTTCGAGAATCTTTTTAACCTGTTCGTCTGAAATGCGCATGGTCGTATCTGTAACCTCCAGCCATTCAGAGAGGTAACCCGGCTGTCTCGATCATTCAGCTCCGAATTGAACATCGGTTGCCATCTGCCGAGACCCTAGGCTTTGCGTGAGTAGAGTCGCCTCTATCTTGCCTTTTTCTGCCCTGGGTCGTATAAACCCAGTATTGTTTTCGGTTGGTCCTCCTGGAAACTTTACGGGTGATGAAAAGAAAATCGTAACTTTTTTCGTGGAGCCAACATCCTTGCTGGCGCCCTCGGTCAGGAGAGTCGCAATCTGCGTGCCACAAGGACAGTGTCCACTGAGAATGGACGTTTTAGGGGAGGAAAAGACTGCTTTATCTTGGCGCGGCGCCTTCCATAAACAAGCGCGTCCACCAGGCCGCCGCGTCCTGGGCTCCATCTGCCGCTCGCCCAGCCCGATGCTGGGCAAGTGCTCCTCCCACAAATGTTTCGGCCAGTGCGTTAAGGGAATCGGAGCGCACTTCACCCCTCGCCTGGCCCCGGCTGAGAATGGTGTAGAGGGGGCTGTACACCGCTTGAAAGTATCCGCTCAGCACCTTTTCCCGACTTGCCGGCCTGGTAAGGCGCTCGCTGTCGAAGAGCAACTGCCGAAGATCGAAGTCGAGCCGAATGAGGTTGAGTGCAATGGCCTGCAGCGCAGCCGAAATGGGTAGCGCAGCATCGTTCAAGGGGGTGAGACGGCCTTCCGTCGTGAGCAGGGCTGACGTGGCCCACTCTACATAGAGCCCTTCCTTGTCGCCGAAGTGGTGATAAAGGGTTGGCGCCTGGACCTTAGCCAACTCAAGAATTCGGGCCACTCCGACTCGCTCGTAGCCGTCCTTGGCAAAGGAATCATGGGCGGCACGCAGGAGCGCATCCCTCCCGGTCATCTTCTTTCGTGGCATAGCAACTGCTATATTATTCGCTAGATTAGGCTAGACAGTGACGGAAGGTATACCGGTTGTGGGGGTAATGAGCCAAAATAGATGAAATACATCCCGATGGGGACCCGTAGACCGGAGTGAAGACATGATCAACCTAACCGACCGCGCAGCAACCGAATTGAAGGACCTCATTCAATCTCAAGGTGGAGAGTCTAGCGCTCTCCGAGTTTGGGTTGCGGGTGGGGGCTGTTCGGGCCTCTCGTACGGAATGGCGCTGGACGACTCACAGCCCGAACCGGACGACAACGTATACGAACACAACGGCGTCAAGATTTATGTTGACTCTCTGAGCCTCAGCTACATGGATGGCAGCAGCGTGGACTATGTGGACGATGTGCTTGGAGGCGGTTTCAAGATTGAGAATCCGCTGGCCGTCAGTTCCTGCGGATGTGGTTCATCCTTCAAGACCGAGGGTGAAAGCGCCGGTGGCGGCGGCTGCGGAAGCTGCGGCTGCCACAAGTAAGTCTTCGCATGGCGCGCCATAAAGCGCATATCGGTCGCCCGAGTGACGTAGGTCATTGACCGCGGGCATTTAATAGTGCCACACCCTCAAGGCCCGGATGGGCCGCAATCAGGTAGCCGGTTGACGCCTAGTGGGCGGTGGCCCCGGTATGTTTGGCAGCCGGGCCTGAACGGGTCGCCTGCGCAAAATCACCCAGGAGGGGGAGGGTGTCACCCAATTAGCGAGCCGCCAGCAGGTTGCCCAGAGGCGCCAGGAAGATGGCGATCGCAATGATTCCTAACGAGCAGAGGAGGGTTGCCCCTGCCGGGCCGCGATGGAGCGGGGTCGCGACGGCCACGTTGTCCTTGTCCTCCGACACCATGGAGGCGACCACGATCCCCAGATAGTAGTAGATGGAGATCACGGAGTTGACCGCCAATACGATGGCCAGCGGCATGAGCCCGGCATTAAGAGCATCCATGAAGATCATGGTCTTTCCGAAAAATCCCGCGGTGGGGGGCATACCAATGAGGGAGAGCATGAACAGGGTGAGGGCGGCGGCGGCAAGAGGCGACCGCTTTCGCAGGCCGTTCAGGCTCTGCAGGCTTGTGTCCTCGCTCCCCTTGCGGGCGGAGAGGCTCACCACTGCAAACGCCCCAACCGTCATGAGCGTGTAGCTGAGAAGGTAGTAGGTCACCGTTGTCGCGCCAATTTTGTCGGGCGCTTTGAAATGGGCGAGAATCGCCACCAGTATGTAACCGGCGTGGGCGATGGACGAGTAGGCAAGGATGCGTTTGACGTCCTTCTGGACGACCGCAATCAGGTTGCCGACCGTCATCGTCAGGATGGCGATCCAGAAGAGGGCCGGCATCCAAAGATCCACGAGGGGAAGGCATCCATCGAGCACCCGCCAAAGGGCGGCAAACGCGCCGATTTTCGCCCCAGCCGCCATGAACGCGGTCACGTTGGTGGGGGCGCCTTGGTAGACATCCGGGGTCCACTGGTGGAACGGAACAAACGAGGTCTTGAAGCCTAAACCGATCAGGATCATGCCAAGACCGAACAGGAGCAAGCCGTGCGTCGCGCCAGTCGAATGGGTCCAAGCGGTGCCCAGATCAGGCAAGTAAAGCGATCCGGTAGCACCGTACACGAACGCAATGCCATAGAGGAGAAACCCAGATGCAAAGGCGCCCAAGAGGAAATACTTGAGGGCTGACTCCTCCGACTTCTCCTCGCTACGACTCATGCCCGCCATCACATAGAGGGCGATCGAGAGGACTTCCAAGCCGAGAAAAATGACCAAGAGGTTCTTAGAGGTGGCCATGACCATGCCGCCTACTGTGGACCAAAGCAGTAGGGGATAGAACTCGCCAAAGGCCACCCGCTTCTCACGGAGGTAGCTGTCGCTGAAGAGGATGCAAAGGAACGCCGCCAAAAGCAGCAGGAGCTCCATGACGAGGCCAAATTGATCGCGAACGACCATCCCACCGGCGGATTCGACGCTGGCCATCCCAAGCTGGTCAATAAGGTATCCGGCCGTGCCCGCCAACCCGATCAACGAAACGGCCACCACGAACCCGTTATGTCGCTTGGCCGTTAGCATCTCGACGACCAGCGCCAGCATCCCAGTGAGCGCCACAAAGATGATGGGCAGCACCGACGGCCAATCGATAACGGGAATGCTAAATTGAAACATAGGCGTTTTTGGGGTCTTCGAGGAGTTGGGACAGACCGGCGGGAGCCTGGAGCAATACGTCGGCGTCGGGTATCTCGGCCAGCAGTGCGCCCTTTCTAATGGCGCGAACATCACTCACCGTTGCGCCACAAGCAGCGTCCCAGCCAAAAACGTCCGAAGGAAGGTCGCCCAGCAGGTCTAGGTAGGGTTCTTCACTTGCGACAACAAAGAGCACCGTTATGGCGGAGTTCTTGAGGGCGCCAAGCAGTTCGCGGTCCCGCTCAAGGAAGTAGCCCCCGTACTCCATCGGTGTACAGTGTCGCGCGGTCGCGCCGTGAAGGCGATACAGCACCCCGGCGGCGCCCGACTCGATCGCCCGTTGGATGGCGATCCGTACTTCTTCTGTCAGGCCATCGATCACGATTCCGGCGGCGGCGGGATCCCTTGCCAGCAACGGACTCAAGTCTAGCCGTCGCTCAATGGCGAGGCCGAACGGGTTGACGATTTCAGCGAACTGGAGTCCCTTCCCATGACCGTCGACCACTGCATCGGCATCCACGTGGGCCCTCCAACTCAGGGTGAGCGGAGGGGCGACTGGTTTACCTGCGATGACGAACGCAAAGCGATCCTGCGCGGTCATGGGGTGGTTACACCTCGCGAAGGGTTGGGCTGGGCACTCGAAAGGAGAGAAACGGGCGATGCAGCCAAAGCGGCCATAGTCCCCTCACCGACTGGATGAATCGGCTCAGCGCCGTCGACTGGCAGGTGATGGCGCTCGAACCTGCCTCGCACCGCAGCATCTTCGCTCATGTTGATTTCGTCGTCCGCGTTCGCCCACGAGGGTCGCGCCTTGGGACCGTCTATCGCCATCAGTCGGGTGGCTTCCACACTGGCCTCCATGGGGGCCAAGAAGGTATTGGGGTAGAGACCGCCCCAAAAGATAAAGACGACGAAGACAAGCACAATCCCGATTTCCCAGGGCTTCAGATCCTTGAGGCGTTCGTTGTCAGGATTCTTATTAGGGCCATAGAAGACCTGCTGGAACATGTAAAGCAAATATGCGGCGGCCAGAATGACGCCGGTTCCGGCGATGCCCGCCATCACGACATTTAAGCCATAGAGATGGTTGAATCCGCTCTCGAAAAATCCGAGCATGGCGAGAAACTCGCCGATAAACCCGTTCGTTCCGGGCAGCCCAACGCTCGACAGCATGACAATCAGGAACAGGGTGGTGTAGATAGGTATCTGAGCCTTGAGGCCGCCGTAGTCCTTGAAGAGGCGGGTGTGTCGCCGCTCGTAGATGAGGCCAATCATCAAGAACAGGGCGCCTGTGCTGATACCGTGATTTAATTGCTGCATCGAGGCGCCCATCAATCCTGCCTCGCTCAGCGAGACGATCCCAATGAGCACGAAGCCCATATGGGCTACGGAAGAGTAGGCCACGAGCTTTTTCCAGTCCGGCTGGACGGCGGCGACGATTGCACCATAGAGGATGCCGATGATCCCAAGCCAGGCAATGATGGGCGCCTGACGTGTGATCGTTTCGGGGAACAGGGGCAGGCAGAAGCGGAAAATCCCATAGGTGCCCATTTTCAGCAGGATGCCGGCGAGGATCACCGAGCCAGCAGTTGGCGCCTCAACGTGGGCGTCGGGCAGCCAGGTGTGGAATGGAAAGGCCGGGGTCTTCACGAGAAACGCGATCATGAACGACCAGAAGATAAACGGCTGAGCCGTCATCGCCCCCGCCCAAAGACGTCCGTTGGCGACATTGTGCTGGATATCCACAATGTCAAAGCTGGGATTGTGGCTCACCCTTTGGTTCAGGAACATCAGCGCGATCATGCCAACGAGCATGAAGATGGAACCCGCGAATGTGTAGATGAAAAACTTGATCGCCGCGTAGTTTCTCCGCTCGCCGCCCCATATCCAGATAAGAAGCGCCATCGGAACGAGCGAGAACTCAAAGAAGGTGTAGAAAACGATCATGTCCAGCGACACGAAGACGCCGAGCATGGCAGTCTCCAGGGCGAGCATGAAGAGCATGTATTCCTTCACGCGATGCTGAACATAGAAGCTGAAGGCAATCGAAAGCACTGTGAGGAGGGTGGTTAGGGGGACAAGCCAAAGCGAGAGGCCATCAATGCCAAGGTGGTAGCTGATTCCGAGCTGCGGGATCCAATCGACATGCTCCTCAAACTGAAAATGGAACGTGTGGCTGTTGAAGGCGGGAACAATGGTCAAGGAGACGCCGAACGCTGCGAGCCCGAAGAGAAGGGCTAGTACCCGAATGACCTTCACTGCGTCCTTGGGCACGCAAGCGAGAACTAGGGCGCCCAAAAGTGGGAGGAAGGTGATGATCGAGAGAATGCCCACTTTAGCGTCCTCCCCCTTGTTGGTATAGAGCGTAGCCTAGCCAGCAAAGCACGCCAAGACCTCCGGCGAGCATCAGGAGCGCGTACCCGCGAACAAAGCCGGTCTGGGTTTTGCGAAGCAGGGACCCAAAGCCTCCCGCAATGCTCGCAACCCCGTTGACGATTCTGTCGATGACCCCAACGTCGAATCCTTGCCACAGCGCCCTGCCGAACTCGCCGCCACCCTTCACCGAGGCATCCATCATGGTTTTGTCATAGTAAAATTGGTTGAAGGCAAGGTCCTTCAGCCACCCTATGCGGCTTGCATATCGGCCGCCCTTCAGGGTGACGAGGAATCCGAAGAAGATGCCGAGCACCGCAGCCACGGTGGATACCGTGAGCAAGGTGAGCCCGGTACCAGGCACGATTTCGGCTGGCTCGCCCGCCGCCTTGATTTCGAGTCCATTGGGGTAGAGCCAATGCTCGAAGAGGCCGTTCTGATTCAAGTAGTAGCCTGCGCCGGCCGATAGGATCGCGAGAATCACCAAAGGCACCCACATGCTCGGGGGAACTTCCTTGGGTTGGTGGTCGGCGGTGAGGCCATGGTGCTCTTCGTGAGGCTCGCTTGCCTGTCGGACCGCCATTTCTTCATCCGTGAAGAAGAACCCATGGATGTCTTCGCCATGGCCAGCATGGCTATGGGGGACATCATGATCGTGACGGGCGTGATCGTGGCCGTGAGCTTCTGGGACCAGTTCACGCCAACGCTCCGGGCCCCAAAAGGTCATCGCCATCAATCGCGTCATGTACCACGCCGTCATGAGGGCCACGAGCAGGGCCACATACCCGCAGATTTGGCTTACCGGGCTGCCTCCGAAGGCGGCCAGTTGATCGCCCAGGGCGGCCGAAATGATGGACTCCTTGCTAAACGATCCAGAAAGGGGCCAAATGCCGGCGATGGCGAGCCAAGCGACGAACATCGTCCCAAACGTGATGGGGATGTATTTGCGCAGGTTCCCGTAGCGCCGCATGTCTTGCTCATGGGACATCGCGTAAATCACCGCGCCGGCACCCAAAAAGAGGAGGGCCTTGAAGAAGGCATGTGTGACGACGTGAAACATGCCCGTCCAGTAGGCGCCCGAGCCGCAACCCACAAACATGTAGCCGAGCTGGGAAACGGTGGAGTAGGCGAGTACCTTCTTGATGTCAGTCTGGGCAAAGGCGATGATCGCGGCAAATGTGGCGGTGAAAATGCCGATCACGCAAACGACGCCGCTGGCGAACGGCGACATCAAAAAGAGAATGTGAACCCGGTTGAGAAGGTAGACGCCGGCGGTAACCATGGTGGCCGCATGGATCAGTGCCGAAACGGGAGTGGGACCTGCCATGGCGTCCGGAAGCCAGAGATATAGGGGGAATTGGGCGGACTTACCGCAGGCGCCCACGAAAAGCAGGATGGCGGCAACGGTGGCCATCCAGGCGTGAGGCCCGGTAAAGAGTTGGAGCACGTTCGGAAGAATCACGTCGTAGCTGAGGAAGCGATCACTCTTGACGGGCAGGCTCTTATAGTTGATGGCGAGGGAAACCGCCAAAAGGAACATGCCCAAGGTGAGTCCCCAGTCTCCCACCCGGTTCACGATGAATGCTTTGTTGGCCGCCTTTGAATTGGCCACGTCCTTGTACCAAAATCCGATCAGCAGGTACGAGCAGAGGCCGACTCCCTCCCAACCGATGAAGGTCATCGGTAGGTTGCCGCCGAGAACGAGAATCAGCATGCAGGCGATGAACAGGTTCAGGTAACTGAAGAACCGCGGGTAGTCGGTCTCCTCCGCCATGTAGCCCGTGGCATACAGATGGATGAGCGAGCCAACGCCGGTGATTACCAACACCATGGTCATCGATAACGTGTCGATCTTAAGCTCGAACGGAATGCGGATAGCGAGCACCTTAATCCAATCGAAGTAGGTGACGCTGAAATCGCGTGACGTCGTTTGGGCCAACTGTCCGGTGACGTAAACGCCAACGATGAAAGCAGCAAGGATGGGAAGGACCGCCAGCCACCCCATCGCCTTGCGACCCTTGACGACGCCGAGGCTGCGGATGACCGGTCCCCCAAGCGCGACCTGGAGAAATGAGCCCACCAGCGGCAGTAACAGAACCGCGATGATGATATTGAAGGGCGAAGTATCCAAGCCGTAATTTATCCCTTGAGCAGATTCATGTCGTCGACGTCGATGTCTTGCCGCAATCTGAAGATGGTCATGATGATGCCTAACCCGACGGCAACTTCTGCGGCGGCGACCGCCATCACAAAGATGATCATCATCGGCCCGTTCATGATGGAAATGTCGCCGTGATCCGTGGTGCCCTGGTACCACAGACCGTAGCGGGCGAACGCAAGGAAGGTCAGATTCACCGAGTTGAGCATCAGCTCGATGCACATGAAAACGACGATCGGATTGCGGCGAATAATGACTCCGACGACGCCGGTGGTGAACATAAAGAGGCCCAGCGCCAGGTAAAGGATGAGGGGAGCGCCGGTGATCATATCTTCCTCTTCGCAAGCAGGATGGAGCCAACAATGCCCACGAGGAGCAGGATGCTCGCGACTTCAAAGGGCCACACAAACTGGGTGAACAGGGTGTGACCCAATGTGGCCGGCTCGCCATACTTCGTCGGAGCATGGATGACGTTCACTGAGACGAGGGGCGGGAAAATGGTGCCAGCGATCACCCCGAACAAGATGACGCCCCCGGCAAGACCGGCGCCAATCTTGAGGTCCTTCTTCTCGGCCAAGAGTTGGGGTGCACCCAAATTCAACAGCATGATGACGAAGAGGAAGAGCACCATGATGGCACCCGTGTAGACCACCACTTGGGTGATCCCGATGATCTCAGCACGAAGGTTGAAGTAAAGGGCAGAGAGAGTGAAGAAATTGAGCACGAGGCAAAGGGCGGACCTTACCGCGTTCTTGAGAGCGACGACGCCGATGGCCGACAATGCGGCAACCAATGCGAGCGGTACGAAAACGATGAGGTCGGGGGTGATCGTGATTGAGGGCATAAGTTATCCGTTGGCCGGGACGACCGGCTCCCCTCCATCAACGAGTTCGATACTGCGGAGAACTGGCGGATCGACCATCTCGATGGTTCGCGAGGCCATCTCCTTCCCGCTCCCTCGGCGGTAGACGCGGTCGACCACCATCACGATGAGAACATCGATCAGCAGCAAACCCAGCGTCGCCAGTGGCTGAGCGTCCGATTCAAACTGCTCCATGCCGCCCATGAGCCGCGTTAGAAGGACCCAAAACCCAACAGCCATAAAGTTGGCAACGGACAAGGGAAGGAGACACCTCCAGCCAAGCGACATGAGCTGATCGTATCGGAGCCTTGGGAGGGTAGCTCGCAGCCAGATGTAGACCGATAGGCCGCCAATGCACTTACCGATGAACCAGATGGGGGCCCCATAGTAATTCAGAGCCTGCATAAACTGCCAAAACGCGGTCGCCGCCGGATAATCGTCAATGAGGGCTTCCCAGCGAATCGGCAAGAAGTTATATCCACCAAGGAATACAGCGGCAAATACTCCGCTGAAAACGAACATCGCCGCGTACTCCCCCATGAAGTACACCGCGAACTTCATGGAACTGTACTCCGTGTGGTAGCCGGCGATCAGCTCGTTTTCTGCCTCCGGAAGGTCGAACGGTGCGCGGTTGGTCTCGGCCACCATGCAGATGGCGAAAATGATGCCGGCAAGGAATCCGTATGGTGTGAAGAGATTCCAGTTTTGAATCCAGACCGCTTGATCTGCGCCCCAGATCGGCATCTCTTGCTGGTGCACAAACTCAGTGACCTTCAACGAGCCACTCGCCAAGGCAATCGCCGCGAGCGACATGCCCATTGCCAGCTCATAAGAGATCAGCTGGGCGGAAGACCTCAGCCCGCCAAGCAGCGAATATTTATTATTGGGGGCGTATCCGCCTAGAACGACACCATAGACTCCGAGCGAGCTCACCGCCATGATGTAGAGCACGCCGATATTCACATCCGCCATCGGCGTGAGCAGCCGATTTGGGCCCCAAGGGAGCGTCCCGCCCAAAGCGAAAGCAGGGAAGAGGGCGATGGCAGGGGCCACGAAGTAAATCAGCCGGTCGATCGAGGCGGGAGTGATGTCTTCTTTGAAAAAGAGCTTGACGCCATCGGCAATCGCCTGCAGCAGCCCGAAGGGGCCGACCCGGTTTGGACCAATGCGGTCTTGCATCCAACTCAGGAGGCGGCGCTCCCACCAAATGAACATGGGCACCAGAAGCAAGAGGGGAATGACGTACAGAAGGACACGGATGAGAGCCTGAAGTGCGGCGGGAGTGTGCACGAACCACTTGCCGATCTGAAAGAGGGCGCTCTGCATGGGGCCTTAGCTACTCTACCTCGTGGGTTGGGACCGATTGGCCGCACCCTAGGGGAGCAACGTTCCCTCCTCGCCGAGAATGGAGTAGTCCGCATTTGAGAAGCCCGGATGTTCCTTGATGATTTCTCTCATGACGTCGGAGGCGCTGAAATTCGGGGTGCTCGGATTCAGTCGAAGCATGAGTTCGGAGTAAATGCGCCAACCTGGTTTGGCGCTGCCCTTGGCGGGGATCACCTGGCTCATTCGCTGCACGCGCCTTTCCAAATTCGTATAGGTGCCATCACGCTCGGCCGGCGCGCAGGAAGGAAGTAGCACACTGGCGAAGGACGCCGCATCGCTCACGGTATAGCTCTGGAATACCAGAAAGCTCACTTTTTCGAGGGCCGACTCGACAAGTGCACGATCGGGGTGTAGGTCAAACGGATCGCAGTGGGCCAACCACAGCGCATCGATTTCACCCGCCGCGCAGGCCTTTAAGATGCCATCGGTGCTCAGGCCAGGTTTGCCGGCAACGGGTCGGTGCCCGGAGAGCAGCCCCGGCAACATCCCCAACTCATGGGCGCCTTGGTGGTTGGCGCCGAGGGCGTAGACATTGAGTGACGCGGATGTGGCGGTGGCTAGTGTTTGGAGGTCGTTCACCGTTTCGACGCCGTCCTCCAAGTCGTAAAGCTTCTGAGTGGCGATGATGGGTGCGCCGGAAAGCAGTTTGAGGGCATCTTCGATCAGCGCAGCCTTCACCCCAGTTTTGGCTTCCGCATCGGCGGCATTGACTTTGCCAGCGAGGGCCTGAGCGAGCGTACGTTGAGTACCAGGCCGGTAACGGAGCACCAAGTGGGCAAATTCATCGGCATCGGTGCGGGTGTGGTGAGCAACGATGACCTTGGCGTCGTTCAGCGACCAGGCCTTACGGACACGCAAATACAGGATCGGTTCCTCTTCGGCCAGCGAGGTGCCAAAGAGCAGGATTGCCGATCGATCTTCGAAGCTCTGAATCGAATCCTTGCCCGCACGCATCTCGGTGTCCCGAGGCGCATGCTTGAAGTAGCGGTAGTCGAGGTTATTGCTGTCGAAGTGGTTCCGGAACAGGCGCTGCAGCAGGAAAATGTCCTCGTTGGCAAGGTCGGGGCCCGCCAGTGCGGCGACCCGCTTGCCCTTGAACGCCTCGATGAGGGAGGCGTAGGCGGAGGCCCAATCGCACTCGGATAGGCGGTCCCCTTTTCGAATGGCGGGAGTGGTCAGTCGGCTTTCAAAATTGTAAAACTCGTGGCCGAATTTGCCCTTGTCGCAGGTCCACTCCTCATTGATCGTCTCGTTGATACGGCCATTGATCCGCACCATCTGGCCAACTCGGTAGTCGAACCACACGTTGCAACCGTTTGAACACAGGGTGCAGATGGCGGGCTTCGTTTCCAAATCCCACGGCCGGGCCCGGAAGCGGTATTTGGCCGAGGTCAGGGCCCCGACCGGGCAAATCTCAATGACGTTCCCGGAGAACTTCGATGTGAAGTCGGTGAGTTCGAAGGTGGAGGGCTGCATTTGGGCACCCCGAAAACGGAACGCGAGTTGACTGTCACCGGAGATTTCTTCGGTGAAGCGCACGCAGCGCCCGCACTGGATGCACCGCTCCAAGTCAAGCGTGACGTAGCTGCTGAGGGGGAATGCCTTGGCGGCGTGCCGCTTGGCCTCGACGAATCGACTGGTGCTCGGACCGTAAAAGAGGGTGTTGTTCTGGAGGGGGCATTCGCCACCCCGGTCACAAATCGGGCAGTCCAACGGGTGGTTGATCAGCAGGAATTCTAAGACTCCCTTGCGATCACGTCGCACCATTTCCGA
>Ga0302319_10003522_pt1 | contig 32660 bp, 30 predicted proteins | sample Bog_T0_2_FD_203319 | JGI IMG/M metagenome (GOLD analysis project Ga0302319, IMG submission 203319) | Peat permafrost microbial communities from Stordalen Mire near Abisko, Sweden - Bog_T0_2 | ecosystem: Environmental > Terrestrial > Soil > Wetlands > Peat | place: Sweden: Abisko, Stordalen Mire... | reverse complement strand
CGACGTCGCGGCCCAGGAAGCCGCCCTCGCTCAGGCTGAAGCATTGCTGCCCCCGTTGCAGACGCAGTTCGAACAGACGCGCGATCTGCTGCGTGTCTTGGTCGGCAATCTGCCAAACCAAGAGGTGGCCGAAACGTTCGAACTCGATGCGCTGCAACTGCCACCCGAGCTGCCGCTGAGCCTGCCCGCGAAGCTCATCGAGCAACGGCCCGACGTCCGGGCCGCCGAGGCGCAACTGCACTCCGCCAACGCCCAGGTCGGCGTCGCCGTCGCCGCAATGCTGCCGCAATTTTCCATCAACGGGACGGCCGGCGGAGCCGCGGACGAAATTCCCTGGCTGTTCCGTGGCGGCGGCCCGTTCTGGACGATCACCGGCGGCGTCAACCAGCCCCTGTTCGAGGGCGGTACGCTGCTGCATACCAAGCGTGCCGCCGATGCAGCCTTGAAGCAGGCCGCCGCCCAGTATCAAAGCGCGGTGCTCACCGCCTACCAGAACGTCGCCGATGCGCTGCATGCGTCGCTGTCCGATGCCGATGAGCTCGCCGGCGCCGTCGAAACCGAGAATGCCGCCAAAGTGACTTACGATCTCACGCGCCGACAAATGGAAGTGGGATATGTGAATGTTCTTGCCCTGCTCAGCGCCGAAACAACGTATCAGCAGGCGCTGCTCGCGCGCGTCCAGGCGCAAGCAGCACGCTATGGCGACACCATCGCCTTGTTCCAGGCGCTCGGAGGCGGCTGGTGGAATCGAAAAGACGTGGCCGCAAGATGAACCATGTTCGCGCCGCACTTCTCCTCGCGTGCACGGCATTCGCCGCAAGCTGCGCGGTCGGCCCGCGCTACCACCGGCCGGCAGCCCCGGCCGATGCCGGTTACATGCCAACGCCGCTGCCGCAGTCGAGCGCCTCGGCGCCGATTCGGGGGGGCGAGGCACAGCGCCTGATCAGCGACAGCGATATCCCCTTCGAGTGGTGGGAGCAGTTCAAATCACCGGCACTCAACGCGCTGGTTGAGCGGGCCTTCAAGGCCAATCCCACGATCGCGGCGGCGCAGGCGGCGCTGGTTCAAGCCCAGGAGATGGTTTACGCGCAGCAGGGATACTTCTTTCCGACGGTTGACGCGGGCTACAGCTTCGAGCGCCAGAAAATCGCCGGCAACCTCACCGTTGACAACGTCCCCGGCGTGGAGGGCAACGGCGACAACCTCCTGCCGCCCGTGCAGAACTTGGGCAGCACCCCGCACACCCACCCCCTCTCGTATGACTTCCACACCGCGGAGGTGACGGTGGGATTCGTGCCCGATGTCTTCGGCGCCAATTGGCGGCAGGTCGAGTCTTTGATCGCGCTCAAGGAGGCGCAGCGCTTCGCGCTGGAGGCGACTTACATCACGCTGGCCTCCAATGTCGTCGCCGCCGCCATCCAAGAAGCATCCGTGCGCGCCGAGATCGCGGCGACCCGGCAGATCATCGCGGCCGATGAGAAATCATTGGACATCCTGCGCGATCAATTCCGGCTGGGCTTCGCCATGCGCATTGATGTCGCGGCCCAGGAAGCCGCGCTGGGGCAGGCGAGGATGTTGCTCCCCCCGCTGCAGACGCAGCTCGAACAGACGCGCGATCTGCTTCGGGCATTGGTGGGGCAGCTGCCGAACCAAGAGGTCGCGGAAACCTTCGAACTCGAGGCGCTGCAGCTGCCTCCCGAGCTGCCGCTGAGCCTGCCCGCGAAACTCATCGAACAACGGCCCGATGTACGGGCCGCCGAGGCGCAACTGCACGCCGCCAATGCCCAGGTCGGGGTCGCGGTCGCAGCGATGCTGCCGCAATTCTCCATTACCGGGAACGCCGGCGGCAATGCCGACCAATTCGCGTGGCTGTTCCGCTCCGGCGGTCCGTTCTTTACGATCGTCGGCGGCGTCACCCAGCCGCTGTTCGAGGGCGGCACGCTGCTGCATACCAAGCGCGCCGCGGACGCGACCCTGAAGCAGGCGGCGGCTCAATATCAGGGCACGGTGATCACGGCCTACCAGAACGTCGCCGACTCGCTGCACGCGTCCCTTGCCGATGCCGATGCGCTCGCCGCCGATGTCGAGGCCGAGAATTCCGCGAAAGTCACCTACGATCTGACCCGCCGGCAACTGGAAGCGGGCTACGTGAACTATCTCGCGCTGTTGAGCGCCGAAACGGCTTATCAGCAAGCGCTGTTAACGCGGGTGCAGGCTCAGGCGACCCGATTTGGCGACACCGTCGCCTTGTTCCAGGCGCTCGGCGGCGGCTGGTGGAATCGCAAGGAACTGGCCGCGAGATGAAGTGCCGCAACGTGTTGCTCGCGGGCGCTGCGGCATTGGCCGCAGGCTGCGCCGTTGGCCCGAGCTTTCACCGACCCGAGGCCCCCGCCGACGCCGGCTACGCGCCGGCGCCGCTGCCGCCGTCGAGCGCCTCGGCGCCGATTCACGGCGGCGACGCGCAGCGCCTGCTGGGCGGCCGCGATATCCCCTTCGAATGGTGGCAGCTTTTCAAATCACCGGCGCTCAACGCGCTGGTCGAGCGCGCATTCAGCGCCAATCCGAGCATCGCATCCGCGCAGGCGGCGCTGGTTCATGCACAGGAGCTGGTCTACGCGCAGCAGGGCTATTTCTTTCCGACGGTTGCCGCGAACTATAATTTTCAGCGCACCAAAATCGCCGGCAACGTCACCGTCGACGATTCTCCCGGGACGCAGGGCAATGGCGACAACCTCAACCCACCGCTCCTCGACCTGAATCACTTCCCTCACACCGCACCGCTGTACTACGACTACCACACCGCACAGCTCACGGTGGGATTCGTGCCCGACGTGTTTGGCGCCAATTGGCGGCAGGTCGAGAGCTTGGCCGCAGAGACCGAGGCGCAGCGATTTGCGCTGGAGGCGACTTACATCACCCTGGCCTCCAATGTGGTCGCTGCGGCCATCCAGGAGGCTTCGTTGCGCGCCCAGATCGAGGCGACCCGGCAGATTATCGCGGCCGATGAGAAATCCCTGGCAGTCCTGCGCGACCAGTTCCGGCTGGGATTCGCCATGGGCATCGACGTCGCAGCGCAGGAAACCGCGCTGGCACAGGCCAAGGCCACCCTGCCCCCGATGCAGAAGCAATTCGAGCAGACACGCGATTTGATTCGCGCGTTGGTGGGGCAGCTGCCGAACCAGGAGGTGGCCGAGACCTTCGAACTCGACGCGCTGCAGCTGCCGCCGGACCTGCCGGTGAGCCTGCCGGCCAGAATCATCGAACAACGCCCCGACGTGCGGGCCGCCGAGGCGCAATTGCACGCCGCGAACGCCCAGGTCGGTGTTGCGGTCGCCGCCATGCTGCCGCAAATCTCGATCACCGGCGCGTACGGCGGCAATGCTGACCAATTCGCCTGGATGTTTCGCAAGGGCGGCCCGTTCTGGTCACTGGTCGGCGGCGTAACCCAGCCGATATTCGAAGGCGGGACGTTGCTCCACAGAAAGCGGGCGGCGGACGATGCGCTGAAGCAGGCTGCGGCACAGTACCAAAGCAGCGTCCTAACCGCCTATCAGAACGTAGCCGACACACTGCACGCGTCGTTATCCGATGCCGAAACGTTGGCCGCCGACGTGCGCGCGGAGAATGCCGCAAAAGTTGCTTACGACCTGACGCGGCGGCAAATGGAAGTCGGCTACGTCAACTATCTGATCCTGCTGACCGCAGAAACGACCTATCAGGAAGCCTTGATCCTTCGCGTGCAAGCCCAAGCGGCACGCTATGGCGACACCGTCGCATTGTTCCAGGCGCTTGGCGGCGGCTGGTGGAATCGCAAGGGCGATCCGAACTCCGGCTAGTCATGATGGAGCGACCCGCGCGCGAAACGGGCCCGCAGACGACCGTACGCGACCGCATGGCGGACACGATCGTCACTGCCGAGAGTATGTGCGCCAGCCACTGTGAGAAGCCCGAGTGGCCTGCAACGCGACTTGTGTTCATTGTGGAAGCCGCCCGCAACGTGAGTGCGCATTGGTGCACCCGGGCGGTACCCCCCGGGAGTAACGACGATGCGCTTTTCTTCGATTTGGAATTGGCTGGGATCGGCGCGCCACGGACGGTCCGTCGCAGGCGGCGCGGCGGCGCTGATCATCGTACTCATCGGAATCGCGCACTTCAGCGCCAAGGCCGATACACAGACCGGGAGTGCCGGGCGCAGCAGCGCCGCCGCGGCGCCTGCACGTGATCCGTCGTTGAGTTTGACGGACGCGCAGGTCAAGAGCATCAAAATCGGCATCGCCGCAGAGCATGCCTTCCCGCAGGAGCGCACGGCCGTCGGCAGCATCGACTTCAACGAGAATCTCGCGGTCCAAGTGTTCTCGCCCTATCAGGGGAAGATCATCAAGGCTTATGCGGAGCTCGGTGACCAAGTGAAGAAGGGCCAGACGCTGTTCACGATCGAGAGCCCGGATCTCATTCAAGCGGACTCGAATCTGATCGCTGCGGCGGGTTTGTTGGACCTAACCAGCCACGCTCTCGAGCGTGCCAGGCAGCTCTACGGGGTTCAGGGCATAGCGGAAAAGGATTTGCAGCAGGCGATCTCCGACCAGCAGACCGCGGAGGGGACGCTCAAGGCGGCCCGCGACGCAGTGCGCGTCTTCGGCAAGTCGGAGGCGCAAATCGATGCGATCGTGGCCGCTCGCAGGATCGATCCGGTCCTGGTGGTCCCGAGCCCGATCGACGGCCGTGTCACCGCACGCGTGGCCCAGCCCGGGTTGCTCGTGCAGCCCGGCAATGCGCCGGCACCGTTCACCGTTGCCGACGTGGTGACGGTGTGGATGCTGGCCAATGTTTCGGAAAGCAACATCAGGTACATCAACGCCGGGCCGCAGGTGGACGTCTCGACGATGGCATATCCCGGCCGTGTGTATGAGGGCCGGATCACGATCGTCGGCGCCACCGTCGACCCGAATCTCCATACCCTCCTGATCCGCTCGGAGATACAGAATCCGCGGCGCGAACTGTTGCCCGGAATGCTCGCCAATTTCGTGATTCACATCGCCGATCCCGTGACCGCACCGGCCGTTCCGCCCGAGAGCGTCGTGCGCGAGGGCGACGGCACCATGACCGTCTGGGTGACCACCGATCGGCATCGATTCACGCAGCGCAAGGTCAATATCGGGCTGCAACGCGACGGCTATGACCAGGTACTCGACGGATTGCGCCCGGGCGAATTGGTCGTCACCGATGGCGCCATCTTCCTCGACAACATGCTCGCACCGAGCGGCGACGGATGAGCTTCCTCGCGTCATTGAGCCCGCCGATGCCCACTGAGAGCCGCACCGCATGTTGAAAGGCATCCTGGCGTTCGTGCTCACGCGCCGCGCGATCGTCCTCCTTGGCTTGATGGTGTTTCTCGGCGGCGGCATCGCCGCCTTCACCATGCTCAACATCGAGGCGTATCCCCAACCCGCGCCGGTGATCATCGAAATAACGGCGCAGCAGGGCGGGTTGTCGGCCGAGGAGATGGAGCGCTATTACACGGTGCCGATGGAGGTCGGCATCTACGGGACGCCGTACATCACCGCGGTCAACTCCACCTCGTTCTACGGTTTGAGCTTCCTGCGGGTCAGCTTCAAGTACGGGATCGAGTTCTACTTCGCGCAGACCCAGGTCGAATACTCGCTGCAGCAGAATGTTTCCCTGCCGAACAACGTGCAGCCTCAGATCCAGCAATCAAGCCTCGTGGGCGAGGTGGTTCGGTATGCGCTGGTCGGCCCCCCGCATTTCGGCTTGGTGAATCTGCGCACCGTCCAGGACTACATCGTGCTGCGCCGCTTGTCGACGGTTCCCGGGGTGGTGCAAGTCAACAGTTTCGGCGGTCCCACCAAGGAGTTCGAGGTCGAGACCGACCCTGAGAAGCTCCAGACCTATGGCGTCACGATCCCCCAGCTCATCACCGCGCTGGGCAATGCCAACGTCAACGTGGGCGGCCGCGAGATCAACATCGGCCAGCAATCGATCAACATCCGCGGGGTCGGTCTCTTCGATGACGGCGGCGACGACGACTTGACCAAAGGCTACAAGGTCAACGACATCGAGAACGTTCTCCTGACCCAAACGGGTGCCGTGCCGGTCCGGATCAAGGACGTGGCGAGGGTGTATGTCGGTAACGTGCCCCGGCTCAGCATAGTCGGCAAGGATCACGACGACGACATGGTCGAGTCCATCGTGGTGATGGGGCGCACCTTCCATACGCAGGACATCGTCCCGAAGATCATCGCCGAAATCGACCGGATGAACCATGACGGCAGCCTGCCGCCCGGGGTCAAGGTCGTGCCGTTCTACGACCGGATGAGCCTCGTCCAGGTGACGACCCACACCGTGCTGGAGAATCTCGTCTTCGGCTGCATCCTGGTCTTTTTCATCCAATGGATATTCCTCGGCGATCTGCGCAGCGCGATCGTCGTCGGGGTCAACATTCCCTTCGCCCTCCTGTTCTCCATCATCGTGCTGGTGCTGCAGGGCGAGGACGCCAATCTCCTCTCGATCGGGGCCGTCGACTTCGGCATCATCGTCGATTCAGCGGTGATCCTGGTCGAAAATGTCTTCCGCAATTTCCAGTTGAAGCCGCATGACCAGAAGCAGCTGCTCGAGGACCTGGCCGAAGGAAATCTTGGGCCTGATCCGACCAGCCCGCACGGCGCCGCATCGCGGCAGGATTGGACCGACCGGCTGCGCCTGATCTACATCAGCGCCATGCAGGTCGACAAGGCCGTGCTGTTTTCCGTAGCCATCACGGTTGCCGCCTTCGTGCCGCTATTCACCATGCAGGGCGTCGAAGGCCAGATCTTCGGTCCCATGGCGAGAACCTACGGCTATGCGCTGGCTGGCGCCGTGATCGCGACCTTCACGATCACCCCGGCTCTCGCCTCGATTCTCCTGCCGGAGCAGGTCAAAGAAGTCGAGACTGTGTTGGTGCGGGCGTTGCGCGGCGCCTACACGCCGGCGCTGCGCTGGGCGCTCGATCGGCGTGGGCTCGTGGTTGGGATCGGGGCGGCGTTCCTGGTGCTCACCGGCCTGCTGGCCACGCAGCTCGGCAGCGAATTCCTGCCCGCCCTGGAGGAGGGCAATTACTGGATCCGCCTGTCCATGCCGCCCACCATGGGATTGGCCGCGGGCACGGAGGGCGTGAGGAAAATCCGTGAGATTCTCCTCAGTCACCCGGAAATCCTCACCGCCGTTTCGCAGCACGGCCGGCCCGACAACGGCAGCGACCCGTCGCCGTTCTCGAACGTCGAACTGTTCGTGCCGCTGAAGCCGCATGACCAGTGGCCCAAGGGCTTGAGCAAGGACCAATTGACGAATCAATTGCTCAAGGAATTCAGCGACGCGGTGCCCGGCCTCACATTCAACTTTTCCCAAAACATCCAGGACAACATCCAGGAAGCCACTTCGGGCGTCAAAGGCGCGAATTCCGTCAAGATCATCGGCCGCAATCTGGAAGAGCTCGAAAAGCTTGCCGTGCAGGTCAGCGACCAGATCAAGCAGGTCCGCGGCATGGAGGATGTGGGGACCTTCCACGTCGTGGGGCAGCCGAACCTCAACATCAAGATCGATCGGGAGAGGGCTGCCCGATACGGCCTCAATACCGGCGACGTGAATACCGTCATCCAAGCGGCGATGGGCGGAGCGGTCGCGACGACGCTTCTCGAAGGCGATCGAGCGTGGAATGTCACGGTTCGCCTCGCACCCAAGTATCGCGACAACGTCGATGCGGTCGGCGATGTCAAGGTCGGGTACCAGAACGCCGCCGGCGCGACCTCATACATACCCCTGCGCGAACTCGCGACGATCACCTTGGATACGGGGGCCTCCTACATTTACCATGAAGCCATGCAGCGTTTCATTCCCGTCAAGTTCAGCGTGCGCGGCCGTGACCTCGGCAGTACGGTCGCCGAAGCGCAGGACCGGATCGCCAAATATGTAACCCTGCCCACGGGCTATCGGCTCGTCTGGGCCGGAGAATACCTCGAGTGGCAGCAGGCAAAGCATCGCCTCGAGATCGTCATCCCCGTGAGTCTCGTGATGATCATGGTACTGCTGTTGGGCTTGTTCAATTCGCTGCGCGACAGCCTGCTGGCGCTCGCCGGCATTCCGTTTGCCGTTGGGGGCGGAATCATCGCACTCTACCTGTCGGGACAACCCTTGAGCGTTTCCTCCATGGTCGGGTTCATATCGTTGTTCGGCGTGTCGGTGATGGATGGAATCCTGATGATCACCTTTTACAACCAGGTGCGGGCGTCCGGCATGCGCGGCAACGCGGCCATGTTCCACACCGCCGAGCAGCGCATGCGGCCGATGCTGATGACGGCGCTGGCCTCGTGCATCGGCCTGCTTCCCGCGGCGCTGGCGACGGGAATCGGCAGTCAGGTGCAGCGCCCGCTGGCTTCCGTGGTAGTTGGCGGCATGTTCATCGGACCGTTCCTGCTCCTCCTGGTCGTGCCGCCTCTGCGGATGATGTTCCTGAAAGACGAGGGACAGGATTCCCCCGCTGCGATACCGCCCGGTTCCGGGGAAAATCCGTGATGCGGGCTGCTGCCGTATGACGCGGCAAAGCCGTCAGAACGTAGCGCTGATCGCCGCGCTGCTCGCTGCCGGCGGCCTCTGCGGGGCGGGGGCCCGTCTGTGGATCGGCGGACTCAACCGGCAGCACGCGCAGCTCGAACGATGCGCCCTCGCGTCGCGGCAGACGCATGCGAGCGAGGATGCACGGTCCCGATTGGCCCATCTCGACGCGGACGTGCCTGCCTGCATGAACGGGGCTGGCTACGAGATCGCTCGCGACAACGCGGATTGCGGGCGGTCGGTATGGCAGGGGAATGTCTTCTGCTATTTGCCGAAGAGCTATCTGGGCAAGCTGATCTATCGCATCGAGAAATCCCCGGACGCGACCCGGATCGGGGGACAGCGCCAGCCCGACCTGTGGCAGCCCGAGGGTCGATGAAGATCGCTTTGGCATGCTTGATCGGACTCTGCCTCCCTCTGACTCTCGAGGCCGGAACCGCCGAATCGATTGCGCGCGGCGGTTCGCAGCCGGGGGTTGCAGACACGGCTGCCGCAACCGAAGACACCGCAACCAACGCACGCGCCCGCATCGGTGCTGGGCGGGCGAACGGCCAGGTGCCGCCGCCTGCCGCGTCGGGGAATGGGGCTGCCGAGCGGGTGCCCATCGGGGGTCGAAAGGCGGCGGGCGTCGTGGCGCCACGCCCCACTCCCGTTGCGCCGCGACGTGCGATTGGCGCAGCTGCCCGCAGCAATTCGGATCGCCTGCACTCGCTGCGCAACAAGACCGCGCCGGTGCGGCTCGCAAAGCCGTCGAGCCGGCCGGTCGCAGCCCGAAGTGCTGCGACCGGCAACGAGGCCGCTCCGGCACGAGGGTCGAGCACTTTTCCGAAGGGATTGGCGCAACCGCATGTCTCAAAACCCGTTTCCGTCGTTCGGGCACTCCCCACCGCGCGCAGCCGCGCAACGATGCTGGGCGGCCCGGCAAGCGGTCTCGGCGCGAACGCCGCCACGATCAATGGATCGCGGGCGCACCGCAGGTTCTAGTTTTCTCATTTCCGGCTGAAACGATGGGTACCGCGAGCGCCGCCGCACTCGGGGCAATCGTTTTCGCGTCCTCGAACATCGATGACGTGCTGGTGCTGCTTGGCTTCTTTGCCGATTCGCAATTCAAGCGGAGCGCGATCGTACTCGGCCAGTACCTGGGAATCGGCGCCCTGTACCTGACAAGTGCCGCTGCGTCACTCGTCTCACTCGTTCTCGATCCCGCTTACGTCGGGTTGCTGGGAGTGGTGCCGATTGCGCTCGGTGTGGCGCAGCTCGTCAAGCGATCCGGCGCAAAAACTCGACATCGGACCGATCGTGGGCTTCATCCGTCTGCGAACCCGATGAACCAGACCCTGGTCGTCGCAGCGGTGACGATTGCCAACGGCGCGGATAATCTCGCGATTTATGTCCCGCTGTTTGGCACCGTCAGCGCGCATGCAATTGCCGTCATCGGCGTGGTATTCGTGATCATGACTGGCGTGTGGTGCGCTGTCGCATTCTGGCTCGTCCGTCATCCAATGCTGGGCGCTCCGATCCGCCGCCATGGCCGTCGAGCCATGCCGTTCGTGCTCATCGGCCTGGGCATGTTCGTGCTGATACAGGCTGGAAGCCGCCGATTGCAAAGCACGGAGACTTCATCGACCATATCATTCAAATCATGGTGATATCCTGCTGGTTGGCCTTGGGAGTGCTCCTCTTCACCGCGACGACCGCGGTGGCAGGCAGCGGACCGGTTGAAGGTTGCGTGAAGGGGTCGGCAAGCGAGAGCTTCTGGACGCGCCTGGGTGAGAGCTACCAAAAACACTTGTTTCAGGGCGATCAGGCGGCGGCGCCGGCTGAGCCCAACGCCCCATTCGACGAAGAGGCCGCGGGATACCGCAAGGACCTCGCCCCTCCGCCCGTCACGAATCCACCCTGGCCGTACGGCGTCTACAACGAGGGTGGAACCGAACTCATCGGCTACGAGAACATGTACAGCAGCGCACTCATGGACGCCCTGTATTGCGGCCCCAACGGCAAGGCGTTGAAGGACAGCCGCTTCACCATCTATGGCTGGATCGAACCCGGCGGCAACATCAGCACGTCCAATCTCGGATTCAACAAGATTTCGGGCACCGGCGGCAATTATCCCGAGGCGTATTCCTACGAGCCGGACACCGTCCAGCTCGATCAGTTCGCGCTCTATTTCGAGCGCACGCCGGATGAGATTCAGCGCACCCACAACGACTGGGGCTTTCGCGTGGCGCTGCTCTACGGCTCTGACTACAGGTACACGTTCTCGAACGGCATCTTGAGCAATCAGTACACCCAGCAGGAGCGCCTGTACGGCTTCGATCCGGTGATGTACTACCTCGATTTCTATTTCCCGGAGTTTTTCGACGGCGAGAACCTGCGAGTCGGCCGCTATATTTCGATTCCCGACATCGAGGCGCAGCTCGCGCCGAACAACATCACCTACAGCCACTCTCTGCTCTATACCTACGATCCCTACACGCAAAACGGCATCGTATCGACGACCATGCTCAGCAAGAACTGGAAGGTGCAGCTCGAGGTCTCCGGCGGCAACGACATTGCGCCGACCGACAAGCATTTTCGGCAGTTGACGCCCGCGGCCTGCGTGATCTACACCACGGACTCGGGCGGCGATGCGCTCTATCCCTGCATGAACGGCCTCAACAACCAGAATTTCGGCTGGAACAACATCCAGCACGCCGTGATGACCTGGTATCACAAGTTCGACGAGCATTGGCACATGGACACCGAGGCCTGGTACATGTGGGAGAACCACACCCCGGATGTGTCCAATCCGCAGGGCGAGGCGGCGCTCCTGGCCATGTTCCCCGCGCCTGAGTACAACATCGGCGCCCCGGCGGGCGCGCAGTGCAATAACACCGCGCTGGTGTACTGCGCCTCGCACGAGTGGGCGGTCGTCAATTACCTCAACTACCAGGCCGATCCGCACAACATCTGGAGCTGGCGAACCGACTACATGAACGACAGCACCGGCCAGCGCACGGGATTCAAGGGCGCCTTCGCGGAAGTCGATCTCGGCTTCACCCACTGGGTGGGCGATGCGCTCGAGCTGCGTCCGGAGGCGCGCTACGAGCGCCAGGTGTCGGCGCCGAACGCCGGGGCCACCGGCTACGCGTACGACAATCCGTGCTATGCGCCGGCCGTGACCGGCGAGTCGACATGCTCGTTCACGAGCGGCGGCCGGACACTGTCGTTCAAGCAGAACGGCGGCAAGAAAGCCCAAGCCTTGCTCGCGATCGACGCCATCTTTCACTTCTGACCGCCGGCCCCCGCGGTGCGGTGTAACGCCGCGGCGCTCAAAAAAATTGCAAAGAACGGCAACTTCATCGACGATGTCGTGATGATGAAGTCCCTGCCGCGCCTGCTGTTGGGCGCATGGCTGGTGGGTCTTGCCGCGGCCGCATACGGCGCGGCGGATCCCTTCGCCCACCCCCCGGAACTCGAACGGGACGTGCGCTTCTGGATCCGGGTCTATACCGAAGTCGACACCGATCAGGGTCTTCTGCACGACGCGTGGAACCTCGGGGTGGTGTATGAGGTGCTGCGCTTCGATGCGGACATCTCCCAGGCGCAGCGTGAGCGGCGCGTGGCGCAGGCGAAGGCGCACTACGCCGCGCTGCTGCGGCGGTTTGCCGCGGGGGACACCGCGGACCTGACCGCGCACGAGCGGCGCATCCTGCATGCGTTCGGCGAACGCACCAGCCCGGCGGTGTTTCTCGACGCGATCGACCGCATCCGCTTTCAGCTCGGCCAGGCGGACCGCTTCCACGAAGGCCTGGCGCGTGCGGCGAACTGGGAATCGCACATCGCGCGGGTACTCGAGCAGCGCGGCGTGCCGGAGGAGATCGCGGCGCTGCCGCACGTCGAGTCCTCGTTCAACCCGGCCGCCTATTCGCGCGTCGGCGCGGCGGGGTTGTGGCAGTTCATGCCCGGCACCGCGCGCCGCTTCATGCGCGTCGACGGGTTGGTGGACCAGCGGCTCGACCCCTACAGCGCCACCGAGGCTGCGGCCGACCTGATGCTCTACAACTACCGCCTGCTCGGCTCCTGGCCGCTCGCCGTCACCGCCTACAATCACGGTCCCGGCGGTCTGCGCCGCGCCCAGGAAGAACTCGGGACGAGCGACATTGCGATCATCGTGAAGCGCTACCAGGGCGCCACCTTCGGCTTCGCCTCCCGCAATTTCTACGTGGCATTCCTGGCGGCGCTCGAGGTCGACCGCCATGCCGACAAATTCTTCGGTCCGACCCCGCGGTTGCCCAATGCCGAGAGCGTCACGGTCGAATTGCCGGATTACGTGCCGGTCGATGCACTTGCCAGGGCCTTCAAGGTGGATCTGCAGGCGCTGCAGGTGTTGAATCCGGCGCTGCGTCCGCCCATCTGGAACGGCGCACGTTTCGTTCCCCGCGGCTATGCACTGCGCATTCCGGGCACGCCATCGGCGGATGAGGTCGGCGCCGCGCTCGCCCGGTTGCCGCTCACGCAGCGCTACCTCGCGCAGCGCGATGACCCGACTCACCGTGTGCGCCGTGGCGAGACGCTCGCCGTCGTGGCCGTGCGGAGCGGCGTGCCGATCGGCCGCTTGCTCGCCGCGAACGGCTGGTCGAGTGTGCCGGTGGTGAAGCGCGGCGAGATCTTGCGCATACCATTGCCGGACACGCGGGCCGGCGCCAAGGGCGTCGCGGAGGGGACCGCACCGGCAATCGCGGCTGCGGGCGCTGCGCCGGCCGCGGCGGCAGCGGCCGCCGAGGAAAGGACTCCACCGGCCCCGGCCGTCGAGCGTGTGATCCGACCGCACGAACCGGTGTCCGAACGCCAGGCGCAGACTGCGGCGATACTGCCGGTCGGCGCACCCACCGGCAGCACCGACCTCACCAACTACGCGGTTGCGGATGACCGGACGGTCGTCGTGCAGCCGGCGGAAACCCTGGGGCACTTCGCCGACTGGACCGGGATCCCCGCAGCACGCCTGCGGAGCCTCAACCGCCTGCACAAGGGTGCTGCGGTGAGCGTCGGCCACAAGTTGCGGCTGGATCTCTCGCGGGTCAGCGCAGAGCAATTCGAGTCGGTGCGCCGCGGCTATCATCGTCACCTGCAGGACGAGTTCTTCGCCACGCACCGCATCGCCGGAAGCCAGAATTACATCATCAAACGCGGTGACTCGCTGTGGACCATCGCCGCACAACGCAACGACCTGCCCGTATGGCTGGTCACGCAATACAATCCCGACGTGGACTTCGGTGAGGTCCGGCCGGGCAGCGCGATCGCGCTGCCGGTCGTCGTGGCCATCAATCGTCAGTGATGTGGCGGGATTGCGCGTACGCGGCGAGCGTCGGGCGGGTGTCCAACGGAGTCGTGAAATGCACCACCGAACCGTCCGCGCCGAGAAGGTCGAGAGATACGATGCGGTTCGCCGCCAGGCGCTTCAGCATCTCGGCGTCGAGCTGGAAGTAGGCGACCTGGCCCCACGAGACCTGCGTTCGATAGGGCTCCGCACCGAGTTGCGGCGGATCGGCGAGCGTGGTGAGCGTCCAGGGACCATCCTCGAGCATGACCCGAACGGCGGAGTCCGTGTGGATGTCCGCAACGGGTTTGTCGTTGCCGGGAGCGACATGGAGCCAGAGGCCATAACGGACATCCCCCATGCGGTCCCACTCCACCGGGCCCAGATAGGCGAAGCTTGCCCGCTTGCCGACGGCGATGCCTTCTGATTGGACGAACTCGATCGGTTCATGCAGCGCGGCCACGCTGATTCCGCTGCGTTCGTCCAGGATTTCGTTCGAGTGAATCGCGGACTCGTGCATACAGGCGCACGTCGAGCCCAGAATCCAGGCGGTGAGCAAAATTCGCGGTTTCATGCCGAAAGTATAGCCGAGACGTGAGCCAGGGCCGATTCTCGCGTGCCGGCAAAACGGTATAATTTCATCATGTTCAATTCGATCGCAATGCACGCCGCCAGACCGCGGGCTGTCGTCCTCGCCCTGCTTCTCGCGCTCGCCATCGATCTGGGGACGCCGCTCGTGTCAGCCGGCGCCGCGGCACGGGCGGCGGGCATCGTCGCCGCTGACCGGGTCGTCGTGCGCAAGGCGGCACACAAGCTCTATCTCTACCACGGCAGCCAGCTGGTCGGCGAATATCACGTTGCCCTCGGCTTGAGCCCGGTCGGCCAGAAGGAGCGCGAGCACGACTTCAGGACGCCGGAGGGGCTGTACAGTCTCGCCCGCCGCAATACTCGCAGCGACTACTTCCTCGCCATCCAGGTGTCGTATCCGAACAAGGAGGACGAGCGCCGGGCGCGCAAAAATCACTGGGCGCCCGGCGGCGCGATCATGATTCACGGCCTGCCGAACGCGCCGCGCCATCCTCCCGCCTATTATGCGAGCAACGATTGGACCGATGGCTGCATCGCGCTCTCGAACTCCGACATGGTCGAGGTTTGGATGCGCACCCAGGACAATATCCCGATCGAAATCCTTCCCTGAAGGGGGGTGCATGGAAACCAGTATTCTGTCGTCCGACATGGTCGATGCGCGCGTCGCTCCGAAGGGAAGCCTCGAGCAGTTGTCGCAGCAGGAGATCGAAAAGCTGCTCGATTCGGGCCAGGGCGGGCTCTACCCGCTGTTTCGCCAATGTGCGCTCGCGGTGCTCAATTCCGGGAGCGCGATCGACGATGCGCGCATCATCTTCGAAAAATACCGGGACTTCGATCTGCGCATCGTGCGCCAGGCCTGGGGCATCAAACTCGAGATCAAGAACGCACCGGCGGCCGCCTTCGTGGACGGCGTGATGATCAAGGGGCTCAAGGAGCATCTGTTCGCGGTCCTGCGCGACGTCGTCTACATCTCGAACGAGATCAAGGAAAGCGGCCGCTTCGATCTCTCCTCCTCGGCGAGCGTCACGAACGCGGTGTTTCACATCCTGCGCAATGCGCGCGTCCTCGAGCTGCAGGGGCGCCCGAATCTGGTGGTGTGCTGGGGCGGACATTCCATCCGCCGTGCCGAGTACGATTACACCAAGAAGGTCGGCTACGAGCTGGGACTGCGCGGACTCGACGTCTGCACCGGCTGCGGCCCGGGGGCCATGAAAGGCCCGATGAAGGGCGCCACCATCGGCCATTCGAAGCAGCGCATCGTGAATGGCCGCTATCTCGGGCTCACCGAACCCGGCATCATCGCCGCCGAGCCGCCCAATCCGATCGTGAGCCAGCTCGTCATCATGCCGGACATCGAGAAGCGCCTGGAGGCCTTCGTCAGGCTCGGTCACGGCATCGTCGTGTTTCCAGGCGGCGCCGGCACCGCCGAGGAGATCCTGTATCTGCTCGGCATTCTCCTCGATCCGGCCAACCGCGAACTGCCGTTTCCGGTGGTTTTCACCGGCCCCACCGACGCCGCGGAGTATTTCGAGCAGATTCACCGCTTCGTGGGCGCGACGCTCGGGCCGGCCGCGCAGTCGCGCTACCGCATCATCGTCGACGATCCGGCGGGCGTGGCGCGCGCGATGGTGGCCGGGCTTGCGGAGGTCCAGGCATACCGGCGCCAGCACAGCGATTCCTATGGATTCAACTGGCTGCTGAAGATCCCCTTCGAGTTTCAGCGCCCCTTCGACGTCAACCATGCATCGATGCGCGGCCTCTTGCTGTCGCAGGATCTGCCCACACACGAGCGGGCGGCGAACTTGCGCCGCGCATTTTCCGGTATCGTTGCGGGCAACGTGAAGGAATACGGCATCACGGCGATTGAACGCTTCGGGCCGTTCGAGCTCACCGGCGACCCCGGGATCATGGGGCCGCTCGATGATCTGTTGCGCTCCTTCGTGGCGCAGCGTCGCATGAAGCTCGCCGGCGCCGAATACTCGCCCTGCTACCGGCTCGTTGCATGAATCCCGACGCGCAGATCATCTATCGCTTCGATCTGCCCGATGGCTCGCAAAAATTCTTCGATTTCAGATTCGACCCGCAAGATTTTCGCCTGTTGAATCCGCCGCCGGCATCGCCGCCGCCCTGGACGGAGCTCGGCTACAACCAGTGCGCCAACTGTCCGCTCCGCGCCGACGGCCATCCACACTGCCCGGTCGCGCTGCAGATGGCGGGCGCGGTGGAGGAGCTGCAGGGTCTCGTTTCATTCGATTCCGTCGGCGTCACCGTGGCGCAGGCGGAGCGCACGATCTATGCGCAGATCCCCGTGCAGCAGGCGATGTCATCGGTGCTCGGCCTCATCATGGCGACCGCCGGCTGTCCGTGGACGGACCGGCTGCGGCCCATGGCGAGATTCCACCTGCCTTTCGCAAGCGAGGCGGAAACCCTGTATCGCAGCGTGAGCATGTTCTTGCTCGCGCGCGAATATTTTTTCGCCGACGAAGCCGCCGGATTCGGCGCGCTGGCGTCGCTCTACGAGAACCTGCACATCGTCAACCGCGACATGGCGCGCCGTGTCGGCGCGGCGAGCCGCAACGATCCGGCGAGAAACGCCATTGCGCTGCTCGATGCATACACGATTCTGCTGCCTGCGGCGCTCGATGCGTCGCTCGATGAGCTGAAGCCGTTATTCGCAGCATGGCGACCACCGGCCGCGCAGTGATTTAACTTACCGCAACGTTCCGTGAGATGCGTATCCCACGCTCATCGCGTGGTGATCGCAGGGGCACAATGCCTGTGACACAGTTCCTGTCGATGCATGCGGGCGGGACTTACTGTCACTGCAACGAACGAGGCAACCGGATGAGCGACAGAAAAAATCAGCAGTATCGAGGCTTGGATCGGCGAGCGCCCCGCGCGCCGCCGCCATCTGGCAAGCCCGAAACGCCTGCGAATCCGGACGCGCCGACGAATCTATTGAAGCGCAGCGAGAAGCCCGGCGGACGGCACGGTGCGATCACGAACACGCTCTACAGCTGGCACAGCTACAAGAACTGGGCTGAAAAGATGCGCGGCAGCTGGGACGACAAGAAATAGATTTCAGACGGCGGCCGCGGCGGCCTTGGGATCCCCGGCCGCCGCATCACCGGCCGCCGGGGCGCTCAACGATTCCTTCGCGCGCAACCACTCGATCAACGGCTCGAAGTCCTCCAGGTCCTGGGCCACCGTGTAGCGCTTCATCTCGTGCAGCCCGACGCCGAGCTCGGCGGCACGGATGTAGTTCTGCGAGTCGCGCAACGTCGCGACCACCGGAATCTTCAGGGTCGCGAGAAACTTCATCAACGCCTGATAGCTGAGCGTGTTGCGCTTGACGCGATTGGCGATGACTCCGATCCGGTTTTCATTGCGATGCACCTTGGCGATCAGCAGCAGATCCGCGATGCACTTCGAGAACGCGTGGATGTCGATGTCGGACGGCAGCACCGGAACGATGATCGCCTGCGCGTTCTTGGTCAATTCCGGGAGCTCCTGGGGCGGTACGGCCGCCGGCGTGTCGATGATCACGTGGCGCGCGTCCGCCGGCACACGCATCTGAAACGCCCGGGTCACGCGCGCATTGCGCTCGAACGCCGCGACGCCATGGATGAACGCCTGCTCGGGCTGGCGCTTCTTGAGCCAGCGCGTGCTCGAGCCCTGTGGGTCGTCGTCTTGCAGGAGGGGACGGTCTCCCTGACTCGCGAAATAGCTCGCCAGATTCGTCGCCACGGTCGTTTTGCCCGATCCGCCTTTCGGATTCAGGACGAGAATACGTTGCATGCCGGGGGAGCCTACGCAGCCGCAGGCTCTCTGGCAAGCACGACGGCCCTGCATGGCGCGGCCGATCGTGCAGGTTGTGAGTGCACTCACGCTCCCGCCAGGCGCCGGTTGCTAGACTTCCGCGCATGGAATGGATGCTGCAAGTTCTCGACGAATGCGACGACGCGGGTGCCGCGCTCTGCTTCTGGTGGCTTGGCGCACGCCGCGCCATCGGCGTCGTGACGGCCGGTCTCGCCGGCGTCACGACCGCGATTTGCGCGCTCCTCTTGCAGCACTGACCGGCAGCCGCCTCGGACCCTTGTCTGTTCTGTCTGTCTGAGTGAGCTTCGTGAGCCGCGTTGCGCCGGCTATACTCCCGTGCATGCGTACAGTCTCCCCCCGGCCTCATGATTGCTTACGTGCCGCGGCCGCCGGCCTGCTTGGCGCGTTGCTCGGCGCCTGCGGCGGCGGCCCAGCGCCCGGGCCCACCGCTGCCGGGCCGCCCGCCGCAGCCTCCGCAGCTGCAGCTGCACCGTCCTTGAGCGTGACCGATCTCGTGCCCGGCCAGGGCGAAGCCGCGACGGCAGGCCGCCGCGTCGTGGTGAATTACACGGGTTGGCTTTACGACGCATCGGCTCCCGACCACAAGGGCAAGGAGTTCGATTCCTCGACTGCCAATCCGGATCACTTCGCCTTCACGCTTGGCGCGGGTTCGGTGATCAAGGGCTGGGATCAGGGTGTCGCGGGAATGAAGACCGGCGGCAAGCGGCGCCTGGTGATTCCCCCCGAACTTGGCTACGGGGAGGAGGGTGCCGGCGGCGTGATTCCGCCCGGTGCAACCCTGGTGTTCGACGTTGAGCTGCTCGCGATCGAATGATGGTGTCGCGCGCCTTACCGCAGCCCGCGGCGATCGCCGGGCCCGCGGGGTCGATCGAGGCAATCGTCGAGGATCCGGGCGGCGCCGCGGACATGTATGCCGTCGTCTGTCATCCGCATCCGTTGCATGGCGGGACGATGGACAACAAGGTGGTCACGACACTGGCCAGGGGCTGCCACGACGGCGGCGTCCCCACGGTGCGCTTCAATTTCCGCGGTGTGGGGTCGAGCGAGGGTGCGTTCGACGGGGGGCAGGGAGAAACGGCGGATGCGCAGGCCGTCGCGGAGTGGGGCGCCCAGCGATGGTCAGGGCGCGGTTTGCTCCTCGCGGGGTTCTCGTTCGGCGCCTACGTGGCGCTGCGCCTCGCGCAGCAGCGGCCGGTGCGGCAGCTGATCACGGTCGCGCCGCCCGTCGGGCGGTTCGACTTCACCGGTCTCCAGGCTCCGGCCGCGCGGTGGATCATCGTGCAGGGAGATGCCGACGAGGTGGTTGATCCGGCGGCGGTCCGGGCTTGGGCGGCGTGCATCGATCCCGAACCCCGCCTCGAGCTGCTCGCCGGCGTCGGTCACTTTTTTCATGGCCGCCTCAATGAATTGCGCGACATCGTCGGCCGAGAAATCCGCAGCGGTTGAAGCCCATCGAAACCGCTGCGGACGCGAAGCTCGCGGCCATGAAACCGAGTCCGCCAGGCTCCTAGTTCACGAATTCCTTGAGTGTCTTCAGTGCCGCGATCCGCACCTTCTTGCTCGCGGGCTTGGCCTTGAACATCATCTTTTCGCCGTTGAAGGGATTGACGCCCTCGCGAGCCTTGGTTGCCGGTTTCTTCACCACCTTCATCTTCAAAAGGCCGGGAAGGGTGAACAAACCGTGGCTGCGCAGGCTCTTTTTGATAGCGGCTGAAAGTGAATCAAACACGGCTCCGACCTGCTTCTTGGAGAGCTCTGTTTCCTTCGAAATGCTCGCGAGAATTTCAGACTTGGTCGGTGCTGCATTCTTTTTCGCCATTGCTAATCTCCTGACTTGTGTTGCGAAGGCGGACATCGAGTGTCCGCAAATCAATTCGGCGCCGAAAATAACACAGAAAAAAGCCGATGTTTAGCGCAAATGCCAAAAAAATATTTCCATCCGATTCGCTTGCGACCCTGCTTTTTCAGGCCTCAGACGCGCTTCGAGCAACCACGATGTGCTTCGAAGGCAGTCTTTTCAGGCATGTACGTGTGCATGTTCAACGCAACAGCACCAGGAGAGCACCGATGGCAATGGACACCCAGAGCACGGAAAAATCGATCTGGCCGATCGGGGGAATCAAGCGGCGTACGGGTTTCAGCACCGGCTCGCAGAGCTGTCCGAGCAAGCGCAGACCGGGGGCATAGCCGCCCGGCGAGATGAAGCTGGTCAGCCAGTAAATGAGCAGCGCGAAGAGGTAGATCCGCAGCACCATGTCGATGAGTTCGATGACCGTCACGCGCAGCAGCGACAACCAGTCGATCTCACCCAGCCCGGACAGCGCGAGCAGCGCCGCCGTGTGGGCACAGGCGACCGCGAGCACGGCGACCACCGTCGCAGTGTCGATCTTCGCGACCGGCGGCAGCACGCGCCGCAGCGGCAGTATCAGCCAGTTCGTGATTCTCACGATGGCGTCGGCCATCGGGTCGCGAAAGTCCGCCCGGACCAGCTGGAACAGCAATCGAAGCACGAAAGCGAGCGTCAGAAGCCACAGCAGGGTGTCGACGATGTAGCGAATCGCATCCATAACAAATCAATTCCGGGGGGGCAGATCGATTCCGGGGCAGATCAATTCCGGGTGCCGTGTTTCAGTGCGCTCCGAACTCCGCCGCCAGCTCCGCGGAGCGGCGGTCGGCGGCCGCCACGGCGTGAGCGACGATAGCACGAAGGCCCGCGGCATCGAGCACGTCGAGGGCGGCGGCCGTGGTGCCGCCCTGCGATGTCACCTGTTCACGCAGCGCCGCCAGGGAGTCGGCCGACTGGCGCGCCATCTGCGCCGCTCCAAACGCGGTCTCGAGCGTCAACTGGTGCGCGATCTCGAGGGGCAGTCCACGCTCGTGGGCCGCCGCCTCGAGCGCCTCCATGAACAGGAAAAAATAGGCGGGACCGCTGCCGGAGAGCGCCGTCACCGTGTCCATCTGCGACTCGTGCTCGACCCAGACCGTGGCGCTGACGGCGCCCATGATGGATTCGGCGAGCGCCCGGTTCGCCGCGCCGACGGCTTCCGGTGCATAGAGTCCGGTGGCGCCGAAACCGTTCAATGCAGGCCGGTTTGGCATGGTGCGCACCACGGGGACCTGCGGACCGAACCAGCGCGCGAGGGCCGCGTGCGGAATGCCCGCCGCGACCGAGACCACGAGCGGATGCGTGGTGAGACGGGGGGCAAGCGCCAATGCGACGCCGCGCATCTGCTGCGGCTTCACCGCGAGAATGACGGCCTCGGCCCCCTCCGCAGCGCTGCCATTGTCGCGCGCCGCCTGAATGCCGTACCGCCCGACGAGCCGGGCGATCTGATCCGCGCTCGGGTCGGCGACCACGATGTGCGCCGCCGGGAGACCGCGTTTGACGAGACCGCCGATCAGCGCCGACGCCATGTTGCCCCCGCCGATGAAAGCCAGTTTGCGAATGTTGTTCATGCCATCTTCCCCTGTGGTTGCCGCTCGCCGAATATCGCGGTGCCGATGCGTACGTGGGTCGCGCCCTCGGCAATCGCATCCTCGAAGTCGCCGCTCATGCCCATGGAGAGTGTGTCGAGACCGAGCCCGAGCGCATTCAATTCCCCGAGCAGCCGCCGCAGCTCGGCAAAGTGCGCGCGCCGCTCGGCCGCGGTCGGCAGCGGCGGCGGCACGCACATGAGGCCGCGCAGGCGCAGCCTCGGCAGCGGGACGATCCGGGCCGCGAGTTCCGCCACCTGCGGCGGGGCGACGCCGCCCTTGCCCGGTTCGGGAACGAGCGCGGCCTGGATGCAGAGGTTCAGCGGCGGCCCATGGTGCGGGCGATGATCGCTCAAGCGGCGGGCCGTCTCGAAGCGGTCGATGCTGTGAACCCACTCGAAGCGCTCGGCAACCGCCCGGGTCTTGTTCGATTGCAGCTGGCCGATGAAGTGCCATTGCAGCGGCAGGTCCGCGAGGGCCGCCATCTTGGCGATTGCCTCTTGAATGTAGTTTTCCCCGAAATCCGTGACGCCGGCGGTGGCGGCAGCCCGCAGTGATTCGGCAGGCTTGCCCTTGCCGACCGCGATGAGGGTGATGGAACGCGGGTCGCGCCCCGCAATTTCGGCGGCACGGCGTATCCGGGACCGGACTTGGTTTACGAGAACCGCTGAATTCTGCGGACCAATTAACATATTGGGTGAGTCCACCCTCTTATATACTGCTCCGGCAGCGAACCTGCCGGACCTAGGAGCCTTTGATGGCGGTTGATATTGCGCAGCTTCTCGCCTTTGCGGTGAAGAACAACGCGTCGGACCTGCATCTTTCCGCCGGCGTCCCGCCCATGATCCGCGTGGACGGCGATATGAAGCGCATCAACATGCCGGCACTCGTGCACAAGGAAGTGCACAGCATGGTGTACGACATCATGAATGACAAGCAGCGCAAGGCCTTCGAGGAATTCTTCGAAACCGACTTCTCGTTCGAAATTCCCAAGCTCGCGCGCTTCCGGGTGAACGCATTCAATCAGAACCGCGGCGCCGGCGCCGTGTTCCGCAACATTCCGTCGACGATCCTCTCGCTCGACGAGCTGAACGCGCCCAAGACTTTCAAAGACTTGTGCATGCTGCCGCGGGGACTCGTGCTGGTCACCGGCCCGACCGGTTCAGGCAAGTCGACGACGCTCGCCGGCATGGTGAACCATTGCAACGACAACCGGCCCGACCACATCATCACCATCGAGGACCCGATCGAATTCGTGCACGAGAGCAAGCGCTGCCTCGTGAACCAACGCGAAGTGCACCGGGATACGCTTGGCTTCAGCGAAGCGCTGCGGTCCGCCCTGCGTGAAGATCCGGACGTCGTTCTGGTCGGCGAAATGCGCGACTTGGAGACGATCCGCCTGGCATTGACCGCGGCCGAGACCGGCCACCTGGTGTTCGGCACCCTGCACACGAGCTCGGCCGCGAAGACGATCGACCGCATCGTCGACGTGTTTCCGGCGGCTGAAAAGGAAATGGTGCGCTCGATGCTGTCCGAAAGCCTGCGGGCGGTCGTTTCGCAGACCCTCATGAAGAAGGTGGGCGGCGGCCGCATCGCCGCGCACGAGATCATGATGGGAACGCCGGCCATCCGCAACCTGATCCGCGAGGGAAAAATCGCACAGATGTATTCGGCGATTCAAACCGGGCAGGGCCAGGGAATGCAGACCCTCGACCAATGCCTGCAGGAGCTCGTTCAAAAGGGCGTGGTCAGCCGCGAGGAAGCGCGCTTCAAGGCGCAAAACAAGGACACCGTCTGACATGGAACGAGATCAAGCAATTCGGCTGATGCAGGATCTGCTGCGCCGGATGGTCGAGAAAAAAGGTTCCGACCTCTTCATCACCGCCGGCTTCCCGCCCGCGATCAAGGTCGACGGCGAGATCCGGCCCCAGTCGGACCGCACGCTCACTCCGGAGCAGAGCGCGGGACTGGTGCGGGCGATCATGAACGACCGGCAGACCAAGGAGTTCGACTCGACGAAGGAGTGTAATTTCGCCATCGCGCCCCCCGGCATCGGGCGCTTTCGCGTGAGCGCGTTCGTGCAGCAGGGCTTCACCGGTGCGGTGCTGCGCACCATCAATGCGAAGATACCGACGCTCGAGGAGCTCGAGCTGCCACCGGTGCTGAAGGACGTCGTGCTGTCCAAGCGCGGATTCGTCATCATGGTGGGCGGCACGGGATCCGGAAAATCGACCACGCTCGCCGCCATGGTCGGTTATCGCAACGAGAAGACCCGCGGCCACATCGTCACCATCGAAGACCCGGTGGAGTATGTCCACGCGCACAAGGGGTGCGTCGTGACACACCGCGAGGTCGGGGTCGACTGCGAGAGCTGGCATCTCGCGCTGAAGAACACACTGCGCCAGGCGCCGGATGTCATCCTGATCGGCGAAATACGCGATCGGGAGACGATGGAATACGGCATCCAATTCGCGGAAACCGGCCATCTCGTGCTGGCGACGCTGCACGCCAACAGCTCGAACCAGGCCCTCGACCGGATCATCAATTTTTTCCCCGAGGAGCGCCGCGAGCAGCTCCTCATGGACCTTTCCTTGAACATCCGCGCGCTCATCTCGCAGCGGCTCATCCCGCGCGAGACGGGCACGGGCAGAATCGCCGCCATGGAAATCATGCTCGCCTCGCCGCTGATCTCCGACCTCATCTTCAAGGGCAACGTCGCCAAGATCAAGGATGTCATGGCGCGTTCGAACCGGCTCGGCATGAAGACCTTCGACCAGGCGCTGTTCGACCTGTATGAGGCGGGGCTCGTCTCCTACGAGGACGCGCTGCGCAATGCGGATTCGAAGAACGAGCTGCGCCTGCGCGTGAAGCTCGAGAGCAAGCGGGAAATGAAGAATCCGGATGAGGGCGCGGCCCTGCAGATCATGGAAGAAGAATCGGGGCAGGGATTCTGAACAGCATGTCAGCCGCCGAACCGGTCCAGCCGATGAATACGAAACCGCTTTTCAAGCTGATGGTGGAACGCAAGGCATCGGATCTGTTCTTCACCTGCAATGCACCCGTGAAGATCAAGATCGAGGGCAAGATCTTTCCCGTCAACAAGCAGGTGCTGTCCCCGGAGACCGTGCGCCAGGCCGCCCTCGGCCTGATGACCCAGGAGCAGCTCGACCATTTCAACGAAGAACTGGAGATCGATTTCGCCATCTCGGAGGCGGGCCTCGGCCGGTTTCGCGTGAATGTGTTCTACCAGCGCGGCTATCCGGCGATGGTGCTGCGCTACATCACGGCCGAGATGCCGCGGCTCGAGGATCTCGGCATGCCCGAGATCTACAAGGAGCTCGTGATGATGAAGCGCGGCCTGATCCTGATGGTGGGGGCGGCCGGGGCCGGCAAGTCGACGACGCTCGCCGCGATGATCAACTACCGCAACGAGACCTCCTCCGATCACATCCTGACGATCGAGGATCCGATCGAGTTCCTGCACACGAACAAGAAGTCGATCATCAACCAGCGCGAAGTGGGTCTCGACACGAAGTCATTCGCGCGAGCGCTGCGCAGCGCCGTGCGCGCCTCCCCCGACGTGATCCTCGTCGGAGAGATTCGTGACCGCGACACGATGGAGGCGGCGCTCACGCTCGCCGGGACGGGACATCTGTGCATCGCCACGCTGCATGCGAACAATTGCGCCGAAACGCTCGACCGCATCATCAACATGTTCTCCCACGATCAGCGCAACCAGATCTTCCTCGACCTGTCGCAGTACCTGCGCGCCATCCTGTCGCAGCGGCTCGTGGTGTCGAAATCCGGCTCGCGCGTGGCGGCTTCCGAGGTGATGGTGAACACGCCGCACATGTCGGAGCTGATCAAGAAGGGCGATGTGATCGGCGTGAAGGAGGCCATCCGCACCGGGACCGAGCGGGGCATGCTGAGTTTCGACAGCTCGCTCTACAACCTGGTGCGCGAGGGCAAGATCGACCTCGAGGCCGCCCTGACGAGCGCCGATTCACGCACGAACCTGGAGGCCAAGATCAATTTTGGCTGATGCAGGCGCCGAGTGCGGCAGGGGCCGAGGCACCCGGCCGGCTCGGCGTGAGATTGCCCTCGAATTCGCGCGTGCACACGTCCCACCCCGAATGCAGCGCGTACTCGCGGCAGGCCGCGGGGTCCACGCCTAGCGCCCGCCGCGCCGCCGCCGCGAGATCGGTGTCGAGTGCGCCAGTCCTGCCGTCCTGGATGACGTCGATGGGACCCGTGACGGGATATGCGGCGACCGGCACCCCGCAGGCCATGGCCTCGAGGTTCACCAGTCCGAATGTGTCGGTGCGGCTCGGGAACACCATGACGTCTGCCGCCGCCAGGTGCATGGCAAGATCCTCGCCGAAGCGAAATCCGACGAACTCTGCCAGCGGATATTCCGCCTGCAGCCGCAGACGTTCGGGACCGTCGCCGATCACGAGCTTGCTGCCCGACCACGGCATCTTCATGAACGCATCGACGTTCTTCTCCACCGCGAGCCGCCCGATGTAGGCTGCGATCGGGCGCGGCAGGTCGAGGAACTCCTTGCTGCGCGGCCTGAATACGTCCGTGTCGACGCCGCGCCGCCATGCTGCCAGGTTGTGAAATCCATGGCGTGCAAGGTCCTCGCGCACCGAGGCGGTGCTCACCATGCAGCGCGTCGCGGCGCCGTGGAACCAGCGAAACAGACGGTACGAAAGCGCCAGGGGCACGGGGTAGCGCGCGCGCAGGTACTGCGGAAACCGGGTGTGGTACGAGGTCGTGAAGTTCAATCCGCTGCGCACGCAAAAGCGCCGCGCCGCGAGTCCGAGCGGACCCTCCGTCGCGATGTGCAGGGCTTCCGGTGCAAAATCGTCGATGGCGCGGCGCACCGCCCCGTATGGGAACAGCGACAGGCGTATTTCTGGATAAGTGGGGCACGGGATACTGCGAAAATCGCGGGGAGTGATCATGCGCACGTGGTGGCCGAAGCGCTCGAGCCAGGCGACGGTCTGGCCGAGGGTGCTCACGACGCCGTTGGTCTGCGGAAACCACGCGTCGGTGACGATCATGATTTTCATGTTCGATGACGATCTCATTACACAATGACGATCATGTGAACCTGCAGAAAACGTTTTCTGACGTTTCTCCCGCCGCGCAGAGCGCGGTGCGCGTCGCGGATTCGGCGCTGCGCCGGGGGCTTGTAATCAGCCTGCAATGAAAATCCTATATTTGCTTCATGGCGGAAACGTCACTTCCCGAGGAACCACCATGCAAAGTTTTTGGCGAGAACTCCAAACGCAGCGTTGGGACGATCATCGTTACTATCACCACAGCCGCATCAACCAGTCGCTGCATTTCGTGAGCGCGCTCTCGTTCCTCTTCGCATACGCGATGGTGTTCAAGGATCCGGTCGTGTCGGCCCTGATCGGCTGGCTCGTCGCCATGGTGACGCGCCAATCCGGACACTTCTTCTTCGAACCGAAGGGTTATGACGAAGTGAACCAGGCCACCCATGAGTACAAGGAGCGGGTGAAGGTTGGCTACAACCTGCGCCGCAAGGTGGTGTTGCACGCCGTTTGGGCGCTGTCGCCGGCCATCCTGTGGCTCGATCCCACCCTGTTCGGACTGTTCGAGCCGCATTCGTCCCCGGAGGAGTTCGTCCGCCACGTCGGCGCAATCTGGTTGTGTCTCGGCGTCGGCGCCCTGGTGTTTCGCACCGTGCAGCTCTTCTTCATCCGGGACGTGCGGACGGGGCTCGTGTGGCTGACCAAGATCATCACCGACCCGTTCTACGATGCGAAGCAGTACTGCACCGCGCCGTTTCACCTGCTGCGGGGCGAACTGATCGATCCGATGAGCGGCGAACAGCGGGCCTGAATCATCTCCCAGAGGATCCGGCGCTTGATCGCCCGGTCGGTCAGCGCCGGAGCCGTCCACCACCAGCCGTCGTCCTGCATCGCCCGCGCGGCGGCCACGATCCGGCCGACCACCTCGGCGAACTCGGCGTCGGTGAAATTCAGGCTGAAAATCAGCCGGCCGGTGCCGACCCACGAGAGCGCGAGCCCGGCGGCGCGAAGATAATATTGAAGCATCCAGTTGTAGCGCGAAGATTGCGTGTAGCAGACCGTCCAGATCGAGGAGAGATTCGCGACACGCAGCGGCAGGCGGGCGGCCTCGAGCCGCTCGTTGAGTTCACGTGCGCGATCGTTCCAACGCTCGTCGAGCCCGCGGTACAGGGCGCGCAGCGGCTCGCTCTCGAGCCGCTGCAGAAATTCGTACATCGCGCCCATCACATAGGGGTGGGAGTTGAAGGTACCTCGCGCGAAGCAGATGTCGGCCGGCCGATCCGCGCGAAAGCGGCGCATGTATTGGTGGGTGCCGCAGAGCACGCCGATCGGCATCCCCCCCGCAACCGTCTTGCCGTACGTGACCATGTCCGCCCGCACGCCGAAGTACTCCTGTGCGCCGCCGGGCGCCAGGCGGAAACCCACGAACACCTCGTCGAAGATCAGGGGAATGCCGCGCCGCGTGCAGGCATCGCGCAGCTTCCCGAGCCACGCCGAGTACGCCCGGCGGTCGAAGCCTGCATGCCGGCCGCTGTCGACCAGCGTCGAGTCGCCGGGGGCGCCGGCATTCGGATGCAGCGCCTGCAGCGGATTGATGAGCACGCAGGCAATGTCCCGGCGGCTGCCGAGCACCGCGAGCGCGGCTTCATCCATGTCCTTCAACGTGAGGGTGTCGCGCGCCGCCTGCGGATTGCCGACCCCGGGCTGCACGTCCCCCCACCAGCCGTGGTACGCGCCGCAAAACCGCACCAGAAAGGGCCGTCGCGTGTGATAGCGGGCGAGACGCACGGCCTGCATCACCGCTTCGGTGCCAGACATGTGAAACGAAACCTCGTCCAGGCCCGAGATCGCGCGCAGACGGCCGACGTTGTAGGCCACGACCGGGTGATAGGCGCCGAGCACGGGCCCGAGATCGCGCACGCGTTCGCTGCCGCGCTCGATGCAATCCTTGTAAAAATCGTAGCCGAAAACGTTCACACCGTACGAGCCGGTGAGATCGATGAGGCGGTTGCCGTCCAGGTCCGTGATGGTCACCCCGCTGGACGACTGGACGAACACGCCCGGCCGGAAGTGCTCGCGCACGAAGCGGCTGAACTGGAACGGTACGCGGTAGCGGGATGTGAACTGCAGGTCCGACACGTCGGCAGCGAGCTCGGTGGTGAGCGCCGAGCTTTTGGGGAAGCGCTCCCGATAGAGTTCGGCCAGGCGCATGAAGCCCCCGCGACGTGCGGCGGCGACCGGCTCGGGCGCGCCGTCGACACGGAAGAATTCACCTTCCGCGTATTCGTAGTAAGGCACCTGCGAGGCGACGCGCCGCGACCAGCGCGAATGGCCGGCGAGCGAGCGGTGCTTGGCGCGCGAAAGCTGCAGCCGCAAGCGCAGTCTCCACCCCAACCAGGCCGCCGCAGGAATCGACACGAGGAGCAAAAATGTGACTTCCTTCATGGGGTTCGACTCTATGACCGACGGATGACAGTGGCATGACCGCGCGCGAGGCGCTGGCGCGGCTGGTGCAGCAGGAGGACGTCAACTTTCTGCTGACCAACCGCATTCCGCGACGTTTTCTCACGCGGCTGATGGGACGCTTGAGCCGGATCGAGCAACCTTGGTTTTGCGCCATCGGCATCGCCCTGTGGCGCCTCTTCACCGATCTCGATCTGTCCGAGTCGAAACAGAGACGCTTTCGGAGCCTGCACGACTGCTTCACACGGGAGTTGAAGGAAGGTGCGCGACCGATCGATCCCGACCCGGCGCATCTCATCAGCCCGTGCGACGCGATCGTGGGGGCGGTCGGCACCGTCGACAACGGCACCGTCCTGCAGGCGAAGGGTTTCCCTTATCCCCTGATCGACCTGCTCGGCGACGCCCAGGCGGTCGACCATTACCGCCACGGCACTTATGCCACCTTGCGCCTGACCTCGAGCATGTACCACCGCTTTCACGCCCCTGCCGACTGCCGCGTGGAGCAGGTGACTTACGTGTCGGGCGATACGTGGAACGTGAACCCGATTGCGCTCGCGCGCGTGGAGCGCCTGTTCTGCAAGAACGAACGGGCGATCATCCGCTGCCGGCTGGCGGACTCCGGCGATATCATCACGCTGGTCGCGGTCGCGGCGGTGCTCGTGGCGAGCATCCGCCTGCGCTTCCTCGACGTGCTGCTGCATCTCGGGTATCGCGGACCGGCGGTGATTCCCTGCAACGCAACGTTCAGCAAGGGCGAGGAGATGGGCTGGTTCGAGCACGGCTCGACCATCATCCTGTTCGCACCCGCGGGCATGGCCCTCAGCGCCAACACGTGCACCGGCAGCCGGGTGCGCATGGGGGAACCGCTGATGCGGACGGCGGGCCGCCGGCGACCGGCGGCCGCTTCTACAGCGGCTGGTTCTACAGCGGCCGGTTCTACAGCGGCCGGCGGTGACGCGTGAGCGTCGCCGCGATCGATGCCAGCACCGCCATGCGGACCGCCACGCCGTTGTTCACCTGTTCGCGGATCACCGACCGCGGCCCGTCGGCGACTTCGGAGGCGATTTCGACACCCCGGTTCATGGGGCCGGGATGCATGACGAGCGCGCTCGGGGAGGCCAGCTTGAGGCGTGCCGGCGTCAGGCCGAATTCTCGAAAATAGTCGGCGTCGTCGAGCAGAGCCGTCTCAACCATGCGCTCCTTCTGGATTCTCAGCATCATGACGACGTCGGCACCCGCGATGCCGTCCTCGATGCGCGTGAAGCGCAGTGCGCCGCCGAACTCGCCGGCGGCGGGCAGCAGGGCCTCGGGCGCAACCAGGCGCAGCTCCGTCGTGCCGAGCGTGGCGAGCGCCTGCGCCGCGGAGCGCGCGACGCGTGAATGCCTGACGTCGCCGACGATCGCCACCTTGAGGCCCGCAAAGCGCCGCTTGTGGGCGCGGATGGTGAGGACGTCCAAGAGGCCCTGGGTGGGATGCGACAAATGCGCTTCGCCCGCGCTGATGACCGACACGTGCGGCGCAACGTGGTCCACGAGGAATTCGGGCATGCCCGCTTCCGAATCCCGGATCACGAAGACGTCGGTATTCATGGCCTCGAGGGTGTAAATGGTGTCGAGCAGCGACTCGCCCTTGGCGCGCGAGCTCGAGTTCAGGTCGAGGTTGATCACGTGCGCCCCGAGGCGCCGGGCTGCCAGATCGAACGACGCGCGGGTGCGGGTGCTGGGCTCGAAAAAGAGGTTCGCGACGGTGACGCCCGCGAGTTCGCGCCCTTCAAAAGCCGGTTGGCCGGGGAAGCGGCGATAAATCTCGGCGCGGTCGAGAATGGCGCCGAGTGCTTCGCGGCCGAGCCCCTCCAGTGTCACGAGATGGCGAAGTCCACCCGCGCCGTCTTGTTGTGAAAGCATCCCGCCTCATTCCCTTTCGATGAGCCAGCGTTCCAGGATGATCCCGGCCGCCGCTGCATCGACATCATTCTTCGCGACGCGACGCACCCGCAGTCCCGAACTGCGCGCCGCTCGCAGCCTGTCGCCGGCTTCCAGCGAGGAGTACCGTTCATCGACGAGTTCGACCGTCAGTCCGTGGCGCCGTCGAAGCTGCGCCGCGAAGTCGCGCGCCGCCGCCGCGAGCGCGCCCTCGGTCCCGTCCGCATTATACGGCAGCCCGACGATGGCCAGCGCCGGTTGCCAGTCCGCGACGAGCCGGCCGATCGCCTCCCAGGGTTCTCGGTCGCCATCTGCGCGTACCGTGCAGAGCGGCGAGGCCGTGCGGCTCAGGGTGTCCCCGCAGGCGATGCCGATGCGCCGCCGCCCGAAGTCGAAGGCCATCACGAGCCGCGGCCGCGCCGGGAGCCGCGGCTGCGCCGGGAGTGGCGGGGCGTTCGCCGGCGGTGCTTCAGGCATTGCCGCTGATTTGACTGATGCGGGCGAGATCGACGCCGAGCAGGCGCCCGGCGGCCTCCCAGCGGCTTTCATAGGGTAGGTCGAACAGCAGCGCGAGATCGACCGGAACGCTGAGCCATGCGTTGGCGCGGATTTCCTGCTCGAGCTGGCCGCCATCCCAGCCGGCGTAACCGAGCGCGACGAGCGATTCGAGCGGACCCTCGCCGCGCGCCATGGCGGCCAAAATGTCGCGCGAGGTGGTGACGTGAAGGGCATCCGAAACGCGCAGCGTCGAGTCCCAGTGGCCTCCGGCGCGATGCACGACGAAGCCGCGGTCGGTCTGCATGGGGCCACCGCGCAGCACTTTCCGTTCGGTGAGCGGACTCGGCGCCACCGCGATCTCGAGTTGCGTGAAGATCTCGGCCATGTTCATCGGCAGGGGCTTGTTCAGGATGAGGCCGAGCGCACCGCGCGGCCCATGGTCGCAGATCAACGAGACGGTTTGCGCAAAATTCGGGTCGCCCATGGCGGGCATCGCGATCAGGAGCTGGTTGGTGAGATAACCTGAGTCGCTCATCGGCCGTCCATCATCCGTTGCCCGGGCTGGTGCCACGGCTCATGCGCCCTTCACTCATGATGCACGCTGGATCCCTGCAGGGCGCCGTCCAGGAACTGCCATTCGTACGCGATGCGGATCTGATCGTGGGTGGCGCCCAGCGCAGGCGGAAATGGATCGAACGGGGCGGCGAGATGCAGAATGCGAAGGGCCGCCGCGTCGATCTCGGGTTGGCCGCTGCTGCGGCGCACGAGTGCCTCCGCGAGCTTGCCGTCGGCGCTGATCGTGACCTCGACGACCGGCGTTCCAGACAGATTGCGGCGGCGTGCGGCGTCCGGAAAATTGACCGTACCGACCCGCTCCACCTTGCGCCGCCCGGCGTCGATATAGA
>Ga0302319_10003521_pt1 | contig 32667 bp, 38 predicted proteins | sample Bog_T0_2_FD_203319 | JGI IMG/M metagenome (GOLD analysis project Ga0302319, IMG submission 203319) | Peat permafrost microbial communities from Stordalen Mire near Abisko, Sweden - Bog_T0_2 | ecosystem: Environmental > Terrestrial > Soil > Wetlands > Peat | place: Sweden: Abisko, Stordalen Mire... | reverse complement strand
CGGCCAAAAGGCCTATCACGGCGTGGCGATCCTTTCGCGCCTGCCCTTCCGCAAAACTGGGTCCCAGGATTTCTGCCGCGAAGGCCATGCCCGGCATATCAGCGTGACGTTTGAGAATGGCGTCGCGCTGCACAATTTCTATGTCCCGGCCGGCGGCGATATTCCCGATCCCGGCCGGAATGAGAAATTCGCCCATAAGCTGCATTTCCTGGGCGCGATGGAAAAATTCTTCGCCAGGCGCGCCAAGGCGAAGAACGACCCGGTGATGATCTTGGGCGATTTCAACGTCGCGCCGCTGGAGCACGACGTCTGGAGCCACAAGCAATTATTGGATGTGGTCAGTCACACCCCGGTCGAGACGCGGCTCTTGGGCGGCGTGCAGGCGGCGTTCGACTGGACTGACGCCACGCGGCAATTCATTCCCGCCGATGAGAAAATCTATTCCTGGTGGAGTTACCGCGCCGCCGATTGGGAAGCCTCGGATCGCGGGCGGCGGCTGGATCATGTCTGGCTCAGTCCGGGCCTGAAGGGCGCATTGAAATCCCAGACCATCCTGAAAAAAATGCGCGGCTGGCAAAAAGCTTCTGATCATGTGCCTGTTGTCGTTGAACTGGATATTTGAATGAGAATTGTCTTTCTCCGTCACGGCCCGACCGAGTGGAATGCCGTGGGACGTTTCCAGGGCCATACCGACATTCCGCTCAGTGCCGAGGGTCTGGCCAAGATGCGGGCGTTGCGCCCGCCCGCGCCTTTTCATGCCGCCCGGCCCTTTGTCAGTCCGTTGCTCCGGGCGCGCCAGACTGCGGAAGCTTTGGGCCTGTTAAATCCGACGCCGGATTCGCGGCTGATGGAACAGAATTGGGGAGACTGGGAAGGCCTGTCGCGGGAACAGATTCTGTCGCAGGATGGCGATGATGCTTTCAGCCGCGCCGGTCTGGCGGCGGATTTCCATCCGCCCGGCGGCGAATCGACGAGGGACCTGATGGCCCGCGTCGCCGGTTTCCTGAAGGATGCGGCAAAAACCGACAGTGATGCCATCGCCATCGCCCATCTGGGGGTGCTGCGCGCCGCCTATACGCTGGCGACCGGCTGGAACATGGCGACGCCGATGCCGGCGGAACTGGATATTTCCAAGACGCTTGTGCTCGAGGCGGACGCGGCTGGTCATTGCCGCATTCATGCGCTGAATGTGGAATTTGTTACCGCACCCTCATTTGCCCGCAAATGAATGGGCGGGCCTAAATCCAGAAGCCCTTTGCGCGCTTGAGTCTGGCCCAACGCTGCAACGCTTTTTTGACCAACCGCGGCCGGCGCGCGCGATACCAGCCCTGCACCGTGCCCGCCGCAAAGCGCAGATCGCCATTATCCTTCTGCGCCGGCGGCGCCAGCTGGACGATGACGGCGCGGGCATGGGCGATGTCATTGAGGCGACCCAGCGAATCCTGCAAGCGCCGGATCTGCGCCAGATAGCGTTTGACTTTTTTCTGCCGATAGAGGGGCGCGAAAAATTCCGCGGTATAGCGCAGCTTTTTGAGTGCGATACGCAAGCGATGCAGGTCGCCTTCTTCATGGCTGCGGGCGGCACGCCCGCGCTTGTCCGCTCGCACCGCCTGACGCGCCAGCATGCGCGCCGCCATGGGCCTCAGGCGGCGGCCTGGCGCCAAGGGCAGGCGCGACTGGGCCAGGGCCGCGACATCGTCAATAAACACCGCAAAATCGGCGCCCGCGATGCAAGCGCTGGCCTCTTTCCAGGCGGCTTCGCGCGCTTTTTCCGCTTCGGCGCGCAGATAAGCGAACATTTCGTTTTCATCCTCGCCGGAAAAAGCCTTGGCCGGTCCGGCCAGAAGCTCATCCAGAAAAACATCCAGATCGCGGGCAGAGCCCAGCCGGCTGGTCAGAACCTTGGCGCGGCCGCGCAATTCCTCCAGCCAGGGCTGTTCAAAAGCCTCGCCAAAGGATTTGAGCGCCACTTCCAGCCGCCTGAGGCCCACCCGCAACTGGTGAAGGCCTTCGGTGGAATGGCCGGCGCGCAACACACCGGCATTGGCCGTCATCTGTGCCAGGCAATCGGACAAAGTGATGCGAAAGGCATCGTCGGGGCTCATTTTGGCATGGATATGGGCGGTACGCGCCTTGACCGGCTGGGCAGGATGCGCCGAGCGGCGGGACAGGGAATGAATCGAAGCGGTGCGCGGATCGTCCATGGCCGACACTAACAAGGAGCATCGGCCAGGAAAAGTGGGAGCGGCGACTTTGCTGTGGCAACGAGCAATCAGACGCCCCGGTTTTCCGTTGGCCGTGCGACCATCAAATAAGCCTCACAGGCAAGCCTGCATCTGCCAGGGCCGCTTTGGCCTGGGCAATGCTGACTTCGCCGAAATGAAAGATCGAGGCGGCCAACACGGCGCTGGCATGGCCTTCGGTGACACCCCGGACCAAATCATCCAGCGTGCCGACGCCGCCCGAGGCGATCACCGGCACGGTGACCGCATCGGCGATGGCACGCGTCAGCGGCAGATCGTAGCCTTTTTTGGTGCCGTCCCGGTCCATAGAAGTGAGAAGAATTTCTCCCGCCCCCAGCGCGACGACCTTTTCGGCATACGCGACCGCGTCAATGCCGGTGGCTTCGCGCCCGCCATGGGTGAAGATTTCGAACTTTCCACTTGCGGTTTGCTTCGCGTCAATCGCAGCAACGATGCATTGGGCGCCGAATTTCTCCGCCGCCTCGCGGATGAATTCCGGCCGCTTCACCGCCGCAGTGTTGATCGAAACCTTGTCAGCCCCGGCCAGCAGCAGGGCGCGGATATCGTCCAGGCTGCGCACCCCGCCGCCCACGGTCAAAGGCATAAAACAGACTTCGGCGGTGCGCCGCACCACATCCAGCAGCGTGCCACGCGCCTCATGGCTGGCGGTGATATCGAGAAAACAAAGTTCGTCGGCGCCCGCCGCGTCATAAATAATCGCCTGCTCCACCGGATCGCCGGCATCGCGCAGGCCCAGGAAATTCACGCCCTTGACGACGCGGCCGTCCTTGATATCGAGACAGGGGATGACGCGAACTTTCAGCATGGCGACCTTGGCAGCATTACATCCGGCCTTTCGCCATGGCGGCGATATTCATCAGGGTGCGGCCGCAGACCGCTTCATTGGGCACGCCGGTGGTCTTGGTCAAACTCTCGGCTTCCAGCAGCATGTCCAGGGCGTCATAAATCTTCTCGCCGCTCCAGCGCTGCGCCTGGGCCTTGAAGCTATCCTGGCGCAGGAAATGGACCGGCGGCCGCAGCCGCTTCATGGCGCTGTCGAGATTTTCGCCCCGCGCCATGTTTTCGCGGACCAGACCCAGGCGCTGGAAATGCCCCATGGCGCCGCGGATCACCGCGATGGCCGACATTTCCGCCGTCCACAGCCGTTCCAGCGCCAGATCGAGGCGGGCGAAATCGCCGCTGCCCGCGGCATCCGAGGCTTCTTCGGCCCTTGCGCCGACCTCGTCGCCCGTCACGGCGCGAACATCGTCAAGGCTGACGCTTTTCTGGCCCTGGCAATAAAGCGCCAGCTTTTCCAGTTCCCGCCGCGACACGCCGCGATCCGAACCCAGCCGTGAGGCGGCGTCGGCCAGGGCATCCGGCGCGATGGCTAGCCCCTCGGCGCGCAGGGACTCGCGTACCACCTCTTCCAGATTGCGCGCAGTGTCGGCATAGCAGGCAATGGCGGCGGCGACATCGTCCTCCTCGAACAGCTTGCGCAAGGACGCGCCCTTGGACAGATCGCCCGCTTCCACCACCACCAGCGCGTCGCCAGGCGGGTCTTTGAGAAAGCCTTCGAACAATTCCGTCAGGTCATTGCCGGCGTCGCGCACCCGCACCACCCGTCGCCCACCCATCATCGAGATGGCCGCGGCTTCATCGGCCAGCCGGGCCGGATCGGCCTCCAGCACCGCCTCGCTGAGATCGGCGACATTGAAGGCGTCGCGGAGGTCCGGCACCACCGATTTCATCAGCTTTTCGGCGCGCTCCCGCACCAGCCCGGCATCGGGACCGAACACCAGCACCACGCGCAGCGTTTTGGGCGGCGCGGCGGCAAAGCGGTCGGCATCGCGCGGCTGGACGATCATCGCCCATCCCGGTGATGGAAATAGACACCCAGATCCAGGCGGATGCGTTCGGCGATCTCCTCGGCGGCGCGCTTGTCGGCATCCTGCTGGCCCGCCAGGGTGGCGTAAGGCGAGTTCACCGTGTTGTAGGAGGCCAGGCTGGTCTGGGTGCCGTAGGTGATTTCCGTGCCCTTGGCATCGCTGAGGACATAGCTGACCGTCAAGGTGTCGTTGTAGCGGGTGATGGTGGCGTCATTCTGCAGCGCCACGCCTTGATTGGTCTCAGTCAGGTTCAGTTTCAGGCGATAGGCTTTGCCACCGGATTCGCCATTGGAAGCCAGAAGATTGATCAGCGTGTTGCGCAGCTCATAGCCATCGCGCTCGGCCACCGGCTCGACATAGATGGACGCCAGTTGCGGTTCCAGCCGGGCATCGCCGTAAAGCGGGTGAAAGCCGCAGCCCGCCAGCAGGGGCAAAAGCGCAGTCAGTAAAAGCCGCTGCTTCATGCCACGATATTGACGATGCGCCCCGGAACCACAATCACTTTCTTCGGGGCGGCGCCGTTCAGCGCGCGGATCACGCCGTCCAGCGCCAGAGCGGCGGCTTCCACCGTCTTGTTGCCGGCGTCCGCCGCCACCGTGACTTCGCCGCGGCGCTTGCCATTGACCTGCACCGCGATGGTGACGGTATCGGACAGGAGCAAGTCCGGATCATGTTTCGGCCAGGGCGTTTCGGCGGCCAGGCTTTTGTGGCCCAGCGCCTGCCAGCAGGCCTCTGCCAGATGCGGCATCATTGGCGCGGTCAAAAGCACCAGCGCTTCCGCCGCCTCGCGCCGCACGGCGGGATTGGCCTTTTCGCCCTCGGCCATGGCATTGGCCAGCATATAGGCCTGCGCCACGGCACGGTTGAAACGAAGCAGCGCCAGGTCTTCCGTCACCGCCGCGATAGCCCGGTGCGTCGCCTGGCGCAGCGTTTTGGAAATCTCGTCATCGGAAGTTGGCGCAGTCCCAACCGGCGCCGATCCTTCGGCCTCGCCCGCACCGACTTCTTCAACAAGGCGCCAGACGCGCTGGACAAAACGCCAGCAGCCTTCCGCCCCGGCATCGGTCCATTCGACATCGCGCTCCGGCGGCGTGTCGGAGAGCATGAACCAGCGGATGGTATCGGCGCCGTAAACGTCAATGATTTCTTCCGGCGCAATCACATTCTTCTTCGACTTGGACATTTTCTCGGAAGGCCCGATTTCGACCGCTGCGCCCGAGACGCGCATAAAGGCCTTGCCGCCTTTCTTTTCCACTTCGTCCGGCGAGACCCAGTTGCCCTCGCCGTCCTTGTAGGTCTCGTGACAGACCATGCCTTGCGTGAACAGGCCGGCGAAGGGCTCAGGTGTCGAAACCATGCCCAGCCTGTTCATGGCGCGGGTGAAGAAGCGGGCATAGAGCAGATGCAGGATCGCATGCTCGATGCCGCCGATATATTGATCCACCGGCAGCCAATAATCCGCCGCCTTCTTGTTGACCGGCGTATCGGACGTGGGATCGGTGAAGCGGGCGAAATACCAGGAGGAATCCGCGAACGTGTCGAGCGTGTCGGTGTCGCGCACCGCCGCCCCGCCGCAGGAGGGACAGACGCTGGTTTTCCACTCCAGATCGGCATCCAGCGGATTGCCCCGCACCGAGAAATTGATTTTGTCCGGCAGCAGCACCGGCAGCGCTCCTTCCGGCACCGGCACCACGCCGCAAGTGGGGCAATGCACCATGGGGATGGGGCAGCCCCAGGGGCGCTGGCGCGACACCAGCCAGTCGCGCAGGCGGTAATTCACGGTACGCGCGCCGATACCGGCTTTCTCCAGCCGGGCGGCGACTTCCGCCTTGGCTTCTTCCACCGTCATGCCATCGAGAAAGCGGGAATTGGCCAGCTTACCCGGGCCGGTATAGGCCTCGCTCCCCACTGTTAATGTCTTGGCATCGGCGTCCGACGGCACCACCACCGGGGTGACGGAAAGCCCGTATTTGCGGGCGAAATCCAGGTCGCGCTGGTCGTGCGCCGGGCAGCCGAAAATCGCGCCGGTGCCGTAACCCATCAGCACGAAATTGGCCACCATCACTTTCAGCTTCCAGCTGGGATCGAAGGGATGATCGGCGGTCAGGCCGGTGTCGTAGCCCAGTTTCTCGGCCTTTTCGATTTCCGCCTCGGCGGTGCCGGTCTTGCGGCATTCGGCGATGAAGGCCGCCAGCTTTTTGTCGCTTAGCGCCAGTTCCTGCGCCAGTGGATGCTCCGGCGACAAGGCGACAAAGCTGGCGCCGAACAGCGTGTCGGGTCTTGTTGTGAAAACGTCGAGGCCAGCGCCATTGGACAGCGCGAACTGGAATTTCAGACCCTCGCTGCGGCCGATCCAGTTCTTCTGCATGATGCGGACTTTTTCCGGCCAGCGTTCCAGCGTGTCCAGCGCGTTCAGCAGTTCTTCAGAAAAATCCGTGATCTTGAAAAACCATTGCGACAGCTTGCGCCGTTCGACCAGGGCGCCGGAGCGCCAACCGCGCCCGTCAATCACCTGTTCATTGGCGAGCACGGTCATGTCGACCGGGTCCCAATTCACATCGGCCTCGCCGCGATAGACAAAGCCGGCCTTGTAGAAATCCAGGAACAGTTTCTGCTGCTGGTGATAATAGGCCGGATCGCAGGTGGCGAATTCGCGGCTCCAGTCGATCGAAAGACCCATCATCTTCAATTGGGTCCGCATCGCCGCGATATTTTCATAGGTCCAGTCGCGGGGAGACACGCCCTTGTCGCGGGCGGCATTTTCCGCCGGCAGGCCGAAGGCATCCCATCCCATCGGATGCAGAACATTATAGCCCTGGGCGCGGCGGAAGCGGGCGATGACATCGCCCATGGTATAGTTGCGGGTGTGGCCCATATGAATGCGCCCCGAGGGATAGGGGAACATCTCCAGCACATAACATTTGGGTTTGTCAGAATCGTGCGGCGTCACGAACAGCGCGCGGTCGTCCCACATGCTTTGCCAGTGCCGTTCGGATTCCTTGGCGTTATACCGCGCCATGACAGTCAGGCCTTTTGATGCGGCGCCGGCAGGATATTGCGGAAGTGGCGCAGGCGCTTGAAGAAATTACGTACCCTGATTGAGCGTCGCCAGGCGCAATTCACGGGCGCGGGTGAGAATCGCGTCTTCCAGCTTATGGGCGGTGTCCGGGCTGGGCTGGGCATCGCTCCACACCACGCCGCTGCGGGTCTGGCGGAACACCACCACTTTCAGGCCGTCGGCGCGCAAGGCGCGATCCAGAATATAGATTGTCACTTTCAGCCGCTCGTCGGGGGCGTTGGGCGCGACATACCAGTCGGTGATGACGACGCCGCCAAAGGGATCGGCGCTGGCCAGCGGCATGAAGGCCAGCGTGTCGAGGGTGGCGTGCCAGAGATAGGAATTGACCCCAAGGGTCAGGCGGTTATTGCCCCCCGCCACGATGGTGGCGCCGGTATCCATGTCAGTGGTGGTAGTGCTATCGGAGCCGCAAGCGGCCAGGGCCAGGGCCATGGCGCAATACAGAACGGGCAGAATTCGCATCGGGTACTATAATCCTTCGACTGGCCTTCGACTGGCGGCGCCCCTCGGGCACGCCGTGCACCCCCGATATAGCCTGCGTGGCTTATACTGGGCCGGCCCTGCCGACGCAACGGCGGGAAGGTGGCGGCCTGGACCCGTATCGGCTTATATTAGAAGGGCTTAGAGCGAGATTGCAAAAGGATAAGCGGGTGCGCAAGCGGGGTGCAATTGCCGGGCTGTTGCTGACGGGCCTCGCCCCGGCGGCCCATGCCGCGCCCCTACCGCCCTATCGCACCGCCCTTGGCGACTACGCCCTTGATATCGGCGGCGCGGCGGGCGGAGCCCTGTTCACCGCCAATGACCATCAGAACAGCGATGCCAGCGGCGTGATCAAGCTGATGCCCCGTCTGCATCGCGATTTTGACAGCGGCTTGTCGCTGGGCCTGGATGCCACCATCGCCGCCAGCGATGTGCTGTCGCGCGGGCGTTATGGCGGCGATGTCTTTGAGAAAGCCTATGGCGATATCCGCACCGGGCTGGGGCGCGTGGAAATCGGCCAGACCGATGGTGCAGCGTATGATCTTTCGCTCACCGGCCCGAAAGTGGATGCGGCGGTCAGCCTGGACAATCCGCAGACCACATTCTTCCGCGATCCTTCCACCGGCCACGCCTTCAGCGACAATTTCACCGTGCGCACCGAAATCGGCGCTTCGTCCAATTATGCGAAAATCGCCTATGTCAGTCCGGCCCTGTTCGGGGCGCAGCTGGCCGTGTCCTTCACCCCCAATCAGGGCAAGGAGGTCCTGCCTTTCCTGCATGAAGGTCCGCATGTGGCGGGACGGCAGGCGGATATCTGGGAAGGCGCGCTTCAATATTCCGATGACATCGGTCCAATCTCGTTCAGCGCTTATGGCGGCGTCGCGGTTGGCCGCGCCGAGCACAAGCCGGCCGGACAGGAAGGCGTCAGCGATCTGGGCGCGGGCCTGCGCGCCGACTATCCCGTCAATGATGATTTCACGCTTTCATTGGGCGGCGCCTGGCGGCAGGGCAACGCCTATGGCTTTGCCATCGCGCGCAGCTTTCAGGCGGCAACCACGACAGCGCGGCAGGCCAGCGCCAGCGCGACGTATGACGATTGGATGCTGGGCCTGGAATATGGCGACGGCAATGCCGGTGCTGTTCCCGGCGCGCCACGTCTAAGCCTGACCGGCTATGAGGCGGTACTGGGCTACAGTCTGAGCAACAGCATCCAGCCCAGCATCGGCTGGCAGCATCTGACCTATGACCGGTCCAGTGGAATTTTTTACAATAGCGCGCCGCGCATCGGGCTGGATGCGGTCTTCCTGCACCTGAATTTGAAAACTACCGGCTAAGAGCGCCGATTGCGGCGATTCCGGCAAAGCCGCTAATCAGCGCGACATTCCTTGACGTGACACCACCCAGCGCGAATACGGGCATGCTCACGCCGCGCGCAATCAGCCGCGCCCGCACAGCGGATAAAGCTGGCGCGTTTTTGTGACTTTCTGTCGCAAACACCGGCGAGAGCAGCACGGCATCGGCATGGGCCGCGCGCAACACCGCAGCCAGCGAATGAGCCGATGCGGTAATCAGCCAGCCAGGATTTTTCGCCCGCCAATGCGCAGCTTCCCGCGCCCGCGCCTCCGGCAGATGCAGGCCATTGGCGCCGACGGCCCGCGCCAGCGCCGGATCATCGGCGATCAGCAAAATAAGTCCCCGCGCCCAAGCCAGATTGCGCAGCTGCGCTGCCAACTCTGCGCGTCGGGCCTTGTCGCGCGCCCGCATGATGACCAGACTTCCGGGCGGCAAGGCGCGCGCCGCCGCCAGCGGATCGGGCAGGCGCAGATCATCGGTCATCAAGACAAGCTGACCTGCATTGAGTGCATGGGCAGCCCTTGCTAGCTTGCCGCGCGACAGGACATCCGCCATGAGTATTCCCGAAAATCTGACTTCTAAGAATTTAGAGGGCATTCTGGCGCGCATCGCGCTAGCGCGAAAGGCCGCTTTCCATCCCGCGCCGGCAACCAGGTTGGTGGCGGTGTCCAAGACCGTGGACGAGGCCGGTATCCGCCAGGCGCTGGGCGCGGGCCAACGCCTGTTCGGCGAGAATCGGGTACAGGAAGCACAGGCCAAATTTCCCCACCTGAAACGCGATTATCCCGATCTGGAACTGCATCTGATCGGCCCGCTGCAGACCAACAAAGTCAAAGAAGCGGTGGCGCTGTTTGATTGCATCCAGACCCTGGATCGCATCCGGCTAGCCGATGCCCTGGCGGCAGAGCAGGGCAAAAGCGGCAAGTGTCCGCAGCTTCTGGTGCAGGTGAACACCGGCGAGGAGGAGCAGAAAGCCGGTGTATTACCGGCTGAGACTGCGTCCCTGATTGCCCATGCGCGCAAGCTGGAATTGCCGGTGACCGGACTGATGTGCATCCCGCCCGCCTCCCAGGACCCGGCGCCGCATTTCGGCTTTCTCGCGAAGCTGGCGCGCGACAACGGCCTCACGCAACTCAGCATGGGGATGAGCGGCGATTTTGAAATGGCGATCCGCTTCGGCGCGACGTATGTGCGGGTGGGCACGGCGATCTTTGGCGCGCGAGATTAGCTGATTTTGATTTTATCGCCGGGCTGAAGTTGCTGCAGCGCCGCGCGCAGATCGGCTTCCGACAAGGCGACGCAGCCGGCTGTAGGCGAATAGTCCGGCCCCGCGAGATGAAGAAAGATCGCGCTGCCCTTACCGGCATAAACCGGATCGTCGTTAAAGCCGATCACCGCAACAATGTCATACACAGAATCCTCGCGCCACAAACGCTCGGCGCTGGCGGCATAAGGCAATTTCACCAGGCGATTGTAATTCTGGTCTTCCGGCGCATCGCACCAGCCGTCATCGGGCTCGATTTTCCATAACGGCAATGTCGTGAAGATCATTGGGATGCGGTCGGCGCGATAGAAAACTTCGCGCAATGCAAACGCACCGGACGGCGTGATACCGTCGCCTTCGCGGGTTTTCGGGGCGATACCGGCCGGGCCGATGGCGCAGCGCCGTGGACCCGCGCCCCAATCGAGCGTCGGTCCTTCGGGGGAATCGGAAACAACCAGGTCCATGGACCAGAGTATAACTTACTGAGCCGCGGCAAGCACCGTGTTCGGCAGGGCCGTCATGTTCGGCAGGGTCATGGATTTCTGGTAGGCCAGCAAGGCACGCTGGCTGAGGGTGCTGTCCACGCCTTTCTGGACGAGCGCGGCCGTCAGGGCAAGGGTATTGGAATCTGTTGGCGGATTTGGCACCGCGCCGGCCGCCGCCGTTGGCGCATTGGCCGCGACCGCAACGGACGCATCGTGATGGCCGGTGAACAGCGCCAGCACCGTGTCGCCGACATCCTTGCCGGTGATTTTTTCAAATGCCGCGTCTGCGATGCTCGCAACCGCGCCCAACAAGCCGCCATAAAGCGTGTCGCCGGCAATCTTCTCCGGTGTGCCGATGGTGTCGCCGGTCACGGCGCGATAGAGCGTGCCGATCACGGGAATATGCTGCAGCGGATTGAAAATCGAGAGCAGGTCGTGAAAGGAAAAGCCCGGACTGCTGGCGCCCGGTATGGCCGCCGACGCTTGGGTCTGCGTCTGCGGCAGGCCGAGCATTTTCAATGTACCAAGGGCAGGACTGAGCTGGCTCACACCCTGGTACAAGCAATTGCCCTGCCAGAAGAAAAACCGCGGGGTTGCTGGATTTTCATGAAGCCCTGGCGTGGCGGCGGCAAAAACTGCCGGGTCCGATGCGCGGAATAGGTAATTCCCCTGAGCCGGATCAGACAAATCGCGTTATGGTCGGCCGTTGCCCCGACGCGAAAGTTCCATGCCCAGCGCCAAGCGCATCCTTCTGGTGGACGAAAACAGCGTGCCGCGCCATTCCCTGGCCGAGCAACTGGCGCGGGAAGCCGCCTATCAGGTGGTAGAGGCATGCTCGGCGGCCGAAGCCCGCGCGGCGCAGGGCTATGCCTTGGCCATTATTGATGCGGCGCTGGAAGACGGCAAAGGCGCGAGCCTGGGGCGTGAATTGCGCGCGGACGGCTTTACCGGCCCGGTCCTGCTCCTGACTGAGGAAGCGGCCACTGAAGCCGGGCATCTGGCAAAGCCTTTCCGCCTGTCGGCGCTGCTTTCGCGGATTTCGCTGCATCTGGGCCCGCACGGCGCCGGCGAAGACCGCGCCATTCGCATCGGGCCTTATCTGTTCCAGCCGGGCGCCAAGCGCTTGACCGGAACGCGCAATATTCGCCTGACGGAGAAGGAAACCAATATCCTCAAATTTCTCCACAGCGCCGGGCGCACCGTGCCGCGCGAGACGCTGCTGCACGAAGTCTGGGGCTATAGCCCGGCCGTCACCACCCATACCCTGGAAACCCATATCTACCGCCTACGCCGCAAGATCGAAGATGATCCTGCCCGCGCGAAAATTCTGGTCACCGAAAATGGCGGTTACCGGCTGGGGCAAACCTCCAATCTTTAACAGCCGTTAACTCTTTGGGTCCGATAAAACGGGCATGGCAAAACGCCCTCCGGCCCGGAAATCATCGCCTGCGCGCGGCCGCCGCCCGCGCGAGGATGACCGCGAGGCGCCGCCGCCCCGGCGCAAGGCGGCGTGGCCTTTTGTCCTGGTCATGCTGGCCGCCTGGTGCGCGATCTTCGGGGCGATTTTCTATTCGAATTTTCTCTCCAACCTGCCGGACGTCAAAAATCTCCTGGCCAGCGGGCCCACCCGCGACGTGACCATTCTGGATGATCGTGGGCGCCTGATCGCGCGGCGCGGCCTCACCCAGGGCCGCCAGGTCAATGTCGCCGATCTGCCCGCCTATGTGCCGGACGCTTTCATCGCCATCGAGGATCGCCGCTTCCGCGGGCATTTCGGCATTGACCCCATCGGCATGGCGCGGGCCGGAATTTCCAACATGATCGCGGGGCATGTGGTGCAGGGCGGCTCGACCCTCACCCAGCAACTGGCCAAGAATCTGTTCCTCACACCCAGCCGCACTTTCGACCGCAAGGCACAGGAAGCGATGCTGGCGGTCTATCTGGAGTCGCGCTATTCCAAGGACCAGATCCTGACGCTCTATCTCAACCGCGTCTATTTCGGCGCCGGGGTGTTCGGCATCGAGGCCGCCAGCGAAAAATTCTTCGGCAAGCACGCCGATCAGTTGGGCCTTACCGAGGCCGCGATGCTGGCGGGCAGCGTCAAGGCGCCGGCCCGCTACAACGCCCTTGCCGATACCGATGCCTCGCTGGCCCGGGCGCGGGTGGTGCTGCGTGCAATGGAAGATACCGGCTTCATCAGCGACAATGAACGCATCCAGGCGCAGGCGACGCGGCCCCGAATCATGAAGGGTTCGGGCACGCCCGAATCCGGCTATTTTGCGGACTGGATCCTGTCACGGCTGGACGGCTTTATCGGCGACGCCACCGAACCGGTGATCGTGGAGACCAGCTTCGACCTGGAAACCCAGGGCATGGCGGAACGCGCGGTGGCGCAAACCATGAATGCCGAGGGTGGCCGCATCGGCGCGACCCAGGCGGCTTTGGTGGCAATGACGCCCGACGGCGCCATCCGCGCCATGGTCGGCGGCCGCTCCTACAGCGAATCCAGCTTCAACCGCGCCAGCGACGCGGAACGCCAGCCCGGAAGCGCCTTCAAGCCCTTTGTCTATCTGACGGCGTTCGAGCACGGCCATACGCCAAATGACATCATGCGCGACGGTCCGGTGGATATTCATGGCTGGAAACCATCGGATTTCGAAGGCGAATACCAGGGCGACATCACCCTGACCCAGGCCTTCGCGGAATCCTCCAATGTGATCGCGGCGCAGCTCACCGACCAAGTGGGCGCGAGGGAAGTGGCGCGCACCGCGCGGCGGCTGGGCATTGTCTCGCCGCTGGCGGAAGTCGCCTCACTGGCGCTGGGCACCTCGGGGGTCACGCCGCTGGAACTGACCGGGGCCTATGTGCCATTCGCCAATGGCGGCCAGGGCGTGGTGCCGTTCGGCATTGTCAGCATCCGTACCAAGACCGGAAAAATTCTTTTTGAGCGCAAAGGCTCGTCCCTCGGGGCGGTGATGTCGCCCGACAACAATGCTGCCATGACCAGGCTGATGGTCGAGACTGTAACCACCGGCACCGGCAAGGCGGCGCGGCTGGATGAGCGGCCCAGCGCCGGCAAGACCGGCACCACCCAGGATTCGCATGATGCCTGGTTTGTCGGCTTTACCGCCGATCTGGTGTGCGGCGTCTGGATTGGCAACGACGATTCCCGGCCCATGCACAAGGCGCCGGGCCTGACCGCCACCGGCGGCGGCGTCCCGGCCCATATTTTTCATGCCTTTATGGAAGACGCCGAAAAAGACCTGCCGGTCCAGCCGCTGACCGGCGCCACCCTGGTGGCACAGGCCGCCGACCAGCCGCCGGCAGCGCAGGACGATAAAAAGCCGGATGCGTTTGAAAGAATCCTGAACGGAATCTTCGGCGGAACCTAGTCTTTTCTTACCCCCTCTGCCTTCGAGGTGCTTCGCCCCAAAGGGGGAGGCCGACCTGCGTTTGCTTCGCTAATTATAGCGCAGCAGGTTTCGGCCATTTTCACGCAGCCATTTGCGGGCGCGGCGGGCATGGGGCGTGAGGGCATCGACATGCGCCCAGAAACGCGGCCCGTGATTCATTTCCTTCAGATGCGCCGCCTCATGTGCCACGACATAATCGCGCACATAGTCCGGCGCGAAAATCAGCCGCCAGGAGAACGACAAGGACCGCGCCGAAGAACAGGAGCCCCAGCGGCTGGCGGTATCGCGCAAGGTGATGCGCGACGGCATCACCCCCAGCTGCCGGCCGAAGGACAAGGCGCTGGCCTCGAAGGATTTTTTGGCTTCGCGCTTGAAAAAATCGGTGAGGCGGCGGGCGGCATGTTCGGCACGGCCGGTGACAAAAATTTCATTGCCTTCGCGCCATACCGGCGCCGGTCCTTTTTCGCGGGCCGCGCAGATGCGGTGGGAGACTCCCAGGAACGGCACCAGCGACCCCGGCGCCAGCGCCACTTTCTTTGGCGCCGCCGCAAGCTGGCGGCTGACCCAGGCGGTTTCACCGCGGACAAAGGCCAGCGCCGCTGCCCGTCCGGCACGCGCCGGCGCGGTGACCGTGACCTCGCCCGACACCGGATTGACCCGCATGACCATGCGGCGGGCGCGGGGATTGAGCCGGACATTCACCGCCACCTTCTCGCCGTCGATCGCCAGCAGCTCCCGCGTCAAGGTGAGCTTGCGCGCTTTTTGCTTTACTGAAATTGGCTTCCTTTTCAGCATGTCCAGGACGGCTCGCATTTTTATCATGGGTTGTTTAGGCTTTGCCGGATTTCAAGGAACGGGTCATGACCGAACGTCCGCGCTTTCATCTGGCTTTTCCCGTGCGCGATCTTGCCGAAGCCCGCGCTTTTTATGGCGAACTGCTCGGCTGTCCTGAGGGGCGGTCGAGCGCGGAATGGGTGGATTTCGATTTCTTCGGCCATCAGATCGTCGCCCATCTAAGCCCGAATGAGGCCGGACACAAAGAACATAATCAGGTTGATGGCGCAGCCGTGCCGGTGCGTCATTTTGGTGCGATTCTCGAAATGACGGAATGGCGCAAACTTGCGGCGCGGCTTACGGAAAGAAGTATTTCTTTCATCATCGCGCCCCACATACGCTTTGAGGGATTAGCCGGCGAGCAGGCGACTTTCTTTTTACGCGACCCCAGCGGCAATGCTCTCGAATTCAAGGCCTTCGATGACGAGGCAAGCATCTTTGCGCACTGACATCATCGCACGCGGCGTCGGGTTTGGCGCCTTGGCGCTGCTCCTGGGCGCCTTGGGTTTTCAGTATATCGGCGGCATCGCGCCCTGCGAGATGTGCCATTGGCAGCGCTGGCCGCATATCGCCGCCGCGATCGTCGGGATCGTCGGCGTGGCATTTGCCCCAGGCAAGGCGCGCGCCCTGGCCTGGACAGCAATCCTGCTGGTGCTGATCTCCGGCCTGATCGGGTTTTACCAGAGCGGCATGCAATGGGGAATTCTGCCCGGCCCCTCGGCCTGCAGCGGGCATCGCTTTGTCCTGGGCAGCGCCATGGTGCCCGAGGTGCAATGCGATGTGGTGACCTGGTCACTGTTCGGCCTGTCGCTCGCCACCTATAATGCCGTCTTCTCATTCCTGATTGCAGGTCTGGGAGGCTTCATGCTGCTGAAAGGCAAAAATGCCCCGTAAAGCCAAACCACACGCGCCAGGCGCGGGCGCGGATATCGAATCCATGATCCGGGTGGATCATGCCGGAGAGTATGGCGCGGTGCGCATCTATGAAGGTCAACTGGCGGTGCTGAAGGGGCGCGCCAGCGAGGGCACCATCCGCCACATGGCCGAGCAGGAACAGCAGCACCTGAAAGCCTTTGACGCCCTGGTCAATGCCCGCCGGGTGCGGCCCACGGCGCTGGAGCCGCTCTGGCGGGTCGCCGGGTTTGCGTTGGGCGCGGCCACCGCCCTGATGGGCGAGAAAGCCGCCTTTGCCTGCACCGCCGCCGTGGAAGAAGCGATTGACGAACATTATGCCGCCCAGATCGAAGCCTTGGGCGACCGCGATCCGGCGCTGAAAAAGACGGTGGAGGATTTTCGCGCCGATGAAGCCGCCCACCGCCAGACCGCGCTCGACAATGGCGCCGAGCGGGCGCCGGGCTATCGGCTGCTGAATCAGGCGATAAAAGCGGGTTGCAGAGTCGCGATAAAATTATCGGAAAGGATTTAAGGACGGCGCTACCGCTCACTCGCGCTCGCGGCGTTAGCTTAGCTTTTCTTAGCGAGCGACAGTGAGCTTAGAAAAGCTTGCCCTGTCCGAGCGCGGCGAGGATGCGCCGCTTTCGCAGGTCCACTGGACCTGCTCACGTTGCCGCTACGCTGTCGCTAAGCACTCGCGCGCCGCGGCTCACGGCTCCAGTTCGCTGTCCCAGTACAGATAATCCGCCCAAGACTCATGCAGATAATTCGGCGGGAATTTGCGCCCCCGTTCGCGCAGTTCGGTCACGGTGGGCTGGCGCGGAATCTGGCGGGGATGCATCCGCGCCTGTCTGGGCAAGAGGCCGCCCTTGCTGAGATTGCAGGGACTGCAGGCAGTGACGACATTCTGCCAGGTGGTACGGCCGCCCTTCGAGCGCGGCACCACATGATCGAAGGTCAGGTCGTCCATGTCGCCGCAATATTGGCATTCAAAGCGGTCGCGCAGAAAGACGTTGAAACGGGTGAAGGCGGGATTGCGGGCCGGCTTGATATAGGTCTTGAGCGAAACCACCGAGGGCAGCCGCATCTCAAATCGCGCCGAATGCACCACCCGGTCATATTCCTCCAGGATCGTCACCCGCTCCAGGAACACGGCCTTGATCGCGTCCTGCCATGACCACAGCGAGAGCGGATAATAACTCAGCGGGCGATAATCGGCGTTGAGAACCAGTGCGGGACATGCACTGGCGGTGCGAAGGGGGGCTAACACGGACAAGATCCTGTGAAGGTGTTTCTCCTCTGGCGCGCAGATAGTAAGGGCGATTCCCGGCCGCTGCCAAGATGTGCCCCCCGCTTCTCTACGAAACGAAGAGGCCAGTTATCCACAAAGTCCGTGACAGGCTGGTTACGGTGCTGTCCCCAAAAGACAGGAGGCCGGGCCGGAACGGTGCAAAAGCCCTCGGAATGCCAGGCTCAGAAACCCGCCAGCCAACGCCATGGTCTCAGGGTCCACGCCATGGCCGACGCCATGCGCCAGGTGCCATTGCACGGCGCGGCCCGCCGTCCCAAGTGTGGTGGCGGCGGCCAGCATGGCCTGGACCGGTATCACCTGATCGGCGTCGCCATGGGACAGAAAGATGGGCGGGCCATCCTGCCGCTGCGGCGGCGGCCCGGCCAGAAGGCCGGACAGACCGATAATGGCCGCCGGCGGCGTGGCGCGCCTCAGGCCGACATGCAGCGACAGCATTGTACCCTGGCTGAAGCCCACCAGAATCAAACGTTCCGGCGGCAGCGACAGCCGGGCCAGTTCTTCGTCCAGAAATTGCTCCAGAAGCGGCCCGGCGCTTTCCACGCCGGTCTGCATTTCGCGGGGATCGATGCGGGAAATGGGAAACCATTGAAACCCGGGCGAGCCGGGCACCGGATCGGGCCCATTGGGTGCGACAAAGGCGGCGCCGGGCATCTGGCTTTGCCAGTGCGGCGCCAGACCGATCAGGTCATTGCCGTCCGAGCCATAGCCATGCACCAGCACGACCAGATGGCTGGCGGGCCCTTCGAGAGGTTCAAGACGCGGGCCGGACAGGGAACGCAAAGCCATTTTTTTAGAAAGGGATTAGATTGCCGCCATGAGTGTGACACGTTTTGCCCCCTCGCCAACCGGCTATCTGCATCTGGGGCACGCCTTTGCCGCCGTCATGGCGGCGCGGGCTGGGAAAGATTTTCTGCTGCGCATCGAGGATTTGGATCAGGGCCGGGCGCGGGAAGAATTCGTCACGGCGATTTTTAAAGATCTGGCATGGCTGGGATTGACATGGCCGCAGCCGGTGATGCGCCAGTCGGCGCGCATGGCCGCTTATAAAAGCGCGCTTGAGGCGCTGGACGCCGAGGGGCTGATCTATCCCTGCTTTTGCACCCGCAGGGAAATCGCCGATGAAATTTCGGGCGCTATTGAAGCGCAGCACTTTGATGTTTTGTCGGTTACGCCGACGGGCCCGAATGGCCCCCTTTATCCCGGAACTTGCCGTCAGCTTTCTGCGGCCGAGCGTGAGGGGCGGATCGCGGCAGGCGCGGCCTATGCCCTGCGGCTGGACGCGGCAGCGGCGGCGAAGCGTGTGGGCGGGCTGAACTTCCGGGAAAAAAATGAAATTGTTGTGGTGGACCCGCTTCGCTTCGGCGATCTGGTGCTGGCGCGCAAGGATGTTCCGGCCTCCTATCATCTGGCGGTGGTGGTGGATGATGCCTTCCAGGGCGTGACGCTGGTGACGCGGGGCGAAGACCTTTTGCCCGCCAGCCATGTCCAGCGGCTGCTGCAGGCGCTGCTGGCGCTGCCCGAACCGGCTTACGCCCATCACCGCCTGATCCTGGACAGCCAAGGGCGTAAATTTTCCAAGCGCGATCAGGCGGTGACGCTGAAAGCCTTGCGCCAGGGCGGCGCCACGCCTGGGAAAATTCTGACCCGGCTTGGGCTTTGAGCAGCGCCTGTGCTATGGGGCGGCCATGAGCGACCATCCCCTTGACCGCCTGTTCGCCACCATCGCCGCGCGCCAGGCGGCAGGTGACACGACCGGCTCCTACACCGCTAAACTCCTGTCCGAAGGCGTGGGCAAATGCGCCAAGAAATTCGGCGAGGAAGCGGTGGAAACAGCGCTGGCGGCCGTGTCGGGCAGCAAACAGCAGCTCGCCGCCGAATCCGGCGACGCGCTTTATCATCTGCTGGTGCTGTGGGCGTCGGCGGGGATCACCCCGGACGATGTCTATGCCGAACTCAAAAAACGCGAATCCCAGTCTGGTTTGTCGGAAAAAGCCTCACGCACGTCTTAATTTGGTCGCGCGGCCCGGGCGCGGACGCGCGGCCACTACGCTGACGCTTGGCCGCCTGGCCACCCACACTTTTCCGGGCCGGCGCTCCGGCTTAACCCTCGCCCGCCTCGTCCTCGGCCAGGCTCTTGACCAGATCCAGCATGCGCTTGCGCACCTTGGGATCCTTGATCTTCATGAAAGCCAGGCTGAGCTGCAGCCCCTCGCCGGAAGAGACGAATTCCATCACCGGCGGCGCGCCGCGGGATTCGGCAAAGCCGGCCGGCTCCGGCACCGCCGCCACGCCCTCATAAAAGAAATCGATCGGCACTCCCAGGATACGCGAGATTTCATAGAGCCGTCCCGCGCCGATGCGGTTGACGCCTTTTTCGTATTTCTGGACCTGTTGAAAGGTCAGCCCGAGCAGATCGCCCAGTTTTTCCTGACTCATGCCAATCAACATGCGCCGGATGCGAACACGGTTGCCGACCTGGGCATCTATGGGATTGGCTTGTTTTTTTGGCACGAGACGCAGCACACACAAAATCGTTGCCGGCGAGAACTTACCCGCATTGGTCACAGAACTGAAAGAAATAATTCCAGGCAGCAAGCTGCGTCACTTTCGTCCCAGGACGAACGCCAACGCGGTGGCCGCCATCAGCAACAGCAGAAATGTCAGATCGCCAAACCGCGCATAGGGTGACAGGGAGGCTGCTTTTGGCAGCTGCGCGTCGAGCACACCCATTTTTCCGAGCCCCAATTGCGCGGTAACCCGGCCAAAAGGATCAATCACCGCCGAGATTCCGGTATTGGCCGCACGCGCAACGGGTAATGCCTCTTCGATTGCGCGGGCGCGTGCAATCAGAAGATGCTGGTAAGGGCCGGCCCAGGGACCGAACCAGGAATCATCGGTGACATTGACAAACCAGTCAGGACGCTGACTCGAGGTCACGGCCCCCGGAAAAATAATTTCGTAGCAAATCAGCGGTGTCACCGCCGGTGCACCGGGCAGTTTGTACGTATGCGGACCATCGCCGCTGGCGAAACCTTCCTGGCCGTCTGTCAGCTTGGTGACGCCGATACGGTTGAGAATGCTGGCAAAGGGGACAAATTCGCCGAACGGCACCAGATGGAATTTGTCATATATAATGGGCACCGCGCCGCTGGGCCCGAAAATAAACAGGCTGTTGTAAAATAATAAATTGTCCTTGTCGCGCGTCGCCCGGGAAGCGCCGGTAATGAGCGTGCGGTTCGTGCCGGTCAGCAGGCTGATTTCGTCCAGCGTGGACGGCGCGCGATCGAACATCAAAGGTGGCGGCGCCGCTTCCGGCCAGATGATGTGGGTGGGATTGCCCTCCACCGGATTGACAGGAGCCGCGCTGAGGTCGAGCAGGCGCTGCCAGTTGCGGCTGAAATATTCGGAACGGTCTTTTTCCCGCTGGGGAATGTCCGGCTGCACGATCCGCAAACGGACATTCGCCACGCTTTGGGTGGGATTGGCCGCCAACCGCATCGCACCGCCGGCCCACAAAGCCGTGAACAGCGCCAGCATGACCGCGGGCGCTTTCCAGCCATTTGGCCTGGCAAGTCCGGCCAGGCTGGCGCCCAGCAGGACAGTCAAAAAGGAAAGCCCATAGGCCCCGAACACCGACATACATTGTAAAATCGAAAGCGAAGCGCCCCAGCCATAGGCCGGCAGATTCCAGGGAAAGCCGGTCAGAAGATGGCCGCGCAGCCATTCGGCCAGGGAATACAAAACCGCCAGCACCAGAAATCGCGCGGGGCCGTCCTGCCAGAAATACAATGCCAGGGCGCAAGCGATGCCGGCATAAAGCGCCAGTCCCGCGGTGAGAATGATCAGGGCGAAGGGCATCTGCCACAAATGCGCCGACGGATCGACCAGAAAGGCATAACCGATCCAGTGCCAGCCGAGCAGGAATTGCCCAAAGGCAAAGGCCCAGCCCGAGATAAAACCGGCGCCAAGAGGATGAGGGGAATCGTCCGCGCCATCGAGCAGCAGCAGCAATGCGGCAAATCCCAACAGTAAGGCGGGAAAAAATTCCACCGGAGCGAATCCCAGGGCGGAAACTCCGCCGCTGGCAAAAGCAAAGCCGGCGCGGCGCCAGCCGGACAATGCTCTGACCCAATCGCCGCTGCGTTCCAGAAATATCATGCGGCGGCAGGCGGACAGATGCGCAGGCGCCGCACCCGGCGCGGATCGGCATCCAGCACTTCGAATTCAAAGCCCGCGGGATGGGTAATGATCTCGCCGCGCTGGGGCAAGCGGCCAAGCAGCGACGTCACCAGGCCGCCGAGGGAATCCACATCCTCGTCGCTTTCGGGGGTGGAAAGATCGATGCCGGTTTCGTTCTTGAAATCTTCCAGGTCCAGCCGGGCATCAACGACATAACACATGCCGTCACGGCGAAGCGCCATGCCCTCATCGTCATGCTCGTCGGCGATGTCTCCGACAATTTCCTCGATGATGTTCTCGATGGTCACCAGCCCGTCGGTGCCGCCATATTCGTCGATCACCAGCGCCAGATGGGTATGGCTGGTCTGCATCTTGAGCAGCAGATCAAGGGCGCGCATGGACGGCGGCACAAACAGCACCGGCCGCTTGATGGCTGGAATGGAAGATTTTTGCAGCCGGTAATCGCCATCGGGCCGCATTTCCAGCAAGGCCATGACGTCTTTGACATGCACCAGGCCGGTGGCGTCATCCAGCGTCTCGCGGTAGACCGGCAGGCGTGAATGCTCGGCGGCGCGAAACAGGGTCACCAGCTCGGGAAGCGGCATGGTTTCATCCGCCGCCACGATTTCGGCGCGCGGCACCATGACATCGCGCACTTTCAGTTCGCCGAAAGCCAGGAGATTGGTGAGCATCACCCGTTCCTGCTGCGACAGGGCCGGCGACTGGCGTTCGCTTTCCTCGATCACTTCCTCCAGGCTTTCGCGCATGGCGGCGCTGGAGGGGTTTTCGCCGCGCAATATCTGCAGCAACCGCTTGAACAGCGACGGATGGCCGGCATCGCTCATGCATCCACCTTGTAGGGGTCGGCTATGCCAAGCCGTTTGAGGATTTTCACTTCCAGCGGCTCCATCAATTTGGCGTCGCGGGCTTTCTCGTGGTCATAGCCGGCCAGATGCAGCACGCCATGCACCACCAGATGGCTGGCATGATCGGCGAAGCGTTTGCCCGCTGCTTGCGCTTCCGCAAAGGTGACGCCATAGGCGATGGCGATATCGCCGCGATAACCGTCCGCGTTCGCGCCAGCGGGAAAGGACAGAACATTGGTGGGCTTGTCCTTGCCCCGGAAATCGCGGTTCAGGCCTTTGAGCTTTGCGTCGCTGCTGAGCAGCACGGTCAGGGCGCATTTGCCCTTGAAACCGGATGACCGAATCGCCGCCTCGGCGGCCTGGCGCAGCCTTGCGGTCAGCCCGCGCGGTTTGCGCCAGCCCGGGTCGTCTACCAATACGGTAATGGCGGTCATCTTCCCTTGGCAGTATAGGCGCGGACAATACGGCTGACGAGGGCATGGCGCACCACATCCGAATGGGAAAAGCGCTGAATGCCAACGCCTTCAACGCCTTCCAGGATGGCAAGCGCCTCGGCCAGGCCCTCGGGCTGGCCGCCGGGCAGGTCGCTCTGCCCCGGATCGCCGGTCACAACCATCTGGGAATCCTCGCCCAGCCGCGTCAGGACCATTTTCATCTGGGCGGCGGTGGTGTTCTGGGCCTCGTCCAGAATGACGAAAGCACGCGACAAAGTGCGCCCCCGCATGAAGGCCAGCGGCGCCACCTCGATCACGCCCTGCTCGATCAGCCGCGTCGCCTGCTCGCCCAGTACGTCGAACAGCGCATCGTACAGCGGCCTCAGGTAGGGATCGATTTTTTCCTTCAGGTCGCCCGGCAGAAAGCCCAGCCGCTCGCCCGCTTCCAGCGCCGGGCGCGACAGGATCAGCCTTTCCACCTTGCGCTGGTAGAGCATATGCGCGCCATAAGCCGCGGCGAGATAGGTCTTGCCGGTGCCGGCCGGGCCGATTCCGAACACCAGAGGATGCTCGCGCATCAGGTCGAGATAGGCGCTCTGGGCGGGGCTGCGCGGCCTTGTCAGTCGGGCTGCCGCGGTGCGGATGGCGCCGGGGGTCTGGGCTCTGCTGCCGTCGGTAAAGCGGATTTCGGAATCCACCTCGGCCAGGGTGATGCTCTCGCCCGCCTCAGCCCGGGCGTAAAGCGCGGCCAGAATGGCGGCGCTGCGCTCCCGCTCCGCGCCCGAAAGGGCGATGCGGTTGCCGCGCTGGGTGATACGAAGGTCGAGACGTTGTTCCAGCCGGGCGAAATTTTTCTGGTGCGGCCCGCTTAGCGCCACCACCAGCCGGTTGTCGGAAAATTCCACGGCATATTGCTCGGTGACCGGCTTTTTTTGGATTTTTTCACGCGGGCAGGTTTTCCAAAAGCGCGCCGTGCAAACTGTTGGCGGTAAGCGCGGTGATCTTCACCGCGGCGATGCGGCCGATCCATTCGCGCCCGCCCTGCACATGCACCGGCTGAAGATAGGGCGTGCGGCCGACCAGTTGACCTTTTTCGCGGCCGGGCTTTTCAAACAGCACTGTCATGGTCTTGCCGATGGCGGCGCGGTTGGCGTCATCCTGCTGCTCCAGCAGCAGGGCCTGCAGCGCCAGCAGCCGTGCCGTCTTGACGGGCTCGGCCACCAGCTTTTTGGCCGCGGCCGCCGGCGTGCCCGGACGCGGGCTGTATTTGAAGGAAAAACACTGGGCGAATTTGACGTTGCGCACCAGCGCCATGGTCGCTTCGAAATCCCCGTCGCTCTCGCCGGGAAAGCCGACAATGAAGTCTGACGAAAAGGCGATGTCGGGGCGGCTGCCGCGCAGCTTTTCGATGAGGCGCAGATAGTCTTCGGCGGTATGCTGGCGATTCATCGCCGCCAGTACGCTGTCTGATCCCGACTGCACCGGCAGATGCAGCATCGGCATCAGCTTTTCGATTGCGCCGTGCGCCGCGATCAGGTCATCATCCATGTCGCGCGGATGGCTGGTGGTGTAGCGGATGCGGCTTACGCTGGCGATCTGCGCGATCGCTTCGATCAGCCGCGCCAGGTTCCAGCTCTTGCCGTCCTCGCCCACGCCGCGATAGGCGTTGACATTCTGGCCCAGCAGCACGATCTCGCGCGCGCCCCGCGCGGCAAGCCGCCTGGCCTCGGCGATAATGCGCTCGGGGCTACGGGAATGTTCCGGCCCGCGAGTGTAGGGAACGACGCAGAACGTGCAAAACTTGTCGCAGCCTTCCTGAACGGTGAGAAAGGCGCTGATGCCAGTGTCGCTGAGCGCTTCGGTGCCTGCAATGACGTCGAATTTTTCCAGCGCCGGGAAATCGGTTTCCAGCACATGCCCGGCCTGGCGCGCGGCGCGGGCGATCATTTCCGGCAGGCGGTGATAGGATTGCGGCCCCACCACCAGGTCGACCACCGGTGCGCGCGCCACAATCTCGGCGCCCTCGGCCTGGGCAGTGCAGCCCGCCACTGCCACCAGCATGCCCGGCTTTTCGCGCTTCAGGGCCTTGAGACGGCCCAGTTCGGAATAAACCTTTTCGGTGGCCTTTTCGCGGATATGGCAGGTGTTGAGGATCACCATATCGGCGCCATCGGCCTTCGCCGTCGGGGCATAGCCCAGCGGCGCCAGCAGGTCCGCCATACGGGCGGAATCATAGGCGTTCATCTGGCAGCCATAGGTCTTGATGAAGAGCTTCTTCATGGCCGGGTTATATGCAAAATCCCCACGAAAACACAGGCTTTCTTCCTGTGCGGCCGGCCGTTGATTTCGCGGCATGGCGGACAGATGGGGGGAAAATCAACGGCGCGCGCCTGACAAGGCCCGGATCTGACCCGCGCGAACAAGCGCCTCCGCACGCTGCGCCAGTTCCTTGCGGTCCATGGCATCCAGACTGAGGGGCGGGTGGAATTCCACCACCACATCCAGCGGCCCGGCCTTGAGGGATTCCCACAGATGCGGCACCAGCTCCATGTCGCCGTACCAGGCGAACAGCGGACGATTTTCCCGCCCCATGGGAATGCCGTGGATGCCGGTATAAGCCGTGGAGACCGGCTGCACGGTGATATGCTTGCCCTCGAATTCCGCTTCCGCCGCGCCGAGCAGCGCGCTCTTGAACGGCAGCACGCCATTGCCGTCGCTGGAGGTGCCTTCGGGAAACAGCACCAGTGTGTCGCCGGCCAGCAATCTCGTCCGGATATCATCTCGGGCGGCGCCGGTTTCGCTGCGCCGCGCCCGGGTCACGAACACGGTGCGCTGCAGCCGCGCCAAGGTGCCGAAGAAAGGCCAGCTTGCCACTTCCGATTTGGCGACAAAGGACAGCGGCATCACCGCCGAGAAAATCACGATATCGAGCCAGCCGGTGTGGTTGGCGGCCAGCAAGGCGCCCCGGACCGGCGCGCCGATCACGCGGATGCGGATACCGAACAGCCGGGCGACAAAGCGGTGATAGGCATGCGGAAAGGAGCGAACATAGGGCAAGTGCAATGTCAGGCCCAGCCACTGCACCGGAATAAGAAGGAAGGTGACAATCAGGAACGCCGCCAGGATGACGGCGGCGCGCAAGCTCGGCATCAGGATTTGCTGGGCTTCTTGACCTTGGGGACGCCGTACAATTCGAGCCGGTGATCCACCAGTTCAAAGCCCAATTCCTCGGCGACCCGGCGCTGCAGCTTTTCGATATCCTCATTGCGGAATTCGATGACGCTGCCGGACTGAATGTCGATCAGATGATCGTGATGGCTTTCCGGTGCTTCTTCATAGCGGGCGCGGCCGTCACGGAAGTCATGGCGTTCCAGAATGCCGGCATCCTCGAACAGTTTGACGGTGCGATAGACTGTGGCGATGGAGATATGCGGGTCGATCGCGGCGGCGCGGTGATAAAGCTCTTCCGCATCGGGATGATCGCCGGCACCTGAGAGCACGCGGGCAATGACACGGCGTTGCTCCGTCATGCGAAGCCCCTTGTCAACGCAGAGTTTCTCAATCCGCGACACGCGTGTCCCATCCTTATCGCTTCGGCTGGCACGTTAAGCGAATTTTCCGCCCGGCGGAAGCGGCAGCGGTGCCTTCATCACCCAGGCGTTCGCACCGGAAGACGCATAATAGGCCTTGCGCTGCCCGACCCGGGCAAAGCCCAATCCGGCATACAGCGTCAGCGCCGCTGGATTGTCCGTGCCGACCTCCAGAAAGACGCTTTGCGCGCCCAACAGGGCGGCATGCCGGGCGGCGGCCTGCAGCAGGGCGCGGCCCAGCGCCTGCCCGCGCGCGGCCGCCGCTACCGCAAGAGTGAGGATTTCCGCTTCCCCGCCCGCCGCCCGGGCCAGAACGAAACCATCCCGGGTATGGAAGGCAAAGACCCCGGGACCGCCCAGCAGCTGCGTCAGGCCCGCCGCACTCCAGGGATCGGGAAAGCACATTTGGTGCAGCGCCGCCAGGGCCGCGATATCGCCGATGGCGGTATCGAACAAGGCCGGGGTCATGCGTGCGCCGGCAATTTCGCGTCCGGCGCCCGCAAATAGAGCGGCGCGGGCGCGGTGTTGGGCGCCGGGCGCCCCAGCGCCAGACGCGCCACCCACAAGGCATCGGGCTGGCGGATAGCGCTGGCCGGAAAATCCGCGCCCAAATGCAAAGCAGCAGCGGGCGCGCCGGTGCCGGCAATTGTGCAAGGACCGAAGCTGCGGATTTTTTCCACCGCCTGGGCAAAGGGCAATATCATCGGTGCCAGGACTGTTTCGCCTTTCTCCCACAGCAGCAGATAGGCTTCGTCACGTTTGGCATCGTGAATTGCGGCGGCGCGCGGGCTCTGGGTTGCGGCCGCCATGACTTCCAGGGTGGTGATTCCGGTCAGAGTTTTTTTCAACGCCACCCGCAACCCGCGCATGAAGGCAAGGCCGACGCGTTGTCCCGTGAAGGTGCCCGGGCCGGTGGTGACGGCGAGACAGTCCAGTTCCGGAAATCTAAGACCGGTCTGAACCATGATGTCCTGTACCATTGGCGCCAGGGCCTCGGCGTGACCGCGCGCCATTTCCGCAAACCGGTGCGCCAGAATTGTTTCTCCGTTCAGTACGCATGCCGAACAGGCGCCCAGCGCGGTATCGACGGCGAGGATTACTTTATGTTGGTCGCTCTCGCTCACGCGAACGCTCTATATTATCTTGCACGCTTCGTCGAAGGACAGGCGGGGATTGCGCGGGAACACGCCCGCAGGATCGCCATGGCCCAGAGCGCAAATGAAATTGGATTTGACGGCAGTGCCGGCGAAGAATTCCTTGTCCACGCCGTCATTGTCGAAGCCCGACATCGGGCCGCAATCCAGCCCCAGTGCCCGCGCCGCAATGATGAAATAGGCTCCCTGCAGCGTGCCGTTGCGGAATGCGGAGGTGTGGGTCATCTCCGGCTTGCCGGAAAAATTGTCTTTCATTTTTGGCGCGTTGGGAAACAGCCGGGGCAGGGTTTCGGGGAATTCCAGATCATAACCGATGATCGCGACCACGGGGGCCTTCATGGTCTTTTCGCGATTGCCTTCACTGAGAAGCGGCTTTAGCCGCGCCTTGGACTCCTGCGAGGTAAGAAAAAGAAACCGCGCCGGGGTGGTGTTGGCGGCCGTGGGGCCCCAGCGCATCAGGTCATAGACTGCCATCAGCAAAGCATCGGAGACGGGACTGTCCGACCATTTGTTCTGGGTGCGGGCGGCGCGGAAAATAGTATCCAGCGCTTCGTCGCTAATGGCGTGTTGCATTGCCGCTCCAGGGATGAAAGGTCAGACCGCTTCGACCGCGGTCACTTCCGGAAAATAGTGGCGCAGCATATTTTCGATGCCGTTCTTCAGGGTGCGGGATGAAGACGGGCAGCCGGCGCAGGAGCCCTGCAGATGCAGCGCCACGATTCCGGTTTCACTGTCGAAATGCTTGAAGATGATGTCGCCGCCATCCTGGGCCACGGCGGGGCGAACCTTGGTGTCGATCACCTCTTTGATCTGCTGGACGATTTCAGAATCGTCGTCGCCGGCGCCATCGTCTTCCGGCGCCGCCCCTTCCATCAGGGGAAGCCCTTGGGTGAAATGCTCCATGATGGTGCCAAGCAGGGCGGGCTTGAGATGCTTCCAGTCGCCATCGCGCTTGGTGACGGAAATAAAATCGCTGCCGAAGAATACGCGGGCGACTTCCGGCGTCTGAAACAGCGCCTTGGCCAGCGGCGAGCGTCCCGCCGTGTCGGCGCTGGGAAAATCGGCGACGGCGCCCGCCCCCATCACCTCGCGGCCAGGGATGAATTTGAGGGTTGCGGGATTGGGGGTGTCTTCGGTCTGGATAAACATGGGCGCGCTCGAAAATCTCATCTGATAGATGAACCCTGATGGACGCAGCATCAAGTCTTTGGCGGAATATACTATTATCCGGGTGATATTGACTCACATGTTTTACCCGGGTAAATTAACAACATGAGCTATACCGCTTTTTCCGGCTTTGATCACCTCGCTTCCGGCTCTCTGGCAGAGGTTTATGCCGTAAGCCGGGAGGTTTCTGGTGCCCTGATTTTCGATGAACAGAGCGGCCGGGTGGTGGATATAGACCCCCGATACCCCCCCAGCGAAGAAACCGTCCGCCCCGGCCGCCCCCGGCTGGGGGTGGTGGCGCGGGAAATTACCCTGCTGCCGCGGCATTGGGACTGGTTGGCGACCCAGCCGGGCGGGGCCTCGGTCGCCTTGCGGGGGCTGGTGGAAGAAGCGCGCAGCGACCCCAAAATGTTGATGCGGGCGGCGCGCGACAGTGTCTATCGCTTTATTACCGCCACCGTGGGCAATGCCCCCGGTTATGAGGAAGCGATCCGGGCGCTCTATGCCGGCCAGCGCGACGAGTTCTTCGCCCACATCGAAGCTTGGCCGCCCGACATCCGCGCCAAGGTGGAAAGCCTGACGGTAGCTGCGTTCGACTAAAAGTCTGAGATCAGCCCCTTCTTTTCCCAATCGCCATAGCGGGTGGGTTCCGGCCCCTTGGGGCCGCCGCGCTCGGGCGGCAGGGGATGAGGCTGCTCGGCGGCGCGCCGCGCGGCTGCTTCCCTGTTGGCGCGCTCGGCGGCGTCTTTGAGGCGGGCGGCGATCTGGTCCGGTGTTAATGGTTTCGCATTCATGCTTGATCCTGTGCCAGCCAAGCTTACATCAATTCCGTCCTGCAAGAGAATGCGTTGATGAACACTTTCAAGACCGGCCTGCTGATGAGCCTGATGACAGGATTGTTCCTGGTGGCGGGCGCGCTGGTCGGCGGCACGGGCGGCATGATGTTCGCCTTTGTGCTGGCGCTGGGCCTGAACCTTTTCGCCTATTGGAATTCGGACAAGATGCTGCTGCGCATGTATGGCGCCCGCCAGGTCGATGCCGCCAGCGCGCCGGAGCTTTACCATATCGTGGAGCAGCTTGCTGCCAAAGCACAGTTGCCTATGCCCAAACTTTTCATCTCCGAAAATCCGCAGCCCAACGCCTTTGCCACCGGGCGCAATCCCAGCCAGGCCGCCATCTGCGTGACATCGGGCCTGCTGGCGAAAGTCACCAATGAGGAACTGGCGGGCGTGATCGCGCATGAGCTTGGCCATGTGCGCAATCACGACACTCTCACCATGACCATCACCGCCGTTATCGCCGGCGCCATCGGCATGCTGGCCAACATGGCCTTTTTCATGGGCGACCGCCGCAATCCACTGGGGCTGGTCGGCATATTGCTGGTGACCATGCTGGCGCCTTTCGCCGCCCTGCTGGTGCAGGCGGCGATATCACGCTCGCGCGAATTCGAGGCCGACAAGGCCGGCGCCGAATTGACCGGCCGTCCGCTGTGGCTGGCCAATGCGCTGGCCGCGATTGATGCCTCGGCGCAGCGCATCGACAATCCGGGGGCCGACGCCAATCCGGCCACGGCGCATATGTTCATCGTCAATCCGCTGCATGGTGGCATTTCTGGATTGTTCGCCAGTCATCCGTCGACCGAAGAACGCATCGCGCGCCTGCGGGCGATGGCCGGGGTGCCTGCGCCGTCCGCCGGTCCCTGGGCTTGAGAGACGATGCCGGCCTGCCCGTGCGCAAGGCCGCTCTGTCTCTGCTGTCGGATGTGCTGCGCAAGCGCCGTCCGCTGGACGCCCTGCTGGGCACGCTGAAGGATCTGCCGCCGCGCGATGCCGGCTTCGCCCGCGCTTTGACCAGCGGCGCCTTGCGTCATTTCGGCGAGCTGGACGCCACCATCCGGCATTTCGTGCCCAAACCGCTGCCGGCCCACAAGGCCGGTCCGGCGATGGAAATTCTGCTGCTGGGCGCGGCGGAATTGTTGATCCTGAAAGGCGCGGCCCATGCCGCGGTGGATGGCGCCAACAACCTCGCCGCCGCGGACAAGAAAGCGGTGCATTTCAAGCCGCTGATCAATGCCGTGCTGCGGCGGATCGCCAGAGAAGGCGAAGCGGTGCGCGCCGCCCTGGACAGCCCGCGCCTGAACACGCCGGACTGGCTGTGGGAACGCTGGCGGGCACAATATGGCGCAGACGTCACCCGTGCCATTGCGCAAGCACATCAAATCGAGGCGCCGCTGGATATCACTCTCAAGAATTCCGCGTCGGTATTTCCCGAAAGCATGGCGCTGTTCGGCGCCTCGCGCCGCCTGCCGGCGGGGCGGGTGGAAGAGTTGCCGGGCTTTGCGCAGGGGCATTGGTGGGTGCAGGACGCCGCCGCGACTTTGCCGGTGGCGATGCTGGGTGATGTTAATGGCAAGCGCGTGATCGATCTCTGCGCCGCGCCCGGCGGCAAAACCATGCAGTTGGCGGCGGCAGGCGCGGACGTGATCGCCGTCGAATCCGATGCGGCGCGGCTGGCGCGGCTGGCTGAAAACCTGGCGCGCACCGGTCTCGGCGCCACTCTGATCGAACAGGATGCGCGCGACTTTAATTCCACCGCGCCTTTCGTTTTGATTGACGCGCCCTGCACCGCCAGCGGCACCATCCGCCGCCATCCCGACTTGCCCTGGATCAAGCAGCCGGATGACGTCACGGCGCGGGCGCCGCTGGCTTACGAAATCCTGGACAGCGGCGCGGCGATGACGGAGCCCGGCGGCATTTTGGTTTTCGCGGTCTGTTCGCTGGAGCGCGAAGAGGGTGAAGAGCAGATCGCCGCTTTCCTCAGCGCCCATCCCGAATTTGCGCGCCTGCCCCTCAAGCCCGAAGAGATTTTCGGCCATGGAGAATGGATTTCGCCGGAGGGCGATCTTCGCACCCTGCCCTGTCACCTGGGCACCCAAGGCGGCATGGACGGATTTTATGCCGCACGCCTCAAAAGATTAGAGGCGGCCTAAGGCGTAAGCAATCGCCAGATAAATCTTGCCCGTATCCGCCGAAAGAATCGTCGAAGCCAAAAGGCCGCCGCCGTCACCGTCGCGCGCCTTGGCCAGCAGCGATTCAAATTCGCTCAGATACGCATCCGCCGCGTCATGGAAGCGGGTGTCATCCCGGTAAAGCGTGGTGATGCGGTCAATCGCGGCATCGTCGATTGCCACCGCCAGCTTGCGCGCGAACACCGCCCGGTCGCCGGAAAGATAGCGCTTCCAGTCATCATCGCCTGGCGCCGCATCCATCGCAATCGCTTCCAAATCGATCGCCATGTCGGCCAGCGCCACTTCCAGCGCCCCCAGCGCGGCGGCATTGCCGGATTGAAGCTGAGGCTGCTGGCCATTGGTTTCCACCGCCGCCAGCAGCGTCTTCATTTCCCAGCTTTTGCTTGGCCCCGGCTTGTCGGCGCTGGTGTCACGCAGGTCGCGCCGGGGCCGCTGGGTCAGCTTGCGCGCCAGGCCCTTGAGGCCCTCGCTTTCGCTTTCCGGCTGGGCTTGCGGCGCCACGCTGGGCCGCGCGGCGCGGGCATGAATAGTCGAAAGCGTACGGGCGGACAGATCCAAAATCTGGTCGGTTTCGTTCTGCACCATCTGGCGGATGCGCTGCGCCTCACCCTGGGCCATAGTGGGCAGCCGCGTGAGATGACGCTCGACTTCTTCAATCGCCCTGGAAAGCGTGGTGCGGATCTCATGCGCCTCGGCCGACATTTCGCCGGTGGCGCGCAGCAGTCTTTCGCATTCCGCCATCGCCTCGCCGACCAGCGCGCGCGCATCCTGCTTGGCCTGGGCGGCGCTTTCGCCGATCAGGGTCTGGGCGCCGGCGCCGGCATCGCGCAATGTACCGATCAACGCCGCCAGAACCGTGCTGGCGGTCTCGCTGGCGTCTTTCAGGCGCTCGGCCTCGCGCGCGAAGGCGGCGGTGAGCTGACCGGCGCGGCTGGCGGCGTTGGCCATGATCAATTCCAGATGACGCTCGGAATCGCCGGTCACCATTTCAAAACGCTTGGCT
>Ga0302319_10003520_pt1 | contig 32677 bp, 27 predicted proteins | sample Bog_T0_2_FD_203319 | JGI IMG/M metagenome (GOLD analysis project Ga0302319, IMG submission 203319) | Peat permafrost microbial communities from Stordalen Mire near Abisko, Sweden - Bog_T0_2 | ecosystem: Environmental > Terrestrial > Soil > Wetlands > Peat | place: Sweden: Abisko, Stordalen Mire... | reverse complement strand
GTCCCTGGCACCGCCCTGGCCGCCACCCCCTCGGACGTATTGACCCCGGGCTTCGGCAGATGAGCTAGAAAATCCTTGTAGGCTCCAGGATGCTCGGCGAAATATTTCGCTTTGTTGAGAGAGATGGGAGGACGCGCCGTCTCCAGCGCTTGTGCGCGGCTTGCGGGGGGTGCCAGCGCAATCGTGAGCACCGCGAAACCTACGCCGACGAATGTGCGGCGTGTCCAGACAACTAAATTCATGAAAATCCCCCCTCTCGATCGATATTGTAAATTCGGTACGAGTCCCCTCCGCCCATCTTCGGGGGAGCCGCGTTTTGCGCGACCGTCGCATCCAATCGTCTTGCTCGTCCGCCGGGGAGGATACTCCATTTGTTTCGCAACAAAGTGTCATATTTTTGTTACATTGGGGAACGAGCAGCGGATCTTCGATGATCTCAGTCGTCGTGCTAGGGTCGAGCCGAATTGATCAGTGGTATGGAAACCAAGACAGATGACATATTGGCTGGATAGAACATCGCAACGGCCGTAGTTGGCTCCGCACTGGATGAGCGCCAACGATTCACGAGCTGAACGCTGCGGTGGTTGATATATTACGATAATACGCGTAATATCATATCATCGTGAAAACCCCGGTAATCATCGCCGCCTTGGGCGCACTCGCCCACGAACATCGTTTGGCCGTTTATCGCTTGCTCGTCGCGCGCGGCCCGAAAGGTCTGTCGGCCGGCGCCATCGGCGACCGGATTGGCCTCCAGCCGTCCTCGTTGACCTTCCACCTCCAGAACCTGCAGCGAGCCGGACTGATTTCCCAAAAGCGCGTGAGCCGCCAATTGTTTTACTCGGTCGATTTTGCGGTGATGAATGGACTCGTCGGCTACTTGACCGAGAATTGCTGCCGCGAGAGCGGCACGGAGTGCTGCACGCCAGCCGATCGGACGAAGCCGATCAAACGCTCGGCAAAAGTCGCTTGAAGCGTCCGCGCGTGGCGAGCGCGGCGTCGATGATGACGCGGCGTCGATGATGACATGGCTATTAACCCCCATAGTTGAACCATGAAGCGATTCCACGTGCATGTGATCGTCCTGCTCGCCGTGCCGATCCTCGTCCAAGTGGTGTTCAATTCGGGCCTTGCCCATGGGCTCAATCGTGCGCGCGGCGTGAGCCACCGTATTGCCTGCCCGTGCTCCTGGTCTTCATCTATCACAACCCCGACTGCGGCACGTCGCGCAACACGCTGGCGCTGATCCGCAACGCCGGTGTCGAGCCGACCATCATCGAATACCTCCAGCATCCGCCCGATCGCGCAAAGCTCGAGTCGCTGTTGACGGGCATGCAGATGCGCCCGCGGGATCTGTTGCGGGAGAAGGGGACGCCCTATGCGGAACTTGGCCTGGACGCCGAACACTGGACGGACGCACAGCTCATCGATCACATGCTGGCGCTCCCCATCCTCATCAATCGGCCGATCGTCGTCACGCCATGGGGCGTGAAATTGTGCCGCCCTTCGGAAGCCGTCCTCGACATTCTGCCGCTGCCGCAACGAGCGCCATTTGCCAAGGAGGACGGCGAACCGGTGATCGACGCCGAGGGCCGGCGTGTCGATGCCGCCCCCTGAACGCGAACCGCGTGGTCCTTCAGGTCTCGGTGCGGATCAGGCTGTAAATCGCAACGAAGTGGCAGGCGACGCCGCCGAGCACGAACAGGTGCCAGACGGCGTGCGCGTAGGGCTGGCGCTTCCACAGATAAAACGGCACACCGAGCGTGTAGCAGAGACCGCCGGCGACGACCCACGCGAATTGGGCACTCGTGAGATTCTCGCTCAACTGTTTGAAGGCGACGATGCCGATCCAGCCGATCACGACGTAGAGCAGCGTCGATAACATCGGGATGCGCAGCAAACCGCCGGCCATCTTGGCGACGACACCGAGGATCGCGAGGCCCCATACTACCCCGAGCAGCGTCCAGCCGAAGGAGCCGCGCACGACGCCGATCGTGAAGGGCGTGTACGTGCCGGCAATCAGCACGTAGATGGCGGAGTGGTCGAGGCGGCGCAGCACGGCTTTGACCTCCGGCCGACGCGCTGCATGATAAAGCGTGGACGTTCCGAACATCATCAAGGCGCCGGTCCCGAAAGCGATCGCACCGGCCAATCGCCACGCGCCGCCGCGCGCCGCCGCGAGCGCGATCAGCCAGGGAATGCCGATCAGCATCGCGACGACACCCAAAGCCGCGGTGACCGAGTGGGCGATTTCCTCGCCGGGCGAATAGGCATGCGTCGCCATCGTTCGGCTGAGATTACGCGAGCGCTCGACGCAAAGCGAGCGTGTTGCGCCGGGTGCTGCGTGCGCGCCGGCTGTTGGGTGCGGGCCGGGCTCGCGGTGCGCGCCGCCGCGTGAGGTGCGCCGCGGGCGTGGCGCTCACGAGCCCGCGATCGGCAGCGTGACCGTGAGCTTCGTACCGTTCGGCTCCACGTTGGTCAGGCGCAGTGAGCCGCCCGCACCCTCGAAGCGCTCGCGGATGCGCAGCAGACCGAGAGACCCGCGGCGCAGATCGGCGAGAGCCGGAATGCCGAGGCCGTCGTCGCGTATTTCCATCGTGACATTGTGGTCGTCGGCGTGCAGGCCGATGAGCACGCGCGTCGCGCTCGCGTGCAGCGCAACGTTCGTCAGCGCTTCTTGGGCCGCCCGAAAAAACGCCAGGCGTTGATGCTCCTCGAGCGGGGGCAGCGGTCCCTCCGGGGCGACATCGACGCGAAGTCCGGAACGTGCCGCGAAGAGCCGTGCGTAAGCCGCGATCGATTCGCGCAAATCGAGATGTGCAAGCGCCGGGGGCCGCAACTCGTCGGCAAGTTCCCGTGTGGTGCGCAGGCAGATCTCGATGGAATCGGACAACACCTGCCACGCCGTGGTGACGCCCGCTCGCCCGCGCGCTTCGATCTTGAGCTGATCGAGCGCAAGTTTTGCCGCATAGAGGTCCTGCGCGACCCCTTCGTGCAGCGCGAACGCGACGGAGCCGCCCTCACGTTCGCGCATCGCTTCAATACGCTGCGCGAGGCCGCGCATGCGCTCGAAGTCCTGGCGCTGCTCGGTGACGTCGACGAAGCTCGCGATCACGGATTCGATCCGCCCGCCGCCGTCGGCTGCGAAGACGGGCTGGGAATTGATGCTGATCCAGCGTGTCTCGGCGCCCGGCGCACTCACGCCCATGACTTGGTTGCGCAGCGGCAGACCGTCTCTCAGCGTCAACAGCGCCGGATGTTCTGCGCCCGGATAAGGGCTGCCGTCGGGCCGCGAGGCGCGCCACTGCGGATCGGTGGTTTCCTTGCCCAGGATCTGGGCGCGGCTGAGGTGCAGGATGCATTCTGCCGCCGGATTGACATCGATGACGCGCCCGTCCGCATCGTGGATCACGACGCCCTCCGCCATCGCGGCGAAGAGGCCGGTCAACCGCGCCTCACTGCGCGCGAGCGCGTCACGCGCAGACCGCGTCTCGGAGAGATCGATGAACGCGCCGGTTTGCTCACTGCGCCGCCGTGAGGTGATGCTCACGCTGGCGTCGTACCAGCCGAGGCTGCCGTCCTTGCGCACCTGCGCAAACTCGGTGCGAAAGATGTCGCCGCGCTCGAGCACCGGAAATGCCGTGCGCCCGAATTCGAGATGCAGGGCGTCGCTCGGATACAGGATACGCGTCGGTTTACCGATGAGCTCGGGCGGCTCGTAGCCGAACATTTCGGCAAACTCGGGATCGCACCAGATGATCGTGCGCGCTTTGACGCGCACCCGGCCCACCGTGGATGCCGGCGCAAGGCTCGCAAAACTCGGAGCCAGAGAGATCATGTCCCGGTGTCGTGTTCAGGCCCGCCGCGCCACCGCGGCCGTCGACGCCAGTGTGGGATAATCCGTGTAACCCGCAGCCCCGCCGCCGTAGAGGGTAGTGGTGTCGACCGCGGCGAGGGGTGCATCGAGCCGAAGCCGCTCGACGAGATCGGGGTTCGCGATGAACGGTTTGCCGAAAGCGACCATGTCCGCCGCACCGCCCTCGACGGCCGCGAGCGCCATGGCCCGGGTGTAGCCGTTGTTGACGATCCACACCGCCTGCGGGTGGCCGGCGCGATAGCGTGCGTGCAGAGCCGCGTAGTCGAACGCCGCGATGTCGCGCGCGCCGCCGGTCGCGCCCTCGATCACGTGGACAAAGGCGAGCCGCAGCGGCGCGAACTCACCCACGAAATATTCGAACAGGGCTTGGGCGTCGCTATCCTGACCCGCATCGTTACCCGGTGTGACGGGTGAGAGCCGGATCCCGGTGCGATCGGCGCCGATCTCGGCGGCGACCGCGCGCACGATCTCGAGCGGCAGACGCGAGCGGTTCGCGATCGAGCCGCCATACGCATCGTGCCGGTCATTGATGCTGTCGCGCAGAAACTGTTCCAGCAAATACCCGTTGGCTCCGTGGATTTCGACGCCGTCGAACCCCGCGAGCCGCGCGTTGCGTGCACCCCGGCGAAACTCCTCGACGATGCCGGGCAGCTCGTCGAGCCTTAGCGCGCGCGGCGCCGACACGTCTTCGAAGCCCTTGGCGGTGAACGTCTTGGCATTCGCCCGACGACTCGTGCTCGACACCGGGGCCCGACCGGCGGGTTGCAGGGACACGTGGGAAATGCGCCCGACATGCCATAGCTGCAGCAGGATCTTGCCGCCCTCGGCATGGACGGCGTCCGTGATGCTGCGCCAACCGGCAACCTGGGCGTCGTCGTAAATGCCCGGCGTGTCGAGGTAACCCTGGCCCGCGGCCGACACCTGAGTCGCCTCGGAGACGATCAATCCCGCGGTCGCACGCTGTGCGTAATAAATCACGGCGAGCGCCGACGGAACTTGGCCGGCGACGGCGCGATTGCGCGTGAGGGGCGCCATCACGATTCGATTGCTCGCGGCGACGGCACCGACTTGGATCGGGTCGAACAGACTGGGCATGCGAGCATCGTCCTATGAGAGAACTAAGGATGGCAAGGAGCACAATGCGGTCCGCCGCGCGGCGCAGTCGGTGCGCTGCCACACCGTTGCACCCTGCAGCCGCACGGAGGCGCCGGGCGCCGACGATCACGGGCGCCGACGATCACGCGTGCGCGAGCCCTTGAATGCGTCGCATGCGCGTTTGAGGTCCGCACCTAACGCGCTTTGAGCCGCTCGACGATCAGCGCGGCCGCCGCTCCTGCGCCATCCTCGCGCCGCATCTCGGCGGCCGCTTCGGCGGCGTACTCGGCATAAGAGGGCGAGGCGAACAGCGCCGCGAGTTCGTCCGCGGCGCTCGCCGGCCGATAGCGACGCGCGGTCACGCTCCGGCCTGCCCGCAAGCGCACGATGCGCGCCGCGTTGTCCATCTGATCGGCGAAGAACGGGACGACCAATTGTGGAACTCCCGCCCGCAGTGTGTGACTCGACGTACCGATGCCGCCATGATGGATCACGGCCGCTGCGCGCGGGAACAGCAGCGAATGCGGTGCATAGGAGGCGACGAAGACGTCGGCGGCCGCGAGCGCCCGGCAGATCTCGAGTCCGGCATCGCCGACGAGCAGCACGGCGCGTCGGCCGAGGCGCCGCGCAGCCAGGACACTGTCGCGATAAAATGCGCCCGGACTGTTCACGATCAAGCTGCCGAGCGTGAACACGAGCGGCGCCGTGCCAGCATCGAGAAACGCCTCGAGCGCGGGATCGAGTCGGGGAGCCCGGCCGTCCTCGCTGTCGTAGGCTGCGAAGCCCACGACGCGCGCCGCCACGGGATAATCGGGCTGAACGCGGCCGAGCAGGGTCGAATACAGACCGACCGCCCCCGCGCTCGAGAATTGCCCTTCGAACAAGGGACTTCCGCGAGCGGTCGGCAATCCGAGTTCCGCGCGTAAGCGCGCGAGCGGCGCGAACATTCCGGAGGTCGCGAATTTCGCGATGGCGAAGAGGCGCTTGGTCGGCCGCGGCCCGAGAGCACGCAGCATGCCGGAGAGCCACTCGGCATTCGGGATGACCGGCGGATCGTAGGCGGACAAGAACATCATCGGCTGCAGCACGACCCCGAGCCAGGGAATGACGCGCATCTCGGCGGCGAGGCGGGCGCCGAAGGCGAGGGTGCTGGTCACGACGAGATCGGCGCCCGCCGTCAGTTCCAGCATGTCCTCGTAGGACTCGCGCAGGTAGGGGAGCACGCCGCGGGTCAGGAGGAACTCCGTGCGGGCGACGACCTTGGCCGTCAGCGCGGCGCGGGTCAGACCGAGAGCCTGTTCGATCTCGGCGAAGCTCGGGCGCACGGGCGCGAACGCGATGCCGGCGGCCACGACCTTGTCGCGGTATTCGGCCTCCGTGGCCAGCAGGGGTTCGACACCGCGCGCCTTGAGCGCAAGGCCGAGCGCGACAAACGGATGCAGGTCGCCGAGCGAGCCCACGGTCGCGAGCACGACTTTGCGGTCCTCGAGAAGGCCTGCGGGGTCGACCGGATCATTGCTTCCGGCAATCGTCAAATCGACGCCGTCCCGTCCATACCGGCTCGGTACAATGGGCGGCCAACCCTCATCATCAGGAATCCTCTGCGAATGACTCTCGTTAACATCGTATTGCTCGCCATCGTACAAGGCCTCGCGGAATTATTGCCGGTTTCGAGTTCCGCACACGTCGTCGTCGCAGAAAAACTGCTGGGATTGGATCCTTCCTCGCCGCCGATGACGCTGCTGCTGGTCATGCTGCACACCGGAACGATGTTCGCGGTCATCGTGTACTTCTGGGCGAGCTGGCGCAGCACGTATTTTGAGAGCTGGGGGGCGTTCAAGAGCATCCTCGTGCGTGTCGTGGTCGCGACGGCGTTTACGGCGGCGGTTGGCGAAGCGATCATCAAGATCATCGAAAAGACCGTGTTCGCCGACTTGCCTCACGCCGAGATCGAGGACCTCTTCGGCCACCTGGAGTTCATCGCGCCCGCGCTGGCCGTCGCGGGGATCCTGATCCTCATCGCGGGGCTGGTCGAACGCCGCGGCGCGGGCGGCGGCCCGGCGCGCGATCCGGACTTGCTGCAGGCGAGCTGGATCGGATTCGTGCAAGGCCTGTGCCTGCCGTTTCGCGGCTTTTCGCGCTCCGGATCGACGATCTCCACGGGCATGCTGTTGGGCGTCGCCAAGGCACGCGCCGAAGCCTTCAGCTTCGCCCTGGCAGTCGTTCTGACGCCCCCCGTGGTCGCGCGCGAGGGCCTGCGCCTGCTGCATGCCGAGCGCGCGGGCGCCGCGGGCGGACTCGCCTCGGTCGCAGGTCTCTCGGTGCTCGGCGCCGTTGTCGCATTCCTGGCCGGCCTCGTCGCACTGCGCTGGTTGAGCCGCTGGCTGGAGGGCGGCCGCTGGTACCTGTTCGGCATCTACTGCCTGGTCGCGTCGGGCGTCGTCTACTGGCTCCACACTCGAGGTTACTGACCCGACGCGCCTCGGGCCAAGACCGCGCACCGCGCGCCATCGACATGCACCATCCGCGTGCAGCCTCGGCGCTGGCGAGCAGCGCGATTCTCGGGTAGTGTCAAACGCGTCCGCTCGGCGCGATCAGCTTGAGGCGGATGCAAGAATGACTCGAAGGGGATTACTGCATGTCTGGGATTTATCTACGCCGTCTTCGGCTGATCGCGGCCGCCGGTGCGCCCTCGGCCGCACTCGCCGCCCTGCTGACGACGTCCGCAACCGCGGCCGACTCCAACGAGGCGGCCGCGGCCTCGGGTCTCGATGAAATCGTCGTCACCGCGACGCGCCGTGAAGAGCGTCTCCAGGACGTGCCGATCAGCGTCACGGCCTTCAGCCAGGAGAAGCTCGACGTCGAGGGTCTGAAGAACATCGACGACCTCGCGCGCCTCTCGCCCGGCGTGACTTTTTCGCGCAACGGCATGGGCTCGTCGGCGAACTACAACGACGAAGGTTCGGACATCAACATCCGCGGCGTCGATTCGACGGCCGGGACCTCGACGACCGGCGTCTACATCGACGACACCCCGATCCAGACGCGCCACATCGGCTTCGGCTCCGTCAATCCGTTTCCGCAGTTGTTCGATCTCGACCGCGTCGAAGTGCTGCGCGGTCCCCAGGGCACGCTGTTCGGCGCGGGCGCCGAAGGCGGCGTCGTCCGATTCATCGCACCGGAACCGAGCGTCACGAAGACGTCGGCCTACGCGCGCGCGGATTTTTCGGAAACCACGTCCGGCGCGCCGAGCTACGAACTCGGCGCGGCGTTCGGTGCGCCGATCATCGACGGCGTGCTCGGGTTTCGCGTGAGCGCCTCGGCCGCCGAAGCAGGCGGCTGGGTGGATCGCGTCAACTACACGCTCTCTCCGAATGCCGCGGTCGAGACGCCGACCCCGGTGTACGCGGGCGTCGCCGAGACCGACTCGAACTGGCAGACGGTCAAGACGGCGCGCGCCGCCCTCAAGTGGCAGGTGACCGACAGCCTCGAGATCTCGCCGTCGATCTATTGGCAGGAACTGCACATCAACGACACGGCGGCCTACTGGGTCGCGCTCTCGGATCCCGGCGACAACGTCTATCGCAACGGGAACGCGCGCGACAATCCGAGCACCGACCCCTTCACGCTCACGGCGATCAAGCTCAAGTGGGATCTCGGCTTCGCCGCGCTGACCTCGAACACTTCGTATCTCGAGCGCGACCAGCATTCGACCTCGGATTACACGCAGTATCTGCGCGCGACCTGGGCGTCGATCGGCTATGTTCCGCCGGCAACGGGAGCACCCGCCAATGCCCCGGTGTTCCAGCTGCCGAACAACTTCCCGCAGCCCGGCGACGGCGGCTACGCCCCCTTCCAGGATACGCAGCACAATTTCTACGAGGAGATCCGCCTCGCCTCGAACGACGCCGGCTCGAGCCTGTCGTGGAGCGGGGGGCTGTTCTTCTCGCATCTCGATGAGAACGTGCCGGAGAGCATCGTCGATCCTACCTTGAACCAGGAAGTCATCAACTACACGGGCGGCGCCGACTCCATATGCGCCCCCAATGCCTCGGTCGGCCTGACGTGCCCGAACGGCGTGATCTTCAATGGACCCATCGATCGCGTCATCGACAAGCAGGTTGCGGCGTTCGGCGAAGTCGGCTTCAAGTTCACCGACACGCTCAAGGCGACCGTTGGCCTGCGCGTCTCGCGCCTCGAATTCACGGGTTCGACCGAGGAGACGGGGCCCTTTCTCGGCACGACGATCGTGACGAGTTCGAGTGCGACCGAGGATCCGGTCACCCCGAAGCTCGTCCTCTCGTGGCAGCCCGATCACGACGATCTGATGTACCTGAGCGCGTCGAAGGGCTTCCGGCCCGGCGGTCCGAACGTCGGCGTGGGCGGCATCTGTCAGGGCAACCTCGATTCGCTCGGTGTGCCCACCGTGCCCGGCAAGTTCTCTTCAGACAACCTCTGGAGCTACGAGCTCGGCGCCAAGAACGCGTTCTTCGACAACACGCTGCAAGTCAATGCGAGCGTGTTCTACGTCGACTGGAACAACATCCAGCAAAACGTCTACCTGCCCGCGTGCGGCGAGCAGTTCACGGCAAACCTCGGCAAGGCAAAGAGCGAGGGTGGCGACATCGAGGTGATCTATCGGCCGGTACAGGCCGTGACTTTCGACGTCACCGCCGCTTACACCGATGCGCGCCTGACCAAGACGACCTGTGCCGGCAGCTTGACCTTCGATGGGACGAGTTGTACCGGTGCGGCGCTACCGGCGAACACGACGGTTGCGCCGATCGCGAGCAAGGGCGACGCGCTGCTCGGCGCGCCGTGGTCGTTCACCGCGTCGGTCGAGTACCATCTGCCCGAGTGGCAGGGCCGCACGCCCTACGTGCGCCTCGACGAGCAGTACACGACCGCCCAGCGCTCCCTGCTGCAGTCGCAGGATTCCGCGAACGCGCTCTATGACACGACGATTCCGGGATTGCCCGTCACCGAGAACCTCAGCCTGCGCGCGGGAGTGCGGTTCCAAGGCTTCGATCTCTCGCTCTACGGCAACAACCTGACCGATGCGCATCCGCTGCTCTACGAGTCGCGCGACATCGCCTATTCGGTCACCGACACCCTGTACTTCGGTCGCGGCGTGCGGCCGCGGACCTTCGGCGTCACCGCCACCTATCGCTATTGAGGCGCCGTCGGTATCGAGCCGGCGCGCCGGCCTCGAGCATCACTGCTCCGCGACGGCGCGGGCCAGGCTGTGCCGCTCGCTCCAGTCCATCGGCGCGAGCTTGGGCAGCATCGCGATCCAGCCGACGATGCCGAGCAGGCTGATGATGCCGGCGACCACGAAGGCGATCGTGAAATGCTTGGTCGCATCGACGATGAAGCCGGTGAGCGCGGGTGCGGCGACGCCCGCCAGATTGCCGACGGAGTTTTGGATGCCGACCCAGCGGCCGGCGCATTCCGCACCACCCAGGATTTGCGGTATCGCGTAGCAGCCCGGCGAGGACGCCCCGATCAGGGCCTGAAACAGGAATATTGCGCCGAGCGCGAGCGGCCGAGAGCCGAACGCCATCGCGAGCATGCACAAGAGGGCGCCGCCGTGCGCGGCGACCATGATCGACTTGTAGGCGAGACCAGCCGAGCCGCCGCGCCGGATGTGGCGATCGATGGCCCAACCGGCGCCGAGGGCGCAGAGCGCCATCACGACGTAGGCACTGCCGGCGAGCTGGGCCATTTCGACGGTCGAGAAGCCGCGTTCGCGCACGAGATACGAAGGCAGCCAAAAGAGCATGAAGTAAAACGCGTAGTTGCAGGAGAAGAGGCCGAGCGACGTGCCCCAGAGCGCACGGCACCCGAGCAGGCGCAGGAAGCTGGGGCCGGCCGGCTGGCCGCCGGCAGCCGCGGCCTTTCTGGCGCCAATCGACGCGGCTCGAGCTTGCGCACGCACGAGTCGCTGTCGTTTGAGCACGCGCAACCAGGGCAGCAGCCAGAGGAGGGAGAGCGCACCGAACAGCAGAAAGGCACTGCGCCAGCCGTAAGTGGCCATGAGCATGCCGCCCAGATACGTGCCGACGGCAGGGCCTACCAGGTAGCCGCAGCCGACGATGCCGTTCGCCGTGCCCAGGCTCTCGACGGGCACGGCGGCCGCGAGCAATTTCGATACGCAGGGAAATCCCGTGCTCTCGCCGATACCGAGCAGCAGACGCAGGGCGATGAGCATCGGAAAGATCGAGGCGATGCCCATGAGCATCGTCGCGGCCGCCCAGATCACGAGTCCGCCCGCCAGAACGCGGTCCGCGCCGATCCGCTCGGCGAGCCAGCCGACTGGGATTTGGACCAGTGCGTAGGTCCAAAAAAACGCCGACATCAGGATGCCGAGCTGCGAGTCCGATAACTGCAGATCGACCTGCATGAGCTGGGCGGCCGTCGGCAGCACGCCGCGATCCACGTAGTTGATGAACAGCGCCGTGGCGAGCAAGAGGACGAAGGGGCTCACCGCAGCCCGACGGGAATCGACTGCGGCGAGGCCGACGGCGCTCAGGTCGCGTAGTCCGGCTCGTGCCGGTCGAGCTGGCGCTTGAGCGCTTCGAAGTGCAGCAGCGGACGCGGCTTGCCGCCGACGTCGCCGCAGGCGGCGAACTGTGCGACCGTACGCCGCAAGACCGCATCCGGAATACGCCGCAGCTTGCGGCCGGTCGAGAGCGCGAGGATCTGGGCCTCGGCCGCGCGCTCGAGGAAATACAGGCGTTCGAAGGCGACGGATAAGTCGTCGGCGATCACGAGGACGCCGTGATTGGCGAGCATCAGCACGGACTTCGTGCCGAGCACGCGCGCCATGCGCTCGCCCTCGGACATGTCGAGCGCGAGGCCGTTGTAGTCCATGTCGTAGGCGATGTCGTCATGGAAGCCGATCGCGCTCTGCACGGCCATTTCCAGTCGCGGATCCTCGAGCATGCCGAGCGCGGTCGCATGCGGCATGTGGGTATGCAGCACGCAGCGCGCATGGGCGCTCAGGCGGTGGACCGGCGCATGGATAAAGAGGGCCGTATCCTCGATGGGACCGCGGCCCGAGAGGATCTTGCCGTCCAAATCGACTTCCATGAAGTCGCTCGACTTGATCTCGGCCCAATGCAATCCGAACGGCGCGAGATAGAACCGGTCGGTGTGACCCGGCACCAACATCGTCATGTGATTGTCGATGCCTTCCTGTAGCCCGAAGCGGACCGCGATCCGGTGACAGGCGGCCAGATCGATCTTCGCCTGACGTTCGGCGTCGGCGGGACGCGTGAAAGGGGCGACGCTGGCGTTCATGACCCGAGTATAGCCTGCGGTCGGCGCGGCGCAACCGGGGCGCTCGCGGCCATCCGCGGGAGCGCGCCCCGTCCAGATCGCCGTGCTCCATCGCGATCACGGCGACCTCGTCGCCGCGCGCCCGTCGATGCAACAGCTCGTAGCCATAGAGCCTGCCGGCGCCGTCGATGATGGGCTGGCGTCCGATTAATATGAGTTCCATTCCGACCTTTACCGCGGGGGCGGATCCCAGGAGTGCGCTCCCAGGCGGCGCCTGGCAGCGGGATCTCGGTTCACGACCGGTAAAGATCGGCCGCGGCGCGCAAAGCGTGACTACCAGTTCGGGTCCGGCAGCTCGCTGAACACTTCCCGCAGGGCATAGCCCCAGCGCGTGCGGATCTTCTTGAAATACTCGTTTTCCAGGTCGATGCTGATGTGCGTGTGCAGCCTGAACTCATCGCGGCGGATGACGGCGAGGTCGAGCGGCGCCCCCACCGAGAGGTTCGAGCGGATCGTCGAATCCATGGAAATGAGCGCGCATTTGGCCGCCTGGGCGAGGCTGCTGCTGCGGGAAATCACGCGATCGATGATCGGTTTGCCGTACTTCGACTCGCCGATCTGGAAGTAGGGGGTATCGACCGAGGACTCGATGAAATTGCCGGCCGCGTAGATGTTGAAGAGCCGCGGCGCCTCGCCGGCGATCTGGCCGCCCAGGATGAAGCTCGCATTGAACTCGTGACCCTGGTCCTTGAGGGACTCGCCGTCGCGAAGATGGATCTCGCGCAGCGCATCGCCGACCACGCGCGCCGCATTGAACATATTCGCCGCGCCGAAGATGCCGGCCGGGCGGTCGGGCTCTCCCGGATTCTCGTGAAGAATATGGGTCACGGCCTGCGTGATCGCGAGGTTGCCGGCGCACAGCAGCACGAGGACGCGATCGTCGGCGCGCTGAAACGTGGCCATCTTGCGAAACGTATTGATCTGATCGATGCCGGCGTTGGTGCGTGAATCCGAGAGCATCACGAGGCCGGTGTCGACGAGCAGACCGACGCAGTAGGTCATGGCGAAGCCGGCTATTGCTGCTGTTGAGACTGGTCTTGGAACTGCTGTTGTTGCTGTTGTTTCTGGGCCGAATCCGCAACCAGCACACGCGCCTCCATCTTCTCGCCGCCGCCGCCCTGACGCACACCGCGCACGGGCGCGGCATCCAAATAGTCGCGGCCGACGGCCAGCCGGCAATAGGTGCGCACCGCCGGCCGCTGATGGGTCACATCCATGCTCTGCCAGCCGATCTCGGCGCCGAGCCACACGTCGACCCAGGCGTGGCTCGCCACGTCGTTGGCGTCGCCCGTGTAGAGGTAACCGCTCACGTAGCGCGCCGGCATGCCGACCGCCCGCGCCGAGGCGAGATACACGTGGGCGTGATCCTGACAGACGCCCTCTCCGCTCTTGAAGGCCACGGCGGCGCTGTCCTGGACCTCGCTCGTGCCGGACTTGTAGCGCACCGCGCCACAGACGGCATCGGCGAGCGCCTGGGCGCGCGCGCGCGGTTCGCGCAGTTCCTGCACCACGCCTTGCGCGAACGCGCGCAGGTCCTCGTTCGGCGCCGTGAGCGCCGTCGGCGCGAGATAGGCGAGCGGGGAGAGCGGGCCGTCGTCCTGACGGCCTTCGGCGTCCGACGTTTCGACCACGCCCTGTACCACGATGCGGATCTCGCGATGCGGTTCCTCGATCGTCAGCAGGTGTGAGATGTTGCCGTAGGCGTCGATCTGTTCGAGCCGCCGCCCGGGCGCATGGATCGTCCAGCTGAGCGCCCGCTGACTCGGGTCGCGCCGCGGTGTCATGTGCAGACTCTGCACGCTGTACTTGACGGGGCGCTCGTAGCGATAACTCGTTTCGTGGCGAATATGCAGCTGCATGGGAATCAAGTCTCCGCCGGTGGTACCAAAAAGTCCGAAGCAATGCGATCGCCGAGATCGCGCGAGCGGGCCAGAAACCGGTCGAGAAACTGCGGCAAGCCCTCGGCCGTGATGTCCTCCATGCGCGTGAAGTGCAGCCCGGCGTGGATCTCGCCCGCGCGCCGCTCGGTCTCGGCCGACTGCTCGTTCGCGACCGCGCGCAAATTCGAGTAGACCTCCTTGCAGCAGCGCAGCAGTGAGCGCGGCATGTCGTCGCGCAGGATCAGGAGTTGCGCGACCTTGAACGGCGTGATGACGTCGCGGTAGACCCGCCGGTAGACCTCGAACGCCGACAGCGCGCGCAGCAGCACGCTCCACTCGTAGGGGTCCGGCACGACGCTCGCGTCGGCGCCCGGCTGCAAGTCGCTCTGATGCGCCGTCAGTATGCGCGCCGTGTTGTCGGCGCGCTCGAGAAACGTGCCGATGCGCGTGAAATGAAACGCCTCATCGCGCAGCATCGTGCCGATCGTCACGCCGCGCGTCAGGTGCGAGCGCTCCTTGACCCATTCGACGAACTGGCCGATATCGGGCTGCGGTGAGGGGCGGGCCGCCATCGAGCGGGCGTCGAGCCAGGTGGAATTCAGCGTGAACCAGAGCTCGGACGTCAGCGACCCGCGCACCGCACGAGCGTTCTCGCGCGCGGCGCGCACGCAGTTCAAGATGCTGCCGCCGTAGTCCTTGTCGAGACTCACGAATTCGAACACGGTGCGCGGCTCGATGGTCTCGTATTTCGCGGCGTAGGCGTCCGCCATGTGCAGGGCGGTCATCGTCGACTTCAGGGATGCCGTCAGCGTGTCGGCCGAATGCGGCAGCAGCGACATGCGGTAGTGGGCATCGACGAGGCGCGCCAGGCTCTCCGCTCGCTCGATGTAGCGCGACATCCAGTACAGGTGATCGGCGGTGCGGCTCAGCATCAGCTCTCCAGCACCCAGGTGTCCTTCGTGCCCCCGCCCTGGGAGGAATTGACCACGAGCGAGCCCTCGCGCAGCGCGACGCGCGTGAGGCCGCCCGGCACGATGCTTACGTCCCGGCCCGAGAGCACGAACGGCCGCAGGTCGATGTGCCGCGGCGCAAGTCCCGCGTCGGCAAACGTCGGACAGGTCGACAGCGCGAGGGTCGGCTGGGCGATGTAGCGCTCCGGCGTCGCGATGATCTGCCGGCGGAACGCCTCGATCTCGGCCTTGCTCGCCGCCGGGCCGATGAGCATGCCGTAGCCGCCGGCGCCGTGGACCTCCTTGACGACGAGTTCGGGAAGGTGGGCGAGCACGTATTCCTTGTCCTCCTTGCGGCGCAGGATCCAGGTGTGGACGTTGCCGATGATCGGCGCCTGGCCCAGATAGAAGCGGATCATGTCCGGTACGTAGGGATAGATCGACTTGTCGTCCGCAACGCCCGTCCCGATCGCGTTCGCAATCGTGATGCGGCCCGCGCGATAGGCGGTCAGGAGGCCCGGTATGCCCAGCATGGAGTCGGGCCGGAAGACGAGCGGGTCGAGAAAATCGTCGTCGATGCGCCGGTAGATCACGTCGATGCGCTGCGGTCCCTGGGTCGTGCGCATGAAGACGGCTTCGTCGCGCACGAACAAGTCCTGGCCCTCGACGAGTTCGATGCCCATTTGCTGCGCGAGGAAGGCATGTTCGAAGTAGGCGCTGTTGTGGGCGCCCGCCGTCAGCAGCACGACCGTCGGGTCCGCGACGCCCGTGGGCGCGACGCTGCGCAGATTGTCGAGCAGCACGTCGGGATAATGATCGACGGGCGCGATGCGGTGCTCGGAGAAGAGTTCCGGGAACAGGCGCATCATCATCTTGCGGTTCTCGAGCATGTACGAGACGCCCGAGGGCACGCGCAGGTTGTCCTCGAGAACACGGAACTCACCGGCATCGTCGCGCACGATGTCGATACCGGCGATGTGGGCGTAGATGCCGCCGGGCACGTCCACGCCCTGCATCTCGGGCCGGTACTGGGAATTGCACAGCACTTGTTCGGCGGGGATCACGCCGGCTTTGAGGATCTGCTGGTCGTGGTAGATATCGTGGATGAACGCGTTCAGCGCGCGGACGCGCTGCTTCAAGCCGGATTCGAGCCGGATCCATTCCTCGTGCGGCATGACCCGCGGCACGATGTCGAACGGGATCAGCCGTTCTGCGCCTTCCTCCTGACCGTAGACCGCGAAGGTGATGCCGACCCGATGAAACAAGACGTCGGCTTCGGCGCGTTTCTGCGCGAGCCGTTCCGCGGGTTGGGCGGCGAGCCACTCGGCGTAGCGGCGGTATTGCGCGCGCGGCGGGCCGCCGCTCAGATACATTTCGTTATACGGTGTCGCCAACGAGCCCCCTCACATGCCGGAACAATTCGCAAATCCCGTCCAATCGATGCCGTCTCCATTTAATCACGGACCTCAGTCCAGGTGTCGGTCCGAAGACTATCAATATCCGCGGGAGTCTTGCGAGTGCTTCGATGCTCAGGGCAATGGGTTTACACTCGGGGTCGTGATGGCAGCGGGGGGTATTCGCAGCATGCGGGATAGAATCATCGGCGCCCTCGGGGTGATCTGGGGCGGCTTCGTGCTCGTCGGCGGCTTCATGAAGCGCGGTTCGCCCGAGGGGGTCGGCGCCAGCCAGATCGCGAGCATGGCCCTCGCCGTCCTGTTCATCGCCGTCGGCATCTACTTCCTGCTTCGCCCCCAAGCGAAGGCCTCGAGCGGCGACGCCGGTGAGGTTCCGCCGCGCTGAGCGGCGCGGTCCGCGCTCCCAGGCGCGCGCACGTGCCCCGCGCGCCACGACCCAAGCTGCCGGCCTGCGCCGGGGTGCGCAGAATGCGCCCCAGGCAGCGTGACTGCGTTCGCAGCCCGGCGCCGACGTCGCGCCGACAATGTCTCCCGCGGTCAAGCTCGACCGGTTACGAGTGGATACCTGCGGCGATGGCGAAGCGCTTCTCGATCTTCGGCATGAAGGCACGGGACTTCGAACGCGCAATGTGTGCGCTGTTTCGCGGCCAGGGCTATACCGTGACCGGCTTTGCCGGCGGCGGCATGGACGTGGGATTGAAAAAGGATGGCGCGCGTTATGTCGCGCGGCTCGGGTGCTGGCAGAAGCCCGAAGTCGGCTGCACGGTCACCCAGGCCTTGGGCGAGGAAATTGCGGCTCACGGGGCCCAAGGTGGATTCGTCGTCACGGCCGGCCGCTTCACGCCGGAGGCGCGCGCCTTCGCGCGCGCAGCCCGCATCGAATTGCTCGACGGCGACTCGCTCGCGACGCTCATCGAACCGCCGCGCCTCTAATCGAGCCGCCGCGCCACCAGACGAGCGCCTCACCCCGGCGGCGTTGACGGTATAATCGCCCGTCTTCGCATCACCGTCGAGACTGTCCCATGAAACGAACGCGCGCGCTGTGGATGAGCCTGGCTGTGGTCTGGGGGTCGCTGCTCGGCGGCGCCTCCTTCGGCCTCGATCTGGCCAGCCTCACGAACCAGGATGCCGCCCGCGGCATCAAAGGGGCCCTCGACAAGGGTGCGGCCGCCGCCGTCGATCGCCTGGGCGCGCCCGGCGGTTTTCAGAACGATCCCAAGGTCAAGATCCCGCTGCCGCCGGCGCTCGATCAAATTGCCAAGGCGATGCGCCTGCTCGGCCGGAGCAAGGAGGCGGATGCGCTCGTCGAATCGATGAACCGCGCCGCCGAACAGGCCATGCCTGCGGCGCGCGAATTGCTGGTGGCGTCGGTCAAGAGCATGTCCTTCCACGACGCGAAGAAGATTCTCACGGACGGCGACGGCTCGGTCACCGCGTTCTTCCGCGAGAAGACCGCCGCGCCCCTCGCCGTGAAATTCCTGCCGATCATCAAGCAGGAAACCGACAAGGTGGGTCTCGCGCAGAAATACGATCAGCTCGCGGGCCAGGGCGAGAAGCTCGGTCTGCTGAAGGGGGACGACGCCAACATCGAGGAGTACGTCACCCACAAGGCCCTCGATGGCCTGTATCTCAGCATCGCCGAGGAAGAGCACAAGATCCGCGAGAATCCGGCCGCGGCGGGCAGCGCGATCGTCTCGAAAGTGTTCGGCCTGCTGCATTGACGCGGCGGGGTTTGCGGTTCCATTGAAAGCAACCGTCGATAAAGCGCCCCGCCGCCGCTCGAGCGTCCGGGCGGCAGCCGTCGCGGCGCTCGGCGAATTGCTCGAACCGCTCGCGGGTTTCGTGCTCGATGCCGGCGTCAGCGTGCACGAGCTCGAGGTCTTGCTGAGGATCGCCGCCGTGCGCAGTGTCGCGAATCGCCAGCGCGAACTCGGCCGGCGCGTCAATATTTCCGGCATCGCCGCCTCGACCGGGATTTCACGCGCGGAGATCTCGCGGATCCTGAGGATTCCCTCAGGCCCGGGCCCGGCGCCGACACTCGCCGGCTCGGACCAGCATGCGACCAACCGGATTCTCGCCGTCTGGCACGAAGATCCCCACTACGTGAATTCGAGCGGTCAGCCCGTGCTCCTCAAGATCTTCGGTCCCAGCCCCAGTTTCGATGCCCTCGTGAAGCGCCAGGGCGGCGGCATACCGACGCGGGCGCTGCTCGACGAACTCGTGCGCACCGGCTCCGTGGAGATCGTCGGCGCCCTGCACGTGCGCGCCAAGAGTTTTTTCGCAGCCGACCGGGGTCTCTCCCCGGGCGCGATCAAGGCCTTTGGTGATCGCGGCGCGGAGCTGCTCGCGACGATGCTCGCGAAAATGCGTGACCCGGAGTCCGTGCAGTTCCTCTCCAACGTCGAGACGCCCGTCGCGGCGGCCGACTCTTTGCCGATCTATCGCCGTGAAATCGCAACCCGCGGCGAGCATTTTCTCGCCGGCCTGCGCGACAGCCTGTTTGCCGCCGATCTGCCGAAGCGCGCGCGCCGCGCCGGCGCCCCGACCCCGCGCGTCAGCGTCACGGTGTTCTATCACGAGAAGGCGACCAAGAAGGCGCTCGAGAAGGGTGCGCGCGCACCGCGCCGCAATCTGCGGCGCGCGTGACCCCGGCGCGTGGCCCGGTTGAGCTATGGCTTGTCGACCGCGAGATAGAGGCCGACGGAGGCCTGCACCGCGTGCTTCGGCCGGCGCCGGGTCGTCGTGCGGCGCTTTGCCTTGTTCATCATCCAAAGGTCGGTCGACTCGAGCAGGTTCTGGCCGTGCCGACGCAGCCAGACCTTGAGCTCCGCGACACTCGCGCGATCGAGTTCGCCGTTCCAGGCAACCCGGTGGAACAACTGGCTGGAATTCGAACGCGGGCTGTCGAGATTGTGCGTCAGAGTCTTGATGAAGCCTCGCAGTGAGTTCAGCGTGTGCAGCGTCGCGAGGCGCTTGTCCTCGTACACGTGGAGTGCCCGGGTCTGCACGTGAATCGCGCCGGTCGCATCGATGCGCACCGTGCCGAGGCGCTCGAGTTCGCGCAGTAGCTGACTCACGGGCAGGTCCGGCACGCAGCGGCTCGCCAGGGCCTTGAACGAGCGTCGCGCTGCGCGCATCTTGAGCGGCCGGGGCGCGCCTGTTGCATCGAGATACTGCGGATCTCGATGCCACATCGTGAGCAGGTCGCCGATCGCCGAGGCGTGCGGATAAGCGCGCGCCGCGGTTTCCGCAACACCGCCGGCGCCGCGCACGCGTTTGATGAGATGTCCTGCATCGAGTCCCAAGCGCGCGAACAAGCCGAGCACATCCTGGATCACGTCATCGACGCTGACCTCGGGCAAGGCCGCGACGCTCGCCTGACGTTTCTCGGCAGCGTCTCGCTTCACGGGCGTCTTGCGCTTGGATGCACGGGTCATGAGTGAGCACGATTATGCTGCGGTTGCGTGGGACGCTTCAAGTCGACCCGCCACCCTGGGCGCGAGGCTGGCATTTGACCCGCAACTCGGGTGAACTACTCGGATGTCGACGAGCCTCGTGTGTTGGAAATGCGGCGCCACCCTCGCGGCCTTGAGCCTGCCGCTGCGGCGCCTCGACGTCTGCAAGGCGTGCAACGCGGAGCTGCACGTGTGCAAGCTCTGCGTCGACTATCACACGGGCTATGCCAAGCACTGCCGCGAGCCCACGGCCGAGGAAGTACGGCGCAAGGACGAGGCGAACTTTTGCGATCACTTCAAGCCGCGGCCGCATGCTTATTTCGCGAAAGACGAAGCCGAGATCGGGCGCGCCAAGGCGGCGCTTGCGGACCTCTTCAAGAAGTAGCGCGCGGCGCGGACGCGATTCGCCACAGGTACAGACAGGCGGCAGTGCGATAGGGGCGCCAGCGCTCGGCGGCGAGCGTCAATTGCCGCGGCGTGGGCAGTGCGCGTTTTCGGTAGAGCATTTGGAAACCCTTGCGGATGCCGTAGTCGCCGACGGGCAAAATGTCGGGCCGGCGCAGCGTGAAGATCAGCAGCATGTGCACCGTCCAGGGTCCGACACCCCGGATCGGCGTGAGGGCGGCGGTGATTTGCGCTTCGGTCATCCGCCTCATGCGCAGAGCATCGGGCAGCGCGCCGGCGAGCGCCGCTGCGGCAACTGCCTTCATCGCAAGCGTCTTGCCACGGGAAAGACCGGCGCTGCGCAGATCGTCGTCGGGCATGGCGAGGAGAGCCGCGGCATCCAGCGCACCGGTGGGGAAGAGTGCCACGACGCGCGTCCAGATCGCCTTGGCGGCCGCACCCGCAAGTTGTTGATAGACGATGGTCTCGAGCAGCGCGAGGAACGGGTCCTTCGAGCGGCGCGCCGGCAAACGGATCAGCCCGTGGCGTTCGATCCAAGGCGCGAAGCGCGGCTCCGCGCGGCGAAGGTAGTCGATGGCCCTGGCATGCATGCGGAAAGTGTAGCCGTCCGCGTCGCAGGCTGCCGCCGCGCTTTATGGTGCGACGCTCAAAATTAGGGGTATCCCTGCTGTCATCCGGACAGGGATAGTCGCAAAATACATGTGGGTATTGTAATAAGTAAAACAACTTTGCATTTATTTCAGTGGATGTAAACGATTACTTAACCGGAGTACCACAGGATGGCGATTTCTCCGGAACGCGTTCGCGGGGTGTCCGCCGCCCCTAGATCGCTATCCGATATTGCCTTGGATGGCCTCGCTGAGGCGGTGTTACTCGTCGATTTGCGCCAGGCTCACAAGCCGATCGTTCTTGCGAATGGCGCGGCGCGGCAATGCCTGGGCGAATCCGACGGTTCGGGCGGCTTGCTCGATTCCTGTCTCTACGACTGGCTGAGCCCGCACGAGACGGGTGCGATGGAAAAAACCCTTGCCAGTCTCTCGAGACTCCAGGCCACGGCAAACCGTCAGGTCCTCTGGCGCACGGTCGGCGGCGAAGTCGCCATCGCGACTGATTTCAAGAGGCTCGAAGTATCCGGCAGCCGTCTCGTGCTGCTGCGACTCTCATCCGCGGCACTCCGGCCCGACCTCCTGCTCGCGGTCGAGCAACTGCCCATGGACCTCCTGGTCCTCGACCGCCAGCTCAAGATCACCTATGCGAACGCGAGTGCCGTGCGCACCGCGCAATGTTCGCTCGATGCGCTGCTCGGCAGCCCGGCCCTCGACGTACACCCCACGGCCGCGCTCTCCCTCGAGGTGTTATGTGCCGCGCTCGCCGGCGAGGCCTATGTCGGCGCGCCCATCGAAGTTCCCCGGCCGGACGGAGGCCTGCGCTGCATCGAGTTGCAGGTCCAGCCGCTGCAGGGTGCCGCCACCGTGCTGGGTCTCGTCGTGACCGCGACCGATGCGATCGCGCGGCCGGAACGCAGTCAGACTTCCCTGCCATCGAGTACGGCGACCGAGGCGCCGGCGCGCCCGCTCACGACCGAGGAGTTGTTCCGACTCGCCGCCGATGCAATCGACGGCGTGATATTCGAGTGGGACATTCCGAGGGATCACATGCATCGCTCGCACGGATTGCAATCGGTGCTCGGCGAACCCGGCGAGACCTTGGGCGTCGATCCCTGGCGCGACCGGATTCACCCGCCGGACCTCGAAGTCACGCGGCACAAGGTGGCGAGTGCGCTCCACAACGAGCGCGGCTGGACGACGACCTATCGGATCCGCGATGCGCGCAACCGCTACCGGTGGATTTTCGAGCGCGCCCTGATTCAGCGCGACACGAACGGCGAACCGTTGCGCGCGATCGGCTGTTCCGTCGACGTCACCGAGTTCCATCGCCTCGCCGACCTGCTCGCCGAGACCCAGCGCGCGACGAACACGGGAGGCTGGGAATATTTCTACGGCACCCGTGAACTGACCTGGACCGACGAGATGTACCGCATCCACGAGACCACGCCGATGGAGTTCGCGGTCACGATCCAAGCGGCGCTCGAACGATTCTCGGAGGACTCGCGCCAGCGCCTCGAGACCGCGTTCGAGAACGCCATCGCGGGGGAGGGCCATTTCGATATCGAAGTGGAGATCATCACGCTCAAAGCCCGGCGCCGCTGGGCGCGCATGATCGGGCACATCGAATGGGTCGACGGCCGGCGCTTCCGCCTCTTCGGCTCGCTGCAGGCGATCCAGACGCAGAAGCTCGCGCAAATCGCGCTCGATCGGCACACCGACTGGCTCAAGCTCTCGATGCGGATGGCCCAGCTGCGAGCCTGGCGCTGGGACCGCGTGGCCGACCGGTTCGAATTCGCCGCGCTCAAGCACGGCGGTTCGCCCGTGCGCAGCGTGCGCCGCGGACTCGCCGGCGTTCTCGCCCGCATGCACCCCGACGACCGCAAGTCGATCTCGCGCGCGATCGCGCGGTCGTTTCGCACGCGAGCCGAGGTGCGCGAGGAGTTTCGACTGCGCGCCAAGGACGGAAGCTATCGCTATTACGTGACCACCGTGCGTCCCGTCTTCGACGACGGCAGCGAGGCGAGCGGCCTCGTCGGCGTGACCCAGGACGTCACGGAGCGCAAGCGCATGGAACGTGAAATCATCGAGGTCTCCGGCCGCGAGCGGCACCGCATCGGGCGCGACCTGCACGACGGGCTCGGCCAGGAACTCACGGGCGTGGCGCTGATGTTGCGGGGCCTCGCGCGCCGCGTGGAACGCGATTGCCCCGATGCCGTACCCGCGGCCAACGAGATCGTCGCCCTCGTGAACCAATCCATCGAAACCGCGCGCTCGCTCGCACGCGGCCTGTTGCCCGTCAGCACCGAACAGGGTGGCCTGGTTGCCGCCCTGCGCACCCTCGCCGAACGCAGCCGCGGACTCTACGGTTTCGAGGTGCGCTTCAGTCCCGATGTGTGGCCGCAGTGCACGCTCGAGGAGGCACTCGCGAGCCATCTTTATCGGATCGCGCAGGAGGCCGTCACCAACGCGGCGCGCCACGGCCATGCCACGGTGGTCGAAATCCTGCTCACGTTCAGCGGCAGCCGGTTCCTCCTCAAGGTCACGGACAACGGTTGCGGCATGCCCCAGGCCGCCGCCGCCGGGCCTGGCGTGGGTCTGAAAATCATGGCCTACCGGGCCAACCTGATCGGCGCGAAGCTCGAAATCGGCGCCAATGCGCCGCACGGGACGATCGTGCGCGTCATCGGAGAACAACCTTCCGCGACGACTGCGGTATGATCGAGTTGGTCGATTTATGGAGGAAACGATAATGGCCGTCAGTAATCCGACGTGGGCAAGGCCCGCAACCGCTGCATCGGGGATATCGGCCGGGAAGCGTAGGCCGCGCCGGGTACTGATCGTCGACGACCACCCGATCGTGCGCCAGGGTTTGCGGCGCGTCATGGAAAACGAGGAGGACCTGTCGGTCTGTGGCGAGGCCGAAACCGTCCGCGACGCCCGCGTCGCCATCAAGGACCTCAGTCCCGACGTCATGATCGCCGACATCAGTTTGAAGCAGGGCGACGGCATCGAACTCGTGCGCGATGTGCGCGCCCACTATCCGCAATTGCCGATTCTCGTGTTGTCGATGCATGACGAGACGATCTATGCCGAGCGCATGCTGGCCGCCGGCGCGAACGGCTACATCATGAAACAGGCGGCAAGCGAACAGTTCCTGATCGCGCTGCGCCGCGTGCTCGACGGCGGGATCTACGTTTCCGAGGCGGTCGGCAACAACATGATCCAGAAGTTCGCCGCGGGCGGCTCGTACATCTCCGCGAACCCGATCGACCGCTTGAGCAATCGCGAGCTGCAGATCCTGCACATGATCGGCAAGGGCATGAGCACGCGCGAAACCGCGCACTCCTTGAACCTGAGCATCAAGACCGTGGAATCCCACCGCCAGCGCATCAAGCGCAAGCTGAACCTCACGACCGGCACTCAGCTCGTGCAGTATGCGATCAACTGGTTCAGCAGCCGCAGGATGGAGGGTCAGGTAGACCCGCCGGAGGCGCCGGAAGCGCCGGAGTAACGCCGCCCGCGTCAAGCAGCGGCTGGTGAGGCCGCGGGCTCGTGAGGCGGCGCCGGCTCGTGAGGCAGCCGGTGGTCAGGCGAGCCGCGGGTCGTTCAGATCTCCTCGTGCGCGAGCGCGATCTGAGCGGAGCCGTTGCCTTCGAAGGAACGTGCGATCAAGCGCATGAGCTTCGGGCCGGTGCGCGTCGCGATTTCATAGGGGATCACCGCCTCGTTGCCGTCACCGCGGACCAGTCCCTTGATGGCCTCGATGGCCCCCGCCGCGGCGGCCGGGCATTGGGTGTCGCCGGCCAGGCTGAGGAAATAGTTGTGGCCGACGTCGGTCCCTCCCCCGAGCAACGCGTTGACCGAATCGAGATCGCGCCAGCGCCGGTTCAGGCAGACGATCTCGCCCGAGCCCTCCACGAGCGCCGCAGCGAGCGGCAGCACGTCGAATCCACGACGCAGCCCGTCGAGGTCGGCGAGCAGCGCCTCGCGGCCGGCGCGCGCCTCGCTCACATCCTGCGCGATTCCCGACAGGTAGACCGGCTGGCGACTCGCGTCACGCTCCGCGCTGCCGGTGAGACGCCACCAGCGCGTGCCGCCGGACCCCACGCGCACCGGAACCTCAACGTCGAACGGCAGGAACTCCTCGAGATGGGCGCGCATGCTGCGTAGCACCGCGGGCCAGCGCTCCGAGGAAATCGCCGGGCGCAGCGCGATCAGGGTCGTGCGCTCGAAGCTGTCGCTCCAGGCGAGCTCTGCATAGAACCATGCGCTGAACCAGGCCGAGCCGTCGACGAGGTTCAATTCCCAGAACCCGGCGCCGCAGGCTCCGAGTGCACGCAGGCCCGGCAATCGGTTCTTGACTCGAGATTTGGACATTGCGCGCCGGAGGGTTGCGTCGATGGGGGATTTACGTCGTTTTATCGGACGGCCACCGCCGAAGCTTGACCTGCAAATCATTCGGATAAGGGAAAAGGCGGGGCGCAGCACACAATTCGACCGCCTTCTCGTCTAAGACTGTGAGGCGGTCAAGTTGGTCGCCGCGGGGCCGATACCTACTGCATCACATCAATCCGCGATGGAGTTCATTCAAGTTGTTCGATCCGGAATCCGTGAATTCCGTCATAGCCGCGAGTCCCCCGCCCATCCTGCTCGCCGAGGACGATCCGGTCACCCGCATGCTACTGACGCGTTCGCTCAAGAAGGCCGGCTACGAGGTCGATGCCGTCGGCGACGGCACGGCCGCGCTCGACAGAATGATCAATCGCTATTACCCCATTCTGATCACGGACTGGGAGATGCCGGGCATGGACGGCATCGAACTGTGCAAGACGGTGCGCAATCTGCAGCTCGACGGTTACGTCTACGTGCTGCTGCTCACCGCGCGCGAGGCGAAGGAACACATGGTTGCCGGCCTCGAGGCCGGCGCCGACGACTACCTCATCAAGCCGATCTACGAACCCGAACTGCTCGCACGCCTCAACACCGCGCGCCGCATCCTCGCCCTCGAGCATTCCCTGCGCGTCGCCAACGAGCAGAACCGTCTGCTCTCGATCACCGACCCGCTCACCGGCACGTACAATCGACGCCATCTCATGGAGCAGTTTCCGCGCGAACTCGAGCGCTGCCGGCGCTACGCTTATCCACTGACCGTGATCATGTGCGACATCGATCATTTCAAGCTCGTCAACGACGTGCACGGCCATGCCGTCGGCGACGACGTCCTGCAGCAGTTCGCCAAGCGCATCCAGAAGAGCATCCGCTCGGCGAGCGACTGGATCGCCCGCTACGGCGGTGAGGAATTCATGATCATGCTGCCGGACACCGGCTACGCCGGCGGACTGTACGTCGCCGAAAAGCTGCGCGAGGCCATCGGCGGGGTGGAGTTCGTCACCGACATCGGGTCGATCCACATCACTTCGAGCTTCGGTGTGGCATCGACCACGGACACCGGTCCCGACCTCGACACGGGGGTCGAAACCCTCATCGCCGCCGCAGATGCCGCGCTCTATCGCAGCAAGGAGGGCGGGCGCAATCGGGTTACCGCGACCGAAGTCGGACCGCTGTTGAAGCCGGGGGAAGCTCCGGAGGCTGAAAGCGCGAATCTCGGGGCCCAGATCTGAGACCCCCGCGGCGGTGCGCGCGTGCGCTCATCCCGCCCTGCGCAGCTCCTCGTTGACCGAACTCAAGTCGGCGCCGACCCGCTGCACGAGCTCGGCGATTTCGCCGATGGCGTTCGAGCGCACGGCGCGCTCGAGCTTCGCGGCCGACTCGCTCAACCCCAACGCGTGGATGTTGGCGCCGGCGCTCTTGAGCGCGTGTGCCCGCCGCCCGATGGTTTCGTAGTCGCGCGCGGCGAGCGCCGCGACGATATCCGCGACATTTTTGTCGCCGCTCTCGATGAAGGTCGCGATCAGTTCCCGTTCGAAAATCTCATCGCCGTCGGTCAGGGCCCGCAAGGCCTTGATGTCGACCGCCGGCGCGGCGGGCCCATGGCCGAGGAATCGTTCCAGACACTGCGCGACCAGGCGGAGCTCGATTGGCTTGCCGAGGTGGGCATCCATGCCGGCGGCGATGCAATTCTGGCGATCCTCGCTCATGACGTTCGCCGTCAATGCGATGATCGGCAGCCGCACGCCGTTGCCGCGCTGCTTTTCGGCCTCACGGATCCGCCGGCTCGCGGTGAACCCGTCCATGACCGGCATCTGGCAATCCATGAGCACGGCAGCGAAGTCCTCGGCGTGGATGCGTTCGAGCGCCTCGGCGCCGTTGTTAGCGATCGTCACATCGACGAGAAGCTTTTGCAGCACGCGTTTTGCGACCCGCTGATTGACCGGATTGTCCTCGACGAGCAGGATTCGACGCCCCGGGAACGCCAACAACGCCGACTGCAGACGCGTATCCGCGGCCGCTACCAGCATCGAGTCCGACGGGGCGCTCAGCGTCCGATAGATTCCCGTGACGCAAGTGCCCGCCTCCGCTGCCGCCGTCGGCGCCGGAATCACGGGCGCCCGCGGCGCCTTGCCGGTGATCACCCCGTCGATGAGCCTGCCGAAGGCCTTGCCGCGGACCGGCTTCAGGGCCACGGCGTCGGGCCGGTACGGACCCTGGACGTCGGGCTCGTCGCCGGCGAACAGGCACATCAAGACGAATTTGACCTTGTCGAGGCGCGGATCGGCCCGCATGGCGGCGAGCAGGTCGAGACCGCCCCGCTTCGGCATGAGTTCGTCGGCGATCACGACGTCGAAGTTCGTGTCGTCGGCAAGGCGCGCAAGCGCGGCGTCGACGCCGTCCACCGAAACCGACTCGTAGCCGAAGACGGTGAGTTTGTTCTCGATGCTCCGGCGGGTCGGGGCGACGTCGTCGACGATCAAGATGCGCCTGCCGCTGCCGTGCGTCGCGCTGGAGGGCTGTAATTGCACGGTCTTGACGTGCAGCGTGACCCAGAAACAGGATCCCTTGCCGACCTCGCTCCGCACGCCTACGGCGCCGTCCATGAGTTCGGTGAGCCGCTTGACGATCGACAATCCGAGGCCGGTTCCGCCGTAATGACGCGTCGTCGACGAGTCGACCTGCGAGAAGGACTGGAACAGCCGGTCGATGCGATCGGCCGGAATGCCGATGCCGGTGTCGCTGACCTCGATGCGCAGCACGATCTTCTCGACTTCGGTCGGCTCGCAGGCGATGCGCAGAAGGACATAACCCTCATGCGTGAATTTGATTGCATTGCCGCAAAGGTTCATGACGATCTGGCGCAGGCGTCCCGGATCGCCGATGATGAGGAACGGCACGTCGGCATCGATGTCGACGATCAGTTCGATGCCCTTGGTCGCCGCCTGGAACGAGGCCGCCGCAACGGTTTGGTAGATCACGTCGCGCACATTGAACTCGAGTTGTTCGAGCTCGAGACGATCCGCCTCGATCTTCGACAGGTCCAGCACGTCGTTGATCAGGGACAGCAGCGCCTCGGCGTTGCCGCGGATGATCGTGAGATATTCGCGTTGATTATCGTCGAGCGCGGTTTCCGCGAGGATGTCGGACATGCCGATCACGCCGTTCATCGGTGTGCGGATCTCGTGGCTCACGTTCGCGAGGAAGACGCTCTTCGCGCGGCTCGCCGCCTCGGCCGCGAGTTTCGCCTCGAGCGTCGCCTGCTCGGCCCGCTTGCGGTCTGTCACGAGCTGGATCGAGCCCGCAATATGAATCGCTTTGCCCGTCGAATCGCGCTCGCTCTGGCCGCGAGAGCGCACCCACTCGTAGTGACCCGCCTTGTGGCGGATCCGAAACTCCACGTCGTAGACGGCGTTGCGTTCGATGTGATTGCGGCCCGTCGCGTCGCGCAATGCGCGATCCTCGGGATGCACGAGCGCATTGAAAGCCTGGCGGGCGGTGGAGAGTTCGCCGATGTCGTAGCCGAGCAGCGCCTCGAAGCGCGGGCCGTACCACGCCGTGTCGTTGGCCACGTCGACCTCCCAGAGACCGTCCTGTGTGCCGCGCACCGCGCGCTCCAGGCGCTTCTGTGTGACGTCGAGCACCGCCTCCGTGCGCTTCAAGTCGGTGATGTCGACGATCGCGCCGACGATGCGCGCCAGCTGTCCCGTGGCGTCGTGCGACACGGTCGCCTTTTCCCCCACCCAGCGTTCCGCGCCGTCCTCGAGGATCACGCGGTATTCGCAGGCATAGGAGGGACTCTGCGGCGTCGTATCGAAAGGTGCTCGCAGAGCCCGCTCGAAATCCTGCGGGTGAACGTGAATCAGCAAGCCGTCGAGATTCGCGAGCGGCGTATCGCGGGGCAGACGCAGGAGATCGAAAAAGTTCTCGGTCGCGAAATAATGCTGCGTGGCGTAGTTCAGGTCGAAGGTGGCGACGCCCGCGACGGTCTGCGCAATGCTCAGAGAATCGCTGGTATTGCGCAGCTGGTCCTCGAGCGCCCTGCGCGTGGTGATGTCCGTGATCGTTCCGATCAGGTGACGCGCCTCGCCGGGTCGGTCCGGGAGCACCCGGCCGCGAGCCGCGAGCCAGCGAACGCTGCCGTCGAGGAGCAGTGATCGGTGCTCGTAATCGTACTGGCCGTCCGTCTCCACCGCCGCGCGGAAGCGCTCGACGAACGGCTCGAAATCCGCGGGATGGATGGTCGCGAGCCACTCGCCCTGAGTCAGCGTCAGATCGCCCGCCGGCAGCCCCAGCAGCTCGAAGAACAGGGCCGTGCCGTTCATCCGCTCCGTCACGAGGTCGAGGTCGAACACGCCGAAGCCGCCCGCGGTTTGCGCAAACTCGAGAAAGTCCCGGGATCGGCGCAACTCCGCCTCGCGCGCCTTTGCCGCGCGCGATTCTGCTTCGAGCGCCGATTGCAGCGCGACAAGCTCATCGCCGCGAGTCGCGGAGGCCTCGTGGGGATCGATCGCGGCGCCGACGGCGGCCCCGGATGCAACGGCGGGCGTGGTCATGGGATCCCGCGGGTCATCGCGGCCGCGGCGCCGCTTGCAGGCACGGCCGCCCGGTCGCAGGCGGCAGCGGCGACGAACGGCAATTGGCGGCGTATCGACGAAAGCGCATGCAGCATCCAGGCAGACAACAAAGGGCGGTGCAGCCCCTACACGGTATCGGCCGGAGCACGCACCGCTTTAGCGCCGCACGGCGTCCGGTCTATGGTCGTCGCATGGACTCTCTGGCGCAAAGCGGCGACTTTCTCCTGCAAAGTGAGACGCGGCGAGGAGCCAAAGTGGTGCGCGCGGGCGCTGTCCTGCCATCGCAGCGCGTGAATATGTCCAATAGCTGATCCGCCGCGGCTCTCGGCGAGCGATGGCGTCGCGACCTGGCGACAGCTTTTCCTCGTTTCGTGATTGGCTTCACACTATCGGCTCGCGAGGTGTGCATGGGCATGACTTCGGCCGGTCTCACATCAGCTCAAGGATCAGGAATAGCAATGAATCATTCGGCGAAGGCTTCTGCGGTTTGCATCTGTCTGCTCTCTGGAATGGCGACTTCCGCGCTCGCGCAACAGCCGCCCGACGTCGTCAAGAGCGATTCCCTCGCGAACACGGCGGTCGGGAGCAACGCGCTGCTCCACGTCAAAATCGATGAGTACGGCTGCCACAACACGGCAATCGGGGAGTCCGCCCTGTATTCGGACACCAGCGGCAGCTACAACACCGCGACCGGCTTCAGCTCGCTCTACTCGAACACGACGGGCGAAGACAACACCGCCGCCGGATTCGAATCGCTCTATTCCAATTCGACCGGCAGCAACAACACCGCGAGCGGCTACCAGGCACTGCACGCGAATACCACGGGCAGCGACAACACGGCGAGCGGCTTCATGGCGCTGTCGTCGAACAACACCGGCACCGAAAACACGGCGATCGGCACGAACACGCTGCAGGCGAACACCGACGGCAACAACAATGCCGCGCAAGGTTTCGCCGCGCTCTACAGCAACACGACCGGCAGCGCCAACGCCGCATTCGGCGAAAACGCGCTCTACGCGAACAAGACCGGCAGCTACAACACTGCCCTGGGGTACAACGCGGGATCCAAGGCGACCGGCACCGACAACGTCTACATCGCCAATACCGGAACGTCGGGGGAATCCCACACCCTGCGTTTGGGCGCCCAGGGCAAGTCGGGCGTCGAAGGGTCCGGGATCCTCACCACGTATATCGCCGGTATTGCGGCCTCGCGCATCACGGGAAGCGCGGTGTATGTCAATGCCAGCGGGCAACTCGGGGTGCTCGCCTCGTCGGAGCGGTTCAAGACCGACGTGAAGACGATGGGAGCCGCGAGTGATGGGCTCGAGACGCTGCGCCCGGTCACCTTCAAGCTGAAGAGCGACCCGGACGGCCAGGTGCAATACGGGTTGATCGCGGAGGAAGTGGCGACGGTGTATCCCGAACTCGTGACCCGGGACGCCGACGGGCGGATCGGCGGCGTGCGTTACGAAGAACTCGCGCCGCTGCTGCTGAACGCGTATCAGAACCAGCAACGCCGGATCGTCGCGCTCGACTCGGTCAACGCCAGCCAGGCCGCGGAAATCCGCGAATTGAAGCAGCAGCAGACGCAGCTTGCGACGCGCGCCGAACTCCATGAGCTGCAGCAGCAGCTGCAGGCGGCTCTCACCGCGCTGCATTCCGAGGATCAGCTCGTCGCAAAACGCTGATCGGAACGGGGTCGACGAACGGCGTCGACCTAAGCCAAGCCACGATGTACGCCGGCTCGCGGGAGCCGGCGGCGAATCGCAAGCGCATGCTTGCCATGCAACGCGGCTTCGATCGAATTCTTCCACGCGCAAATCGTGGGGAATACGCACATTAGTAACGGTGACACTGGTTTCTCGACCGATTTCGCGGCCGACCCCGCCTGGGCTATGATCGTGCCACGACATGACCCGAATCGACGCGCCGAACACGAGACTGGAGCCGCAGCGTTTCGCCGCGCAATTGCTCGACTGGTTCGATCGGCACGGGCGCACGAATCTGCCGTGGCAACGCGATCCGAGCGGCTATCGCGTCTGGGTCTCCGAAGTCATGCTGCAACAGACCCAGGTCGCCGCGGTGATCCCTTATTTCGAGCGGTTCATGCGAACCTTTCCGATCCTGGATGAACTCGCGCGTGCGCCGCTCGACGAGGTGCTGCATCTGTGGACGGGACTCGGATATTACGCCCGCGCGCGCAATCTGCATGCTTGCGCGAAGCTTCTCGTCGAGCGCCACGGCGGCGAATTCCCGGCCGACATCGAGGCCGTCGTCGCGCTGCCCGGCATCGGCCGTTCGACCGCGGGCGCGATCCTCGCGCTATCGCGAGGCGAACGGCACCCGATCCTCGACGGCAACGTCAAACGCGTGCTCGCGCGGGTGTTCGGCATCGCCGGCGACCCGAGCGCCGCCCCGATGCTCGCGCAATTCTGGCGTCAGGCCGAGAAGTGTACGCCTGCATTGCGCGTGGGCGCCTACACGCAGGCGATCATGGACCTGGGGGCGACACTCTGTACTCGTTCGCGACCGGCGTGCACGCTCTGCCCGATGACGGGCGAGTGCGTGGCTGCGCGCGACGGGCGTCAGGCCGAATTGCCCGGGCGCAAAGCGCGGCGTGCGCGGCGGTCGCGCGAGAACGTCCTGCTGATCGCCGAGACCCAGGTGGCGACGGCAGGGGCGGCG
>Ga0302319_10003515_pt1 | contig 32703 bp, 23 predicted proteins | sample Bog_T0_2_FD_203319 | JGI IMG/M metagenome (GOLD analysis project Ga0302319, IMG submission 203319) | Peat permafrost microbial communities from Stordalen Mire near Abisko, Sweden - Bog_T0_2 | ecosystem: Environmental > Terrestrial > Soil > Wetlands > Peat | place: Sweden: Abisko, Stordalen Mire... | reverse complement strand
CGGAGTCCGTGGTCTGGGTGGCCGAACGGAAGGACGTGTTGAGCGTCTTTTTTTGGATGCTGGGACTGCTGGCCTATGGGTGGCATGCCGAACGGCCCGGGTTCCGCCGGATGAGTGCGGTGCTGGGTTGTCTGAGCCTGGGGCTGATGGCCAAGCCCATGGTGGTGTCCTTTCCCTTGATTTTGCTGCTGTTGGATTTTTGGCCGCTACGGCGGTTTGGCCATGCTCCCGGGGAACTGCGGGCCAGGCTGTGGCCGCTGCTCCGGGAAAAGTTGCCGTTGGTGGCCATTTGTGCCGTGGTGGCTGGAGTGACAGTATGGTCGCAGCATGTTTGGCACGCGGTCTGGCCGGTGCATATTCCCTGGTATGCGAAGGTTTGCCAGATCGTTGAGAATTTGTGGTTTTACGTCCAAACATTGTTTGTGCCGCGGGACTTGGCCATTGTGTATGCGGTGGCACCACTGGATTACTTCCATGGCGGACTCGTGGCATTGTTATTAGGCGCGATCACGGTGGCGTCCTTGCGGTGGTGGTGGCGGTGGCCCGGGTTCGGGGTCGGCTGGTTCTGGTTTTTGTTTGCCGTGGCACCCGTGGTGGGGGTTTTCCGGATTGGCGAAATCACGGTGGCGGACCGTTATACTTATTTGCCTTCCATCGGGCTTTTGCTGGCGGTGGTTTACCTGCTGGCGGAGGCCGTGGCGCATTCCCCGCGTGCGCGCACCGGGGTGACGGGAGCCCTGGCGGGCTGGGTGCTCCTCTGCGGGCTGGCCACCTGGGCCGATTTGCCGCGCTGGCGAAATACGTGGTCGGTTTTTGCCAGCGCCGTCCAGCGCGGAGCGCACTATGTGGCCTGCGATCATGTGGCCGCCATCCTGTACGCCCAGAAGGATTATCAGGATTCCCTGGCGATCTGCAACCGCGGGTTGCAGCTGAACCCCGGAATTGGCTCCCTGTACTACACCCGGGGCGGCGATTATTACATGCTCGGCGAGTGGGACAAGGCCCTGGCTGATTTTAACCGGGCCCTCCAGCTGGCCCCGGATTTTTCCCTGTCGTATTATGGGCGTGCACTGGTCGAGGTCCAACTCAAACAATTGGCGGCCGCGCGGGCGGACGCGGCCAGTTACGTCAAACATGGCGGCAGCCTGGATGTCGCCGGGCTGAAAATACCCAGGGAATGACGATAATGGCATAATGGCATAATGGCTCCAGTGGGTCGTTCCCCATCCGGTCGGCCCCGGGCGCTGCGATGGGGAGTTGCGTCAAGCGTCAGGCTTCGCCCTTTTTTTCTTGGTTTCCAGCGACGATTTTCCAGCTTGTTCCTCGCCTTCGCTGATGACTGGAATCCAGGCCGTGACGGTGGTGCCCTGACCGGGCGTGGATTGGATCGCGAGTCGGCCACCGACCATCTGCAACCGTTCCCGCATGCCGAGCAATCCCAACCGGCCGGTTCCGGGCGTGCGGAGAACGCGTTTCACATCAAACGATTTGCCGTTGTCGGTGAGGGTCAGGCAAACCCAGTCCGGCAGTTTTTTAAGTTGCACGGCCACCGTGCTGGCTTGCGCATGGATGGCCACGTTATTGAGGGCCTCGAGCGCGACGCGATAGAGGACGGCGCGCTGGCCGATGGGCAGTTGGTTGACCGCCGCGCAGGCGGTCAAACGGGCCTGCACGCCCGTTCGTTTCATGAAATCTTTCAGGGAAGTGCGCAACGCGGGAATGAGTCCCAAATCATCCAAAACCGTCGGGCGCAGTTCCACGGCGAACCGCTGCACCATGGCCAGCGATTGCTCCACGAGCCGTTGCGTCCGCGTGATTTGCCGCCGGAGGCGCGTGGGATTGTCCGCCAACTGCGGCGTCAAGGATGCCAGATGAACATTAATGCCCACCAGGGTTTGCAGGACGGTATCATGCAGTTCGCGGCTGATGCGCTTGCGTTCTTCCTCCTGCGCGAGCAGAATTTGGTGGGATAATTGCCGCAATTGTTGCCCGCTGGTTTTGAGGTCCTGCTCCAGCTTTTTGCGCCGGGTGATTTCCTGTTCCAACTTCCGGTTCGAGGCGGCCATCACTTCCAGGCGGCACCGGGCGGCCTCGGCAACTTTGCGCGCGGTGATGTCCACCACGGCGGCGCGGCATTCCTGCCCGCTGCGCAGGCATTGGGCCTCGATGGTCACGAGCCGGAGCGGCTGGCCGGGGCAGGCGAGCTCAAAATCACCGGCGGCTTGGCTCTGGCCGGCAAAAACTTGAGCCAGAAAGGTGGTGAAAGCCGGCCGGAACCCGGCGGAAATCAGCCGCCCAAACGGCTGGCCCACCAACCGGGAACGTTCGATTCCGACCAGCGTGGCTCCGGTCAGGTTGGCCTGCAGGATGGCCCCCGTGGGGGCGAAGGTGAAATAGCCGCTCGGGGCGAAATCGTAGAGGTCGGTGTAATTATCCAGCGCCACCTCCAGTTCATCCCGGGCTTGCCGCAACTCGGCGTTCTGCAGCTCCAACTCGATCTGATGGACCTGCAATTCATGCAGCAGCCTTTTGGCGTCGGCGGCGGATTGGGGGACGGCCGCGGTGGACCGCCGGTTGCTGGCGCGCGCGCGCAAACGGTCTTCGGCGCGGCGGCGCAGTTGGACCGGCGGGTCAGCGGCGGGCGGCGGGCGATTCATGGCAGAGTGCGTTGCGGGTTACCGGTCACCACTTTGTTTTCTGCTGCCGGCGCTGCAACTCGGTGGTTTGCCGGGTGACGTGCTGTTCCAAGGCGGATTGGTTTTTTCGCAACCTGGCTTCCAGCGTCTTGGCGCTGGTGATGTTCGCAAAGGTGATCACCACGCCATCAATCCGGTCATCCTGGGTGCGATAGGGCATGATGCGGACGGTGAACCAGCGGCCATCGCGGGTGCCGACCGGTTTTTCCACGGCGGCCAGTTTTCGCAGGACCTCGCGGGCATCGGCGGATAACTCCGGGTAGCACAGTTCCGAGGCAAGGTCGGTGATGGGCCGGCCGGCATCCCCGGCGATGAGCTTGATGATTTTCGTCGTTTGCGGCGTGAACCGCCGCACATTGAGTTCCTTGTCCAGAAACAGGGTCGCAATATCCGTGCTATCGAGCAGGTTCTTCATGTCGTTGCTGGCCCGCGACAGTTCGTCCACCTTGGCCTGCAGCTCGGTGTTGACGGTCTGGAGCTCCTCGTTCATGGATTGCATTTCCTCCTTCGACGTGGTGAGCTCCTCGTTGGTGGACTGCAGTTCTTCATTGGTGGATTGCAGTTCCTCGTTGGCGGACCGCAGTTCCTCCTGGGAGGTTTGCATCTCCTCGTGGGTGGCCCGCGCCTCGCCTCGAACCTGCAACAGTTCCTGCTCCAGCTCCGCCAGCCGGGGGCTGCGAGCGGGCGACTTGGCGGACTGGCCAGCGGCGGCGGCGGCCGCGGGCGCGGCCGTGTCGGTGAAAACGATCATGACCAGACCCCGCAAGGACTCCGGTTCGGCCAGCCGTTGAACGGTCACATCCACATGCTGGGTGCGGCCATTGGTTTCCACTTTGAGGCCGTGCAACGCCACGCTGGCGGTTTGCCGGAGAGCGGCGGCAAAGGCGCGCGTGAGTTCGTAGCGCAGCCCTTCGCGGGCCATCGCGAAGAGGTTCCAGTTGGCCTTGCCCGCCGCCGGTTCCAGATAGTTGCCGGTCCGTCCGCTGACGTAAAAAATATCCCCGGTGTCATTGGTCAAGACCGCCGGCGGGGCATAGCGTTGCAAGACCAGTTGGTCCGCGAGCGACTGCAGGCTGGCGGGCGGTTTGGCGGCCGAACGGACTTCGGCGCCGGCGGGCGGCCCGGAGCTGAAGGTCGAAGGAAAGGCGATTTGTTCCGGCCGCAGGATGGATTCCAGGCGCCGGAAGATCCGCGACTTGCCGGCGAGCGGGGTGAATAAATCAGCGAATTCGCCAATCGTCTCTGCGCTGCCTTGAAATAAAATGCCGCCGGGGTTAAGGCTATAGTGAAACAGCGGAATCAGCTTCTTCTGCACGTCCGTCGTCAAGTAGATCAGCAGGTTGCGGCAGCTCAAGATGTCGAGCTTGGTAAAGGGCGGTTCCAGAATGAGGTTCTGGGGCGCAAAAATCACCAGTTCCCGCAGCTCTTTGCGCACCCGGTAGCCGGTTTCCTCGGGGGTGAAGAAGCGTTTCAGTCTTGCGGCCGAGACATCGGCGGAAATATTGGACGGGAAAACCCCCTGCCGGGCCTTCTCGATCGCATCCTTGTCCAGATCGGTGGCAAAGATTTGAATCGGGACGTTCACCCTGGGTTTGAGTTCATCCAGCGCCTCCCGGAGCAGGATGGCCAGGGAATACGCCTCTTCGCCGGTGGAACAACCCGGGACCCAGGCCCGCAACGGCTGGCCGGGGGGGCGATCCGCCAGCAGCGCAGGAATGGCTTGCGCGCGCAACTGGTCCCAAGCGGCGGGGTCGCGAAAAAAGCTCGTCACGCCAATCAGCAGCTCCTTGAAAAGGAGATTCAGCTCCTGGGAATTCTCCTGCAGGTAGCGCACATACGCCGACATCTTGCTGAGCTGGTGAAGGCCCATGCGGCGCTCAATCCGGCGGTACAGGGTGTTTCGTTTGTAACAGGAAAAATCGTTCCCCGTGTGCGCGCGGAGCAGGACGACCACTTTTTCCAGGGCGCTTTGCGTCCTGGCTTCCAAGGCGGCCTCCGTCCGCGCGATTTGCGGCGCGCGTTGCCGCCAGGCGAGAATTTTCCCCGGCAGCTCGTCTGCCGGGGCCACGATGTCGGCCAGCCCGGCCGCAATCGCGTGGCGCGGCATGGAGTCAAATTTCGCGGTCGCCGGCTCCTGCACCAGCGCCACGCCGGCGGCCTCCTTGATCGCCCGCAAGCCCAGCGTGCCGTCGGAACCCATGCCCGAGAGAATCACGCCGACGCTATGCTCCTGCTGGTCCTGGGCGAGGGAACGGAAAAAGAAATCAATGGGCAGGCGCAACCCGCGCGGCGCCTCGGGCGCGAGCAAGTGGAGCACCCCATGCAACAGGGACATGTCTTTGTTCGGCGGAATCACAAACACGCAATCCGGCCGCACCACGGTGCGATCCTTGACCTGGACGACTTTCATGCTCGTGGCCCGCTGGAGCAGTCCGGACATGACGCCCTTGCGCGTCGGGTCCAGATGCTGAATGATGACAAAGGCCAGGCCGCTGGCCGCCGGCACATGCTTCAAAAACTGCTCCAGGGCTTCGAGGCCGCCGGCGGACGCCCCGATGCCGACAATTGGAAACGCGGCTTTCGCGGGGGGGTTGGCAGTTTTAGGCGGAACGGCTTCCGCGGGAATTTTTCCTGGGGACGGTGAAGCTTGCTTTTTCATGCGCGGTTGATTGCCTGCGCTGGAGTATGCCAGCTTTCATGGCGACTGCCTAGCATGGCGAGACGATATTTGCATGGGCCGGGACGGATTTCGCTTTCATGGGCCGGGGAAAATAACCGGCTTGCGGGCAAGCATTCCCCGCGTCTCAATGTTTGGCCAGTTTCAGCAAGGCCTTGGCCGCGGCGGCGGAGGAGGCGGGGTTTTGGCCCGTGATCAGCAATCCATCGGTTTGCACATGCACTCCCCAATCGGGCCCTTTCGTGTAATGGCCGCCCGCTTTTTTTAACTCATCTTCCAGCAAAAACGGCACCACGTTGGCGAGCTTCACGGCCGCTTCCTCGGTGTCCGAGAAACCCGTCACGTTCCGGCCTTTGAGCAGCAAGTCGCCATTGGCCACTTTGACATGGAGCAGGGCGCAAGGCGCATGACAGACCAGGGCCATGGGTTTTCCCTGTTGCTGGAAGGCTTCGAGCAACGCGATGGAATTCGTGTCCCTGACCAGATCCCAGAGGGGGCCATGGCCGCCCGGATAAAACACCGCGTCAAAATCGGCGGCCTGGACGTCACTTAATTTCAGCGTGTGCGCCAATTTCTGTTTGAGCGGCTGGTCCTGGTCAAAACGGCGGGTGAATTGGGTTTGGGCCCCGGGCAACTCGCTGCTGGGGTCAATCGGCGGCTGTCCGCCCTGGGGCGAAGCGAGGGTGATTTCCGCGCCGGCATCCGCCAGTTCGTAATACGGAGCCGCAAATTCCTCAACCCAGAAACCGGTTTTCCTGCCGGTGTCGCCCAATTGACTGTGCGAGGTTAAGACGATCAATATTTTCATGATGAGATGTGCAGCCATATTGGCGGTTGATTCATGGTTTCGGCCCGATCGCCCCGACTTCAGCGCAGCAGAAGGACGACGATGATGATCACGAGCAGAAGGCTGCCGCCGCCGCCAATCCAGATGGCACTGCCAATCACCGGGAAGAATAATTGAGTCATATAGCTGCACCTTACGCGATTGATGGAGCGGCCGCCATGGGGTCTTACCCGAATGGGGGGAACACGCTTTCAGTCGGTAAAATCGGTCAGGTTGCCGGATTTCGTTCGGGCAGCAGCGGGTGGGTAATAAGTGATATTTCGCGGGTTTTCGCTAAAAAGTGCTCAGGGTTCAGTGTTTCGTATTCAAGTGTTCAGGAAAAAGCATTGGGGAAGAGGGGACCAAGGAAAGCTTGTTTGCCTGGATGCCAATAGCGGCGCAGGGTTGTCGTTTGGCAGCGTAAAAAGTGATATTTCGGGGATTTTGGCGGGTTTTCAGCGTTGGGTGCCGGCAAAATGATCCTGGGTGCCGGATGCTGGATGCTGACCGGCGATGGCGTGCGCACGGGGTATTTGCGAGGTGCATTCATGGATGTTTCAAGTTGTAAAAAGTGTTATTTCGGGGTTTTTCGATGTTTTTACTTCGGGCACAGGCCATGTTCGCATGGGCTGCGCCGGGCGGGAAATCATGCGCGAGTCCTGGGCGAGGCCAGGCCGCAAAGTGCGTGCTCCGCAGGCACACAGAGTCGCACCGCGCCCCTGTCCCCCCCTGGAGTCTGGCGCGGGAACGGCGGATAGACGGCGCGGATGGCATCGCTCCGGGAGGCAACGGCGGCGAGACAGTCAGGTCGCGGCCAAGGGTGAGGAGGACAATGAGGATGGGGATGACGATGATTTGCAAGCGCGCGGGGACGCGCGCGGGTGGCGCGGGGCCGGGCCGACGTTGCAAGGGCGGAACACGGGGTCCGGCCCGGACTTTGATATGATGGGGGCAGCCCATGGCAATCCGGGACGAGTATGGCAGAGATCCGGGAAACCGGGTTGTTAGCGGCTAACGGATCCGGCACTTTTTTGGCATTTATTTTCAAAAATGCGTTAGCCGCTTACATCGGGAAAGGGCCAGCAGGTAGAATTTAGAAGCTGGAAGTTAGAAGTTAATGCAACATTCTTTTATTCAATGTGTTGTGCGTTTGTTGGGCGGGAAATCCGGGAGCTTTAACGAGCAACAAAGGGGTTTTGCAGCGGAAAGCGGAAAAGTCGGGTGCCGGAACCGATTTCAAACGTTTGGGGGCGAATGACGCGAATTTTCACGAATTGGCGGAGAAAAATTTGACCGCAAAGAACGCAAAGACCCCAAAGTAAAATACTTGCGCGCCACAAAGCCGCCATGGGGAACTCTATTCCGGCAGTTTTCCAATTCATTTCGCGTCAATAGGATTCGCCAGAAGAATGCCCGCCATGATATAGTTGCCGTATGGAAACATTCGAGAAAATGACCAATCCAGCACTGGCCCTAGCCCAGTAAGCACTATTCACCTCAGGCAACCTCAGGCCGGCCCACGGGCTGAATTCACTTGCCCTGACGGTTCCTGACCAGTTCAATAGACATCCATACTCATGAAGCGGTTGTCTGTCATTTTACTGGCGGGGTTGCTGTTAATCATCGGCGCAACGGCCGGTCTCTATTTCCGGTTTGCCTGTCCGGTTGGCAGCGGACCCGCCGGGCCAGAGGTGGGAAGACAGGGGTTCGCCCAAGCATGGTCTTCCCGCCCTGTGTTGCTGGTCGGATTGGGTGACAGTGTGACGGCGGGTTTTGGGGCGCACAAAGGCACTTCCTATTTTGACCGGCTCGCCAGAAATCCCGCAGATGAGTTTCCCGAAATGAAGGGCCTCGACTTGAAGGAGGTTTGCCCCAGGCTCCAAGTCACCAATCTGTCCGTGTCGGGCAGCACGTCTTCCGAGGTCATTCAGCGACAACTCCATTTGCTGCCCACCAATCCACCGGAGACTTTCGGCATCGTGGTCATGACCACCGGCGGCAACGATCTCATTCACAATTACGGACGGACGCCGCCACGGGAGGAGGCGATGTATGGAGCCACTGTTGCCGAAGCCAAACCGTGGGTGGACAATTTCGCGCACCGATTGGAGGCGACGCTGGGACAAATCGAAAGCCGTTTTCCCGGCGGCTGTGAAATTTTTCTGGCTAACATTTTTGATCCCACCGATGGCGTGGGGGATGCGGAGCGCGCGGGGTTGCCCGCATGGAAAGATTCGGTGCCGCTTTTGGATGCGTACAATGCCGCCATCGCCCAAGCGGTGGCGGCACATCCGCACGCGCACCTGGTCGATGTGCATCAGGCGTTCCTGGGGCACGGCATTCACTGCACCCAATTCTGGCATGCGCATTATGACTGGCACGACCCGCATTACTGGTATTTCACCAATCTCGAAGATCCCAATGAGCGCGGCTACGATGTCATCCGCCGGCTGTTCTTGAAAGCGATCGCCCAAACCGGGATTCCAAGCCGGGGCGCCGTAAAACAAGGGGAAGGCTACCTGCATCCCAGCAGCTTGAGATAGTTGGCCGGGCGTTTCAGGGCGTGCCGATGGGCGGCTTCGCCCATGATCACGCTGGCCGCGAAGTCGCAGAGGCGCTGGGCGCGGCTGACGAGGCGTCAACCGCCGCACGCGAGGGCGTGCGCTCCCCGAGACCAACGCTTCGGCCTAAAAGCTAAATCGTTTCATTTCACCGCGGCCCATCAGATCGCAATGTTACAATTCGGGAACGAAAGGCAATTTTAATTGACGCTAAACTCTGGATTTGGTTTTTAGCGATGGGCCTGGGAAAATTCAACTTATGTGAATAATTATGAAACCACTAAAATTCTTTACAGACGGAACCGGCAACAAAAAGAGAAAAAGTCATACCCCCCCGGTTGCCCCCCCGGCCACAAGTTCGACGTTGAAGGTGCAAGCCAACCAATCTGGTCGCCCACAACTTCCCCATTATGGATTTCAGCCGCTGCCGCAGCCGAATGGCGCGCCGCCTTACCGGTATGACCTTTCCAATCTGCTTTCAGCGACCGATATTAAAAGCATAACGGATTCAGGAACAATGGTGGCCCATTTCGTGGGAGACACGGGTGATTTCCGGGGGCAACAAAAGGATTTTGTGGCGGAAATGATGACGTTGGACGCCCAAAGCGCTCCGGATGGCAAACAGCCGGCCTTTTTTTATCATTTGGGCGATGTGGTTTACTTCGCCGGCGACGTTGACATGTATGGGGATAATTTTTATGAGACTTATAAAGATTATCCCGGATTCATCGTGGCCATTCCTGGGAATCACGACTGCCAGCCAGATGATCCTCAAGATGGGCCGGTGGATCCGAACAAGACGCCACTCGACGGCTGGGTGAAAAATTTCATGTCGCCGGATGCAGGACAACTTGGCTCCCTCAAAACCGGGTCTGGTCGAACCCAAATGGATTTACCGAATGTCTTTTGGACCTTTACCACGCCGTTGGTGACAATTATCGGACTTTTTTCCAATGTCGGGGAGACGCAAGGGGAAATCAAGGCGGATCAAATTGCCTGGTTTGAAGGGGAATTGAAAGCAGCCAATCCCAATCTCCCGCTCCTGGTGGCGGTTCATCACCCGCCGTTTTCCGGTGACACGGATCACTCCGGTAGTGATGTGGTGGCAAAGGTGCTTTTTCAAAGCTTCAAAAACGCCAATCGCTATCCAAATATGATCTTATCTGGTCATGTGCATAATTACCAGCGCTTCACCAACGTGGTGCCAGGTCCAAACGGCAAGATTGAGGTGACCTGTGTGGTGGCTGGGGCTGGAGGCTATACCAAACTCGGCAGACTGCCTGAAATAAATGGACGTTATCCCGGAGTTCCATTGACCATTGATGACAGCCTTACTTTGGAAGAATATGACCACGATAATTTTGGATTTCTTCGGCTGGAATTGAGCAAGCGCTCCATTGTCGGCACTTATTTTTCCGCCCCTTATTCCGCAGGCGGCCAACCGGACGCGCAAGTGAAAGATAGTTTCAAGGTGGATTTGAAAACCAACACGGTTCAAACTTTACCCATCCCCAGATAAACCCGAAATCGGAATCCCCGAAATCCGAAAGAAGCCCGAAATCCGAAATCGGGTTTTCCGCCGCCCGGAAAAAGTGCGGGTGAATGCTCACGCGAACCCTCTGATTCGACCTTCGGGTTTTGGGATAAACCGCCTTCGGCGCCGGCATAGAACGAATGGATCCCGCCGGCCGTCGCTCAACCGGAATCGCCAGGCCAACTCCCATTCAGACCCGCAGCCAGCCGCGGAACCCCCGGGCGCGGTAGTAGGACTGCGCCCCGTTGTGGTAAACGAAGACTTGGCCAAAGCGGCGGTCACAAAAGAGGGCCCCACCGAGGGCGGAAAGCTTTTCGGGATGGGCGGCCAGTCGCGCCTGCACTGGGTCCCAGGCCAGCCCGGCATGGCGGGGCAGGTGGTTCGCAAAGCGCGCGGCCAGGGTTTTAAGCAACTCCCCGCCCGGGGCGGGCGACCACGGTTTTTCAGTCTTTGCATCGTTCATAACGTCCCCTTTTTTTGCAAAGTAACCGCAGCCATGGGGAAGTCAACCCCGACGACTTGGCCCCTTGGCCCGGGGCCGGGCCGCCGCGGGGGGCAGCCAGACACGGTCCCTGATTTTAGATGGCTCCACGAGGCCCTCACCCCGGCCCGCTGCTCCTTTCGCTCCGGCCTTCGCCCGGCCACCGGGGCGCGGCCCATGATTAGCCGCACCGATGAACCCGGCCCGGTAAAATTATAAAGGGGGTTGACACCTTTGCCGGACCCTGTTTACATTACCTTATGCAAATCGAAAGCCTGAAGGTCTTTTGCGACCTTGTCGAAACCGAAAGCTTCACGAAAGCCGCGCAAATCAACAACGTCACCCAGTCCGCGGTCAGCCAGCAGATCAGCGCCCTGGAGCGGATTTTCAAGTCCCTGCTCATCGAACGCAGCAAAAAGCACTTCCGGCTCACGCGCGAAGGCCAGGTGCTCTATGATTACAGCAAGCAGATCCTGCAGGCCTACGCCTCGCTGGACAGCCGGTTGCAGGAATTGAAGGACATCATTTCCGGCACCATCCGCGTGGCCACCATTTACTCCATCGGCCTGCACGATCTGCCGCCCTACATCAAGAAGTTCATGCAGAACTATCCCACGGTGAATGTGCATGTGGAATACCGGCAGGCCAACCAGGTTTATGAGGACGTGGTCAGCAACGTCGTGGACCTGGGGCTGATCGCCTATCCGATCAAGGATTCCAAGCTGGAGATCGTGCCCCTGCGCAAGGAGCCGCTGGTGCTCATCTGCCATCCCCAGCACCCGTTCACCAAGCACAAATCCATCAAGCTCAAATCGCTGGCGGGCCAGAAGATCATCAGCTTTGAGCCGGACACGCCGACGCGCAAGGCGCTGGACAAGATTTTGAAGGCGCATGACGTGGAAGTGCAGCACGCGATGGAGTTCGACAACGTGGAGACGGTCAAGCGCGCGGTGGAAATTGACGCGGGCATCTCGATCATTCCCCAGGGCTCGGTCAGCCAGGAAATCCAGAAGCAGACGCTGGTGGCGGTGCCCATCGAAGACGGCCAGTTTTTCCGGCCGACGGCGGCGATCTACAAGAAGAGCCGCGTCTTGTCGCCCGCCATGAAGCAGTTCCTGACCATACTGAAGGGCAATCCGTAACGTTTCGGTTAACGCAAACCGGGGACGGGGCGGCGGCTCCGTCCGGCCGGGGGCCAGCCGGGCCGCCGTCAGGGACCGCGGGCAACTTCAGGCCCGCCCTCCGTTCCCGCCGGACGGAGGGCGGCCGCGGGGCAAATGGAAGTCAAATGATTTGTAAAAAGCCAGAACCGAGTTAAGTTGATGATGGTCATCAGGGTTGGGTCCGACGCTTATGCATACCTCAAAAAATAAGCTGGCCGGAGTCAAGCGATTGGAAGCGCTTGCGGACAGTTCACTATCTTTATCTGCGCCGGAGGCGGGATCGTTGCTGGAGACATCCACGTGGCAGGCGATCTGCTCCTTGCGGCAAGCCAACGCGCACCTGGAGCAGCAGCTGGCCGCCAGCCAGGCGGAAACGCGGGAACTCCACCGGTCCCTGTGCAACAGCGAGGCCCGGCTCGGGCATTTCATCGAGAACGCGCCGGTGGCCATTGCGATGTTTGACCGGGAAATGCATTATCTCGCCGCCAGCCGGCGCTGGTTGCAAGACCATGGCCTGGCCGGGCGCGGGGTGCTGGGCTGTTCGCATTATGACCTTTTCCCGGAGTTTTCCGACCACTGGCGGGCGAGCCACCGCCGGGGCCTGGCCGGCGAAGTTTTGCGGGCGAAGGAGGACCGGCTGGAGCGGGCGGATGGCTCGGTGCAATGGCTGAAGTGGGAACTGCGACCCTGGTACAACGCCGCCGGCGGCATTGGCGGCATCGTCATTTTCACCGAGGACATCACGGTGCAAAAGCAGGCCGAGCAGCTCCTGCGGAGCACCAACCGGACGTTGCAGGCCATCCGCGACTGTCACGAGGCCATGCTGCGGGTCAGCACGGAGCGGGAATTGCTCAACGAAATCTGCCGCATCATTGTGCAAACCGGCGGCGCGCGCATGGTCTGGGTGGGCTTCGCGCAGGACGACGCGCGCAAAAGCGTGCGCCCCATCGCGGAGGCCGGGGCCAGCACGGATCATCTCAAACACGCGCGGGTGACCTGGGCGGATGCGCCGCGCGGGCAGGGGCCGGTGGGCACGGCCATCCGCACCCGCAAGCCGTGCGTGTGCCCCAACACGCTGACCGACCCGGATTTTGCCATCTGGCGCGAGTCCGCGTTGCGGCACGGCTTCGGCTCCGTGATCGCGCTCCCCCTGCTGGCGGACAAGCAATGCTATGGGGCGCTGACCATTTACGCGGGGGAGCCGCAGGCCTTTGAACCGGAGGAGCAACTGTTGCTGCTGGATCTCGCGAACGACCTGGCCTTTGGCATCTGCAATATGCGCCTGCGGGCCGAACGCGAACGGCTGGAGGATGAAATCCTCAAATCCATCGAACGCGAACAGGAGCGCATTGGGCGGGATCTGCACGACGGCCTCTGCCAACTGCTGGTCGGCGCCAAGTTTCGCAGCGTTTATCTGCAAAAAATCTCCCCGGACGTGGCGGTGGCCCAGGAAGCCAGATTATTGGAGCAGACCCTGAACCAGGCGATTGAACACGCCCGCGACCTGGCCCGGGGGCTGAATCCGGTGAACGTCACCCCGGAGAGTCTGGCGGCGTCCCTGCAAAAACTGGCCGACGAGGTGGAAAGCGCGCACCGCCTGCGCTGCGTTTGCCGGCTGGCGGGGCCCTTGAAAATCGCGGGCCACCACGTGGCCCATCACTTGTACCGGATCGCCCAGGAGGCGGTGCAAAACGCGCTCAAACACGCCGCCGCCAGGAACCTTTCCATCGCCATTGCCCAGCCGCCAGGCCGCCTCCGGCTCACGGTCGAGGATGATGGCGTGGGCCTTCCCCGCGTGCGCAAAAAGAACGGCATGGGACTGAACAACATGCAGGTCCGCGCCAAGCTGATCGGGGGCCGGCTGGAAATCCGGCGGCGGCGGCACGGCGGCACGACCGTCCTCTGCGAACTGCCGGTGCCGTGATTTCAGCCCATGACCCGCCCCCGCAAAACCCCGCCCAACCGCCGGATTTTTCTGGTGGATGACCATCCCGTGACCCGGGAAGGACTGGCCCGGATCATCAACCACGAAGCCGGCCTGGAAGTCTGCGGCGAGGCCGGCACCGCCGCCCGCGCCGTGGCGGCCATTGAACAGCAAAAGCCGGACCTGGTGATCATTGATGTTTCGCTGGCAGCCGGAGCCAGCGGTCTGGAGTTGATCAAGGATCTGGCCACCCGCCATGCGCGGCTGGCCATGCTGGTGTTGTCCACCCATGATGAGACGCTGTATGCGGAGCGGGCGTTGCGCGCCGGGGCCAGGGGGTACGTGATGAAGCAGGAGCCCATTGAGCGGGTGATGCAGGCCATCCGGAAGGTGCTGACCGGCGAGGTTTATCTGAGCCCGGCGATGAACGAACGGATGCTGCGCAAGATGACGAGCCCGCACCCCTCGCCGCTGGCCTCGGAGATTGAGCAACTGAGCGACCGCGAGTTGGAAGTGTTCCGGTTGCTGGGCCAGGGCCGGGGCACGCGGCAGATTGCCAGCGACCTGCATTTAAGCATCAGCACCGTGGAAACCTACCGCACGCACATCAAGGAGAAACTGCGGCTCAACCGCGCGCCGGAGCTGGTGCGCCACGCCGTGGAATGGGTTCACAGCCAGGCTTAGCCGTATCCATTCAGTAACAAAGATTCATCACCACGGATGGACACAGCCGAACACGTGACCGGCGGAAACCGGGTGGCAACGCCGTTCCGACCTTTCTTCATCTGTGTTTATCTGTGTCCATCTGTGGTTGAAATTCTTGTTTACTGAATCGTTACGGCTTGGCCGGCCCGCCTGGCCAAAAAGGGCATCGCAAAAACCACGATGCCCAAATGGCAACGGGGCACGATTTTCCAAAAGCTTTTCCGCGCTATGCTCTCCAATGTGAATAAGAGCCTGACCAGTTTTTCATTGCGGCCGCCATTGGCGGACAGGGACACGGGGGAAGTTCCGGGCAGCGATCAGTGGAAGGCTTGGTTACGGATCAATCGGCGGCCAGTCATTCTGATCGAAAGCGGTCAATCCGCCGTCAAAACCAGCCCCACGGCCAGCCTGACGACGCCCCCCGTGGCCCGGCCGATTATGCCAGCCATCGCCCGGCTGGACATGCCGCCGGTGCGTTGGGGGCTGAACGAATAAAACGGGCCTTCATTCGTTATTCAACAGGTGGCCGTGCGGACATGGCGTTCAACGCCCGATCAAGGTTCTGGCTCGGCGAACTTGGCGAAGATCTCATCGCAATGTTTGGCGAGGATGAAATCCTTTTCGGTGAGCCCGCCTTCGTCATGCGTGGTCAAAGTCAATGACACTTTGTCATAACGAATATCAATGTCCGGATGGTGCTGGTTTTTTTCGGCCCGCTTGGCGATCCGGCGCACAAAGGCGATGCTCGCCAAAAACCCCTCAAACTTGAAGGTGCGGCAAAGACTCGTTGCCTTTGCCGACCACTCGGGAATGGCCTTCAAGTTCAGGGTGATTTGTTCGTGCGTCAAGGCGGGCATACAATCAAGCTAGTTTGGTGGCATGACGCGGGCCGCCACCTATTTGCAACCGCAGCTGGGACAGGATTCATGGAGTGCCTTTTCAACGGCGTCACGGGTCTCCCCCGTGCGCTTCTGAATCCGGCCAATCAATTCCTCGGTTTTGCCTTCGGCAAATTGCAGATCGTCATCCGTGAGCTTGGCCCATTTCTGTTTGAGCTTGCCCTTCGTGATGTTCCAGTCGCCTTTGACTTCAAGTGTGTTCATAATAGTGATTATTGTTTGGTTGTCGGTTCGCTTGGGTAACGGCGGTGCAATTGCCTGCCGCTACTGGAATCAACTTACGCGGTGGGCCGGGCAATTCCCATGGGGTGTAACCCGCATGATTCGGAGCATTATTTCGAGCCGGCCAGCCGCGCCTGAAGTTCGCGGTGGTCCACCTTGCCGGTGCCGAGCTGGGGAATGGCGGGCACCACTTTGAGCTCGCGGGGCGTGCTGAGATTCGTCAGGCCCTTCGCCTCGACGGCCGCGCGGATTTCGTCGAGCGACAATTTCGGTTCGTTGGTTACGGCGATGAGCACCTCGCCTTTGGCTTCATCCGGACGCGTGATGACGGCAACCTGGCAGCGCAGACCGTATTGCGGAAAGGCTCCGGCCAGCGCGTCCTCGACCGCCGTGAGACTCACCATTTCGCCGCTCACCTTGGCAAAGCGTTTGATCCGGCCAAGAATGTGCAGGTAACCTTCGGCATCCACGCTCACGATGTCGCCCGTGTCGTACCAGCCGCCGAGGGCCTGGAACTTTGCGTTCGCCTCCGGGTTCAAATAGCCTGGCATCACGTTGGGACCGTGGACGAACAGCCGCCCGCCGGCGGGCACGCCTTCGACTGGCTCCAGCTCGTAATCCATCCCCGGCAGGAGGCGTCCCACGGAGCCGTGGCGGGCTTCGAGCGGGGTGTTGACACTGATGCAGGGCGCGCATTCGGTCGCGCCATAACCTTCCAGAATCCGCACGCCGTATTTTTGCGACCAGGCCAGCGCCGTGGCTGCCTGCAATTTCTCGGCGGCGCAAAAGAGATAACGCAGGCTGCGGAAATCATAGGGATGCGCCTTGCGCGCGTAGCCGTTCAGGAAGGTGTTGGTGCTGAGGAAAATCGTGCAGTCGTGTTCATAGAACGCCGCCGGCACCATGCGGTAATGCAGGGGTGAGGGATACAGAAAGACGTAGAGGCCGCGCACCAGCGGCAGCAAGGTTCCGACCGTCAGCCCAAAACTGTGAAAGAGGGGCAGGCAGTTGAACAGGCGGTCGCCGGCGGTGAGGTCCGTGACCGCCAGCATCTGGCGGATGTTGGCGAGGATGTTTTGATGCGTGAGCTCGACGCCTTTGGGCACCCCTTCCGAACCGCTGGTGAAAACAATCACGGCGGTGGAACTGGCGGCGGCCCAATGGCGGCTGGCGGATGGCAGATGGAAAACGTGCCGGAGCAGGGTGAGAAATTTTCGCCAGTGGGCAATGCCGGCCCCAATGTCTTCGAGATAAATCAGACTGATGCCCGCCGTTACAAAATCGTCCGCGTTGATTTTGGCGCGGGCGAGGAAGACGCGGGAGGTGACGACCCGCTTTAGTCCGGCCAGTTCCGCGCAGGCCAGCATGGTGGGCGTGCCGCTGGAGAAATTCAGCACGGCCGGCACTTTCCCCAGGCTCCACAGGGCGAGGATGACCACCGGCGTGGCATTGACATTGGGCAGCAACAAGCCCGCGCGCCCGCCGTCGCCCGCCGGGACCGCGCCGCGCAATGCCTGCGCCAGGAGCTCCGCGCCGACCATCAGCTTCCGATAGGACAGCGTCTGCCGGGTCGCATCTTCGAGAATGATCTGGCCGGGATGAATGCGGGCGGTCTCGGCCACCGCCGCGAGGATATTCGGGGGGCCGAAGGCCATCTCGACGTCGAACTGCTGGCGCACCATTTGGTCGCGGAGCCAGGCGGCCAGGCGTGTGCGCGCGCGGCCAGCGGTGATTTCGCCCAGCGCGGGCGCGGTCAGCCGGGCGCTGAAATGCACGGTGACTCTGGGAAAACACTTTTTGGCGAGCGGATTTGGGGAATACGGCAGGCTGGCTGCGCCCCGCAGATGGGCCGTGATGACGTTCGCCCGGGTTTTGAAAATCAGAAATCCGGTGCCGTCGAACAATTTCATCAGGGTGCCCGTGCGCGAAAGGCGGCCTTCGGCAAAGAGCACCAGCCGCCCGCCGCCTTTGAGAAATTCGGCGATATGCTTGACCGCGTACGGCGAATGGGGGTCCACGGGCAGGGTGTAATGGTTGATCATCACTTTGCGATGCAGCCAGCTGATCTGCGCGGTAATGCTGGAGGTGACGAACTTCCAATCGTCATCAAGGCACACCCAGAGAAACAGCCAGTCGAGCCAGGACGTGTGATTCGGAATCAGCAACACCGGGCCGGGCGTTTTTAACACCGCCAGATCGTAAGCCCGGAAGCGGAACAATAATCGCAGCAACAGCCGGAAGAAAATTTTCATGACTCGTTCTTAGGGGCGTATTTATTTCCGTCCCTGTCACGCATCACGCATCACGCATCATCGTGTCGTTGCCAGGCGTGGCGTGCGGCTGATGGGGCAGCTTCAGGACACAACAATTATGACGGCGATGGCGGCGAATGACCATAGGGTGAAGACCCCATGGACGCCGGACCGTCGAAAAGCCAGGCTGGTCAACCGGAATGCGCTTCGACGCTTCAACTCGAAAGCGGGTTCGAAACCCGTACGATTGGATGAACCGCATCGGAATTATGGCCACTGCAAAGCCCACCACGTTTCGCTGGCTCCGCACTGGCCGGGAGATTTTTCCCGCGATGCTTGAGGCGATCGGCGCGGCGGAGAAATCCATCCGGCTGGAAACCTACATCTACACTCACGGCAAGTTGGGGCGGCGGTTTCTGGCGGCGCTGCTGGCGGCGGCCGGACGCGGCGTGCGGGTGCGGGTGCTGGTGGATGCGGTCGGCTCCTGGTTTTTACCGGATGATTTTTTCGTGCCCCTCGTCGCTGCCGGTGGCGAGGTTCGCCGGTTCAATCCGCTGCACCTCTGGCGGTTCGGGGTGCGCGATCACCGCAAGCTGCTGGTCTGCGACGAATGCCGGGCCTTCGTTGGCGGCTTTAATATCGCCGATGAATATGATGGCGACGGGATAACGCACGGCTGGTGCGATCTGGGCGTGGGCTTGGAACATCCCATTCTGGCCGCGCATCTCACAGATGCCTTTGACGAATTATTCGCGCTGGCAGACTTTCACCGCAAACCACTGCTGCGGCTGCGGGGGTTGAAACACCGTCGCCAATCCCGGGCCGGCTCGACGGGTAGATTATTGTTGAGCCAACCCGGCCGCGGCGCCAGTCCGTTTCAAGCCGCGTTATATTATGATCTGGCCAATGCCCGCGAGGTGCGGATCATCAGCGCGTATTTCCTGCCGACCCGGCGGGTGTTGCGGGATTTATTGCGCGTGGTCCGGCGCGGCGGGCGCGTGCAATTGCTGCTGGCCGGCAAATCCGACGTGCCCGTTTCCCAAATGGCGGCGCGAAGTCTGTATCCCCGCCTGTTGAAGGCCGGCGTGCAGATTTACGAATATCAGCCGCAGATCCTGCACGCCAAACTGGTCCTGTGCGGCCACGTGGCCTATGTCGGCTCCTCCAATCTGGATATCCGCAGCCTCAATCTGAATTACGAGCTCATGCTGCGGTTTGAGGACCAGTCGGTGACCAGGGAAGCGCATGAAATACTTGAGCAGGCGTTGAAACAGGCCAAGCGAATCGAAGCTCACCCGTGGGGGCAAAGGCCCTCCCCTTGGGAGCGCTGGAAAAATCGCTGGGCGCATTTCCTGCTGGCACGGGTGGATCCGTTCGTGGCCCTGCGGCAGTTCCACACGCTGAAATATGGGGAGAACACCCCATAGCTTCGGGAAAGCAAGCGGGATAAAATCCGGGCCATGTTGACGGCAACATCAGACCAGCCCCACACCGCCTGGCAGCCTGTTGAAATAATCGCCCGGTGAGGGCACCGGGCCTGCAAAATCGTTGATATCCATGGAAATCCTGTAGGCCGGGTGCCCCCACCCGGCGGTTTTTGGAATTGTTCAACAGGCGGTTAGGAGCAAAAGGGGGGGAAGGTCTCGGGGTGAGGTGCCTCGTTGATCCATATAAAATAAAGGACCGTGTTCAGATGCACCCCAAAAATGGCCATAAAACTGGATTTATTCATCTGCAATTGTATATTTGCCGGGGCGGAACATTTTTACATAAAAAAGCACCTTGGACAGCCTATGTCCAAGGTCACCGGTTAAACTAAACCTAAAAAGATCAATTCATGACCACCTGCCACGGCCAACTTACCCGCCTGCCCCGGAACCTTCGGGACGAACCGGGGCGCGCGCAGGTGATACGGCCAGCCGCGATCACTTCCCTCGCTGGCTTTGGTGTGGTCGTGGATTTCGTGAGGCAACCGCGGCGTTCCGGCTCATGCCCCCGGACCCAGGGGAATCAAGGTCAATCAAGGCTAATCAAGGTAAATCAAGGTAAATCAAGGCAGAAAAAACTGGCTTCGTTTACCCCCATTCGCCGGCCTTTGGTTTTTCCCCATCCCCCAAATCCCAGACCCCAGCCCCCATCAAAGTCCGAGTCAGTCCGAGTAGGTCAGACCTTTGAACTCACTTTGGGGGTGATCGCAGCGCTCATCCAGGACCTTTCAGCGCGCTGGAAGAATCATGCCTTGCGCTCCCACCGCGTGAACCGGAGTTCGCCATGCTGATCATTGGACTGGGGACGGCCCTTCCCGCCCGCAGCTACGCCCAGCGTGAATCGTGGGGCGCGGTGCAACATTGGCCGCAATTCTCACAGCTCAAGCTCCGTTCCCGGGCCATCCTCAAGAAGGTTCTTTGCGGCAACAACGGCATTGATTCCCGGCCGCTGGCGCTGGAAACCCTGGCGGAAGCGTTTGACCAGACGCCGGACGACCTCCAGGCCCGCTTCGCCGCGCACGCCCCCGCTCTCGCCGCCGCAGCCGCGCGCAACGCATTGAAAGACGCCGGCTGCCAGGCCGACGAGATGGATGCGGTGATCATCAGCACCTGCACCGGCTATTTATGCCCCGGCCTCACGAGCTACGTCAGTGAGCAGCTCGGCCTGCGGCAAAATGTGATCGCCCTCGACTTGGTGGGCCAGGGCTGCGGGGCGGCGCTGCCGAACTTGCGCGCCGGCGAAGCCATCCTGGCCGCCGGGCGGGCGAAAAAAGTCCTGTCGATCTGTGTCGAAGTTTGCAGCGCCGCGTTTTTTATTGATGACGACCCGGGCGTCTTGATCAGCGCGTGCTTGTTTGCCGACGGTGCCGGGGCCGCCATTCTGGCCAATGAACCTTTGCCGGGGCGGCGGCGCGTCGAATGGAAATTTGCCGACTCGCGGCTGGTCACGGCCGAGCGCGACACCCTCCGGTTCGGGCATCAGCACGGCAAGCTGCGGAATATTCTGGCGCCCACGGTGCCGAAGGTTGCCAGCAAGCTGGCGGCGGAATTGCTGGCCGATGCCCTCGTCGCGGCCAAGGTCAAACGGGAGCAGATTACCGGCTGGATTTTGCACACCGGCGGACGCGATGTGCTGCTCGCGCTGCGCGAGCAGCTCAAATTAAGCGCCGGGGATGTGCGCCATAGCTCCGCCGTGTTGCGCGCCTGCGGCAACCTCAGCAGCCCCACGGTTTACTTCGTCCTGGAGCGCGCCCTGAACGATTCCGTGCCCGACGGCCTCTGGTGGATGTGTACGTTCGGCGCGGGCTTCAGTTGCCACGGCGCATTTTTGGAGGTGCGGGCGGCATGAGGCGGGTCGTCCAAGCCGAAATACTTGACCGGCTGCCGCCCGGTGATCCCCGCGCGGTCCATTCGCGCCGGGATTTGCAACGCGTGAACCACTGGATGCGCCATCACGCCCTCATGGCGGCGGCCTTGCAACGGGCGGTGAAACATCCCGCGCCACACCTCACCGACCTGGGTGCCGGCGATGGCAACTTTCTGTTGCGGGTGGCGCAAAAACTGTCGCCCGCCTGGCCGGAGGTGCAGGCGACGCTGATTGATTTGCAACCCAATGTGTCCAGCGAAACGCTGGCCGCTTTGGCCACATTGGGCTGGCGCGCGGAAGTGGTCGTCACCGACATCTTTCGCTGGCCGCCAACCGCCGGCGCGAATGGCGCGAATGGGGTCGTCATGGCCAACCTGTTTTTGCATCACTTCGCGGATGCGTCCCTGGCAAAATTGCTGCAGCTGGTTTCGGAACGGGCGAACCTGTTCATCGCCCTGGAGCCGAACCGCTCAGGCTGGCCATGGTTTTGCAGCCGGCTGCTGTGGTTTATTGGGTGCAATCATGTCACCCGGCATGATGCCACCATCAGCGTGCGCGCGGGTTTTTCCGGCGGGGAGCTATCCCGGGTCTGGCCGGACCAGCAGAACTGGAACTTGCGGGAAGAGCGCGCCGGAAGCTTCAGCCATCTATTCATCGCGCAGAAAGTGACTTGAGTCATGGGCAAGCCGGTCATGATTGTCGGCGGTGGCCTCGCGGGTTTGACGCTGGGCATCGGATTGCGGCAATTGGGTGTGCCGGTCGTGATTCAGGAAGCCGGGACGTATCCGCGCCATCGCGTGTGCGGCGAATTCATCAGCGGACGCGGCCAGAGCACCCTCACCCGGTTGGGATTGGACGGGTTGCTGGAGCAAGCGGGCGCGGTCAGCGCGCAGACCGTCGCGTTTTTTACGGCCACCAAAGCAACGCCCCCACGCCCGCTGCCATCCGCAGCGCTCTGCCTTTCACGCTTCACGCTGGACGCGCTATTGGCGGAAGAATTTCGCCGACTCGGCGGCGAATTGATCGCGGCCCGGCGCTGGGCGGCAACATTTGGCGAAGGCGTGGTCCGCGCCACGGGCCGCCAGCCGCAAACCGGAACCCATGACGCCCGCTGGTTTGGCCTGAAAGTCCATGGTCGCAACCTCAGGCTTGCCGCCGATCTGGAAATGCACGTCTCGGCGCAAGGCTATGTCGGGTTGTGTCACATCAATGGCGGCGAGGTGAACATCTGCGGGCTTTTTCGCCGGCGGGCAAACGCAGCCGGCACCGCCAAAAACTGGCGCGAACAGTTGCTCGGCCAGCCCGGTTCACCGTTGCATGCCAGGCTCGCCGAGGCCCAGTTCGATGAAACTTCGTTTTGCGCCATTGCCGGATTGTCGTTGCCACCACAGCAGGCGGGGGCCCGGACCGAGATCTGCGTGGGCGACGCCATCACCATGATTCCGCCCGTCACCGGCAATGGCATGTCCATGGCTTTCGAATCGGCCGGACTGGCGATTGCGCCGCTCGCCGCCTGGAGCCGGAGCGAGTGGTCGTGGGCGGAAGCCCGTCAGAAAATCGCTCTCGTCTGCGACGCTGCCTTTGCGCGACGGCTGGCCTGGGCGAAATGGCTGCAACGAATCATCCTCCTGCCCGCCGGGCAAAATCCGCTCGTCCTGCTGGCCAGCCACAGCAGCCGCTTCTGGCGGCTGGCCTTCGAGCATACGCGCTGAACCTGAAAAAAGAACCTGAACTCCGAAGTCGGCAATGAAATCGAAAAGACCTGTCGCGAGCCCATGGTTGGTAGGGCGCGTCACTCCGTGCGCGCCGCGCCTGCCACCGGCGGGTGCAACTTTTCCCTGGCGTCGCCTTCGCTGCTGGCCGGCGCCATCATTCAACCGGTGCCGCTGCCTGGGGGGAGGCCGTCACGCCGATGGGCAGCAGGAAGCTAAAGGGAGACTTGAGAAATCGGCCCATGATCGCGCGGTAGAATTGATGCCGCTCCGGCCCGCGCAAGTTCCGGGCGCGGATGGCGACGAACAGCGCGAGGCTGAAGCTGACGAGAATATTTAACAGGCCGATGCCGAGAATGCCAATGCCAAGCCACACGGTCGCAAGCGTCCAGAAGCGTTCGCCGCCCAAGGCCGCGAACGCCGCCGTCACCTGGCCGGTGGAAAGCGTGACGTGGCGCACATCCAGCGGCAGGCCAAAGAACACGGCGATGGACGGAATGATGCCGAGCATCAAACCCAGCGAGATGTTGCCACCCAAACCCGCGATGTTGCGCTCCAGCCAGACCGCGAGCTGCCGCGTGCGCGTCGGCCCGAAACAGCGCTGCAATCCGCGATGTTGCGCGAGCGCGGCCCCCAGTTGATGCAACACAAACCAGTTGTCCAGCCAGGCGGCGAACAGACTCGACAACCACAACAAGACGCCGGTGAACATTGCGAAAAACCAGCACCCGCTCCACGGTTCCACGGTTCCCAGGATCAGCTCCGCCTTGTGTTCGTTGACAATGTGACCGCCAGTGATGCCCCGCCAAAGGACGTCGAGGATCAGCGTCGCCGGGATCACCAGCGCGAGGTTGCCGAACACCGACGCGATCTGCGACCGGATGAGAAACACCACCTCGTCCACCAGGGCTTCGAGTTGGGCCGGCGTGTGCAACTCGCTCATCCGCCGCGCCAGCGCGGGGGCCGTGGTCGCCGGCTGTTTCGTGGCCACGGAAAACCCGCACAACTGCACCACCACAAAACTCACCGCGTAGTTCAATCCGAAGAAGGCGCCCCGGAAGAACTCCGCCAGCACGAGCCTGGCCAGCAGCAGCTTCAAAAATGTCGTCCCGCCCAGGATCACGCCCCCGCCGGCGGCGCTGCGCAGCATGGCGGCGTATTCCCCGGCATTGCGGGCGACGTAATGTTCGCCCGTCTCGGCATTGCGCTCCACGATCCGCCGCGTGAGCAGGTGCAGGTTTTGGCGGCACAACGCCCGCACGCTGCGGCGCGCATGATTCTGGCGCACCAGGTCGGCGAGGATGGCCAGCTTGCGTTCCGGGTCCAGCACCGGGGTGGACCACGCCTCCAGCAGCAGTTCCAGCCGCAGCACCTGGGCGCGCAAGCGCTCGAGGTCATAGACCAGGGCGGTGCTGACGCCGTTTTTTTCGAGCTGTCCAATGACTTCGTCCACGGCGCGGTCACACGCATCGGTCACTCCGCGAACCACGTTCAATTCGGGAGCCAGGCCGGTCCACGGCGCGCCCGCCTCCCGGCGCGCGAGCAGGGCCTCGACCGCCGGGGTCAGCTTTTGGAACGGGAGTTCGCGGAAGGCCACCTTGCCCAGCCGCGCCCGCACCTCCCGGTTTGAACCGACCACGCAGATGCGATCCGCGAGTTGGACCATCGCATCCTCCAGGTCGGTTCGCAGCGAAGTCCAGGCACCCTCCTCCGGGGTCGCCTCGTGATAAAACAGCTCAATGATCCGGCGGGCCATTTCGGCATCCAGCTGTTCCAGCCAGCCGGCGGTGGAATCCCGGGGAAACAACCGGTCAAATATATCCGCGAGATCCCGGGTTTCCGGCGGACCGGGCAGGAGGCCGGAAACCAGCCGGGAGAAAAGTTCGTGGGCGAATCCCGCCCCCTGGGACAGGCCGGTATCGGCAAACAGATCCAGCGCCTCGGTATCCCGCACGATGGAGCGCAGGGTCTGCGCCACGCGTTGGTGCGCTTCGGGCTGGCGCTCCAGCATTTGGAGCAGCAGCCGCAGCCGCGTCGCCGGCACATCGCGCCGCACCCAGGACAGCAAATCCTCCAGCCAGGCGACGCGCCCGGCGAGCGGCTGATCGGGATGCGCGTGGGTGAGCAAGGCCTCCAGCGCCGGCCGGCCTTGCAGCGACGCCAGTTTATCTTTGAGCTGTTGCCACCCAATCATCGGTACAATTCACAAACAAGCCGCCATCCCAAGAGATATTCCAGGTTGCGCGGAATCACAACTGTTTTCTGTTCTGCCGGCCGGATGGCCAGGATGAGCCGCGAGGCCTGCCAGCCGAGGGAGGCTTCGGGGGGAAAGGACTGATGCGGCACCGCGCGAAATTGAATGGAAATTTCCGAGGCCTGCACCGGCAGACATGTGCCCGTGCGCAGATAAAATGGCACATCCTGCCAGCGCCAATTGTCGTTGAACCATTTCAACGCGACGAAGGTCTCCGGCTGGGAATCTCCGTCTGGGAATCGGGCACCACCCCCGCTTCCGCGCGATAGCCGGGAACCTTTTTGGCGGCGGCGCGACCGGGGCCGTACTGTCCGCGCACGGCGCATTGCGGAACCGCGTCGCGGTGGATGGGCCGCACCGCGTGCAGCACGTCCACCTTCTGGTTGCGGATCCCGGGTTAGAAATTGGAGCGCCGCCGAAAGCAGCTGAATAAGACCAGTCCGCCGCCCAGCATCGCCCAAGTCTGGGGTTCTGGCACCACCGTGATCACGGTGAGGCCCCAGCTCTCCAGCGTGCTTTGGCCGCCCCCGGACAAGTCCGCGATGAACAATGACCACTCCCCGTCCCCGCTGGTGGAGTCAAACGAACTCAGATACGCCGTCCCCGCCGAATCAAAGGCGCTCGGCGATGACTGCGGATCGATGTTCCGCCCGTCGGCCTGATAATTCCCCGTCACCGCCCCGCCGCCCAGGGTGAAGCTGCCGCCGCTCGTATGGATGTCGCTCCCGGTGTCCGACAAAGTGATGTTGAAGCCCGCATTGGCATAGCCCGATGGCTGGCCCGTTCCCACCCCCACCCGGTTCAGCAACACGGCAAATTGGCCTGCGGGTCCCGCCAGGTAGGCATAGAGATCGCCATCGTAGCCGCCCGTGATGTCCAAACTGACGCTCACGCTGCTGATGTTGCCCAACCCGCTCAACGTCGTTGAACTGGCCAGCCCGTTGGGATCCCCATCGGGAATGGCCAGCCCCACGCTGACACTCACGGTGTTGGTCGCCGTTTGCCCCCGGGCGGACAGCGCCAGCGCGCCCACCACCGTCATGGTCAAAATGCTTTTCATATGTGTCGGGTATTATTGGTTAAGATTGATAATTGGTTCAACGGATTCAAGGCACATAACGGGTGCGGTAGTAGTTATTATTCAGGTCTGGCGTCGGATTGGTCAGGTTCAGATACCCGTTGGCACCCGCCGTGTTCGTGACCACCGGCACCCACGCCGGCTCATCCACCAGGTTCGTCTTCCATTCGAGCGCATACTTGTAATTGGGAATGCCCAGAAAGGTCACGACGTCCGCCCCGTTCAACAATTGCGGGCTGCCCAGTTGGTTGCTGCCCGCGCCAGCCCCGCCAATGGTCACCGTCACCGTGTGCGTCGCGCTGGCTCCATACGGGTCAGTCACCGTGTAGGTGAAGCTGTCGGTGGTCCCATCCGTCGCCGTGTAGGTGATATTTGTTCCATCCGTCGAAACCATGCCGTGCCCCGCTGTGCCCACCGTCACCGTCAAGGGATCACCGTCGGCATCGGCCGCATATTTGGTCGCCACCGGGATCGTCACGGGCCGGCCAATCGTGGCGCTCAAGGCAAAGTCCACGGCGGTCGGCGCCGTGTTGGGCACCACCAACTTGATGGTGTTGCCCACGGTATCATTAACGATCGTGGCGGCATGCACCGGGGCCACGTCAAACTGCACCGTGGGGCTGAAGGTGCCCGCCACCGAGCCGAAGGTGAACAGGGTGTTGGTGGAAGGCAGCAACGCCGTACCGGACGTGACTTGAATGACACTGCTGTTCACCGTCAACAAGCCCGCCACCGCAACTTGGTTGCTGGCGCCGCCGGCCGTGGTCACGTTGAAGGCATTGGTCGAAGTCGCGTTCAAAGTCACTGCGCCACTGAAGGTCAGCGTGCCAACCCCATTCACCCCGGGATTGATGATGCCGCTGGCATTCACGGCCCCGGCCACGGTTCCCACGCCTTCGAGGGTTTGATTCGCACCCAGCACATAACCACCGGTCACGCCAGTCACGTCGAAGGTGGTTCCACCGGTGACATTGATGGTCGGAGAATTGGCGATGGATCCCGACCCGGTCAAGGCCAGAATGCCACCATTGATCGTGGTGTTGCCGGTGTAGGTGTTCGCTGCCGTCAAAGCCAGCGTGCCGGCTCCCTGTTTGGTCAAGCCGCCGCCTGTATTGGCTGCCAGGGTGGCCGGACTCAACGTCGCCGCCGTGGCATAGCCGCCGCCGAAGAGCGTCACGGTCGGGGCCGAAGTGTAGCCCGTGCCTGGGCTCGTGATCGTGATGCCGGTCACGACTCCGCCGGCCATCGTCGCCACCGCCGTGGCCCCCGCACCACCGCCGCCGCTGATGGTAACAATGGGGGTGCTCAAATATCCCGTGCCGCCGGTCGCCACTGGAATCGAGCTCACACCGTCGCCCGCCGGGGCCAGCAAAGGCTGCGTGCTGGTGATGGCAAACCCGCCGTCATCAATCACCGCCCCGCCGCCATAGATGGTCGCGCCGTTCAGTCCGCCGATAAAGGCCGCGCTGGCCGCGCTGGCTTTCAGCGTGCCGCCGTTGAAATTCAACTGGGCGGTGCTGGTGCCGGCTTTCCCAACCCCGCTTGCCGTGACCGTGCCGCCCAGCAGGTTGGCCGTGCCCACCGAGGTTTGGCCACTGAGACCAAATGCCAGCTGGCCACCGGTCAGGTTGATATTCGCGGAACCGGACACATTCAATATGCCGGTGCTGCGGTCGCCCACGTGGAGGCCCTTGTTGCCAACCACCAGGCCACCGCTGATATTCGCCACCCCGGTGCCGCCGCCTTGATTGCCGAGGGAGATGTAGGCGGCATTGTTGCTGATCATCCCACCGGTCATATTCAGGACACCCGCGCCGGCCACGCCCACGGCAATATAGCCATCACCGGAAGTTAACGGCACGGTGAGGGTGCCGCTACCGCTCAAGTCGAGCTCGCCGTAAGATCCCGCCACATTGCCAATATGCAGTTCCGAAGCGGCGACATTCAAGTTGCCGCCATTCATGAAAATAAATCCATTCGCGCCCGAAACGCTGCCGACTGGCAGGATGGCGGTCGCATTGGCATTGACCGCGCCACCGGAAATATTCAAGACCGCGTTGCCGGCGGTGTTGCCGACGATGACTTGGCTGGTCAGCGTGGTGCCGGAAGTGACCGTGGCCCCCGGGTTCACGGTCAGGGTGCCGGTGTTGTTGACGGTAATTGCGGCGGGGTTGCCGCTGGCATAATTGATGGTGCCGCCCGAATTCAACGTCAAGCCGCCGCCGCTGACCAGCGTGCTGCCGGCAAAGCTGTTCGCACCGGCGAGCGTCAAGGTGCCGGCGCCAGTCTTGGTCAGGCCGCCATTGCCGGAAACCGCCCCGCTGATCGTGGTGTCAAACCCGCCGTCGGCCACGGTCAACAAATTGCCGCCGTTGTCCACGGTGGATCCCACGGTCAGATCGCCCGCGGCGGCGTTCAAACTTTGCGCCGCCGTGGTCAAGAAAACCGGCACGTTCAGCGTCTGCGCGTTGGCGGAGTTGTTGACCACGCCACCGGAGGTCACCGTCAAGGTGCTGCCCCCGGATGCACCAATGGCAAAGCTGCCAGCCGTGCCGGGGAAACTGACGCCGGTGACGGTGTAGCTATTATTCATGGTCGGCGTCAGGCCGGTCGCGCCATCAAACACCAAAGTATCGCCAACCAATCCCGGAGCCAGGCTGCTCACCCAGTTGCCGTTGTCGCTCCAATTGGCGCTGGTGCCGAAATCCCCGCCATTCCAGGTCTCCGTCGTGGCATTGATGGTGAGGGGTATGTTTGCCGCCGCCGTGTTGGCATTGTTATCCGTGGCGGTCGCCACCAGGTTAATTGCTCCCAAGGCACTTCCCGCCGGAACCGTGATGGTGCCCGTCCAGGTGCCGCTCGCGGCGGTGCCACTGGACAGCGACAAGGTCGCGGACGAACCACTGATGGGAGTCAAATTGACCGAGACCCCAGTGATCGTTGCGCCGCCATTTCCCGCCGCCGCCACACTGAGGGTCACGCTTTCATTCCGCACCGCTGTTGACGGCGTGGCGCTGCTGGCCGAAATGCTTGGCGGCGTGGTGCCGGCATAATGGAGCAATACTTGGGTGGCCGTCCTGGTTATCTGATAGTTGGCGTAGCCGCTAGGCTGGGTTCCCAGCCAGATGGGCGTGGCGCTGAAATTGCCGCTAATGGTGGGCGAGGTGCCGGTCAAATTGAACAGCACATAGTCATTCGCCAAGTCCAGGTTGGCACCGCAGTTGATGCCGATACTGACACTGCCACAGGTCAGCGTCTTGCTGTTGCCGCTCAAAACCACCTGGTCATTGGCACCGTTGTAAGTGCTGCTCAAATTGAAATTGGCCTGGGCGCCGGTGTTGTAGGTGAGGTTGCCGCCAATGGTGGTGGTGGCGCTGCTGCTGACGCTGGGCTGCGTTTTGCCGCCGCTGTTCACCGTCACGTTGCCGGCAATCGTGCCGCTGCCGCCCAATTTGCCGCTGCTGGCCACCGTCACACCGCTGGAGGCCAGCGTGCCATTCACGGTCAGGCTATTGGCGTGGGTGCCGTCGCCAACCGTCGTGGTGCCCGTGTAGGTGCCGGCCGCCGACAACGTCAAGGAACCGCCGCCCGCCGAGTCCAGCACCGTCAGCGAGCCGCTGCCGCCGTTGCCGATTGCATTGGCGTAGGTGACACTGTTCGCGTTCAAATCAATCGTGCCGCCGCCGGCGGCCAGCGTGATGCTGCTGGCGGCCGTGGCCGAAGAGAGATCAAGTGACCCGGCACCGCTGGCAGCAGTCGCATATTTCAACAGGCCGCCATTAAAAGTAAGCCCGCCATAGTTGCCACCCCCAAAATTGTTAATGCCATTGATCTGCGCCGTGCCGCTCACGAGAATCGTGCCGCCGGTATAGGTATTGGCCCCAGTCAACAGAACGCTGCCGGTGGCGTATACCGGGGTGGTATTGGCCGTATTGGCCGCCAAGCCGGGGGAGGCGGTGCCGCCCGTGCCCGGAAGCAAGCCCGCAAAGTTGCCGTTGGCGCTGGAGGCCGGAATCCCGATGGTCAACGGGCCGGTGCCGGCCGCGCCGCCGACCACCCCGCTCACCGTCAAAGTGGTGCCGGCCTGCGCCGCCAACCCGCCGCCGTTGGCCAGCAGATTGATTGGCCGCTTGTTACTACCCGCGTTATCCAGGGCAAACGTGGCCGTGCCCATGAGCGTGCCCCCGTTAAGATTCACCGCCGAGCCGGTGGCTACGGCTCCCAGAAAACTGTTGACGGATACCCCCAGGACGCCGCCATTGACATCGAACGAACCCGTAAAACCCTGGGCCACCGATCCCAGCACCGTCCCACGCCCCAATTTCACGATCGCGCCCGCACCGCGGAACCGGCTGTCGCCGCTCCAGATGATCTCGCCCAGAATATTGTCCTGGCAAACGGACAAGTCATTGCCATCATTCCGGTCAAAACTGCCGGATCCGCTCAACGAGATGTTATTTGCCCCGACGTTTTTGGTGACGAGAATCGAGTTAACGCCCGTCATGTTCTTTCCGCTGCCCGGGGTCACGGCATAAGTTCCCGCCGTGTTAAAGCGGATGGCATTGATACCGCCGCTGGTCGTGGTATTGCCAATTGTCGTCCCGTGATTGACGTCCAAGGTCCCCGTCAACCCCGTCACATCCACATTGCCCGTCCCGGCTGGTCCGTTGATATAAGTCACCACCGTGGCACCGGCCACAATGGCCGTTTTGCCGGCATTCTGCGCCGCCCAATCAAGGATGTTGCCGCTGCCATCCGTCACAAACATCCCTTTGGCATCAATCAGCGAGCTGGCCGTGCCGCTGGACGTCACAATTGAGCCTGTGCCCGGAATGGAAAGAATCAGGTTGCCTCCGTTGTTGCGCGTGATCGCCCCCAGGGTCAGATTTGCGTTATTGACCACGGAAATGAAATCCGCCCCGGCGTTCGCCGTCAGGCCGGCAAATGTCTGGGCGCTGGGGTTGGCCGGATTGCCGTTGATCTGCAACGTCCCGCCGCCCATGATCAATGGCGAGAAACTGCTCAGCAGGCTGGCGTTGGCCCCGGCGTTCACGAAATCAATCGTCAGCGTGCCGTCGTTGATGGTGACGGAACCCGAGGCGGAACCCACATTGACCGCGGGGTTGACGGTGAGTGTGCCGGAACCGATCTTGGCAATGGCCAGGTTTGCCGTGCCACTCGCGGGCGTTCCCTTGTTGAGGTTCCCGCCGAAAACGATGTTGCCCGGCCCGCCAAAGGTCAGCGTTTTGGTGGCGCCCACCCCGGTGGATCCGCCGGTGATGTTGGCCGCCAAAGTCAGCGTGCTGCCGCTGTTGTTGGCAATGGAATAGCTTTTTGCGGTCGCATCCAGGCCCAGCACCAGCGCCGCATTGAGCAGCTCGTTGTTGGCCACCGTGGAACTCATCGTGATGCCGCCGCTGTCGTTGAGGGTGAGCGTCTGACTGCCCACCGCGCCGTTGCCGATGGTGTAAGCCGCCGCGCTGCTGGTGTCGAAAAGCAGCCCGAGGATCGTGACGCCGCCGCCCAAGTCGATCGTGGTATTGGCGTTCCCCGGGCCGTTGAAAGTGGCCGTGTCCCCGGTGCCCGGAACCGCGGCGCTCCAGTTGGCCCCGGCCCAGGTGTCATCGGTGGCACCCGTCCAATTGCCGCTGGCGGCTTTCAGAGTCAATCCGCCGGCCAATAAGACCAGGCTGGTGATTTCAACTATTGCGTTTTTTGTCATGGCTTGAGGGAGGGTTGTTGATGGGGAGAGTTTAACGCTTCAAAAGCGGGTCCGGCGCAGTTGCGTGACCGGAAAATATGACCGCGAAGGTGCATTCGCAGGAGTTGCCTGCGGTTGCACGACTGTTGGCATCGGCTGAACATTATTGAGGTATCACAAACACATGCGCGAAAGAGCGGCCAAAAGTGTCAAAAAAGTTCAGATTTTTTTTGGAAGCCGCCGACCACAAAGGCGTCGCGGATGGCGGCCGTGCCAATGACGGTGATGGGTTTGCCGGGGGTTTGGGGGCAGTTTTCAGTGTTCAGTGTCAAGTGTTCAGCCGGGACCCCCGGATGGGGCTGATACAGGAAGAAACGGACGGGAGGGGGCTCTGGATATGACCATCCCTCACCCTCAATCCCTCTCCCCATTGAGGGGCCATTGAGGGGAGAGGGAAGCCAGTGGCGACGCGGCCGGGCATCTTGGGCGCTTTGGATGCGAACGTAACATGTTGTAAAAACAGGCACTTGCATAATTTGTTTCTTAAGAGTGAAGCATTGGGATGGCGGCGGTTGGAGAAAGCTTGTCCGCTTGCATGCCAAGCGCGGCGCGCACGGAGTGACGCGCCCTACCAGCCGTGGGTTGGCGACGATGCGTTGGGTAA
>Ga0302319_10003514_pt1 | contig 32707 bp, 24 predicted proteins | sample Bog_T0_2_FD_203319 | JGI IMG/M metagenome (GOLD analysis project Ga0302319, IMG submission 203319) | Peat permafrost microbial communities from Stordalen Mire near Abisko, Sweden - Bog_T0_2 | ecosystem: Environmental > Terrestrial > Soil > Wetlands > Peat | place: Sweden: Abisko, Stordalen Mire... | reverse complement strand
AGGACAATATCATCCAGACATACGTCAAGGACAGCACGCTCCCGTATGTCGATGTAGAGGTAAAGAACATCGTCCTTGACGATCTGCGCCAGTCTCCCTATTCGGCCCGAATCGAGTTCGAGAAGGTCTACACCAATTCCTCGGATCACACAGAGATCAAGCGGGAGCGATGGACAGCCAGCGTCACCTATGTTTTCCGGGAGAACGTGAAGAACAATGAGCTGGCCGTGAACCCTCTTGGTTTGGCCATCGTGCGCTTCCGAGTTGACCAGGCATTCAGCTAGGGATTCATCAATCTTTCCAGAGCCTTTTCATGCCCATCCAGGCTGCCAATCCGGTTGCTCTACCCCACCTGTCCCCGTGCACAGTTGCCCGCTGGGCTTGCACGCTCAAGAGGTTTCCGCTATGAGCTTCGACTTGATCCTTCCGTTCCTTCGCCCGCTAGAGCCGCTCCTCTTGGACGACAGTATCAGCGAGATCATGGGCAATCCCGATTCGTCCTGGTGGTATGAGCGGGATGGCATCATGCGCCGGGATGAAAGCATCTCCTTCGACGCCGGCAAGCTACGCACCGGCCTCGAAGTGGTCGCCAATCGGCTCGGCAAAAAGCTTGACGAGGATAATCCGGTCCTCAACGCGCAGCTCCCGGACGGCAGCCGCCTTGCGGCGGTCATCCCTCCGGTGGCGCGGCCCGCCCCGGCGTTGGTTATCCGCAAGTTTTCCAGCCGCAAGTATACGGTCGAAGACCTCATCTCTCGCGGCACGCTCACGCGGCCACTCGCTGAGTTCCTTGCCGAACAGATTCGCAGCGGAAAAACGCTGCTCATCAGCGGCGGAACAGGGACCGGGAAGACAACGTTGCTCAACATACTGGGTCAGGCGATCCCCGAGCATGAGCGCATCGTCATCATCGAAGACACCTCCGAGCTTCGCATCCAGAAGCCGAATGTTCTTGCCGTCGAATGCCAGACCGATACCTACAAGGCATCCGTCTCCTTCGACGATCTTTTGAAGTCTGCTTTGCGGTGGCGTCCAGACCGCATCATCCTCGGCGAAGTGCGCGGCACAGAGGCCCGCACTTTGCTTGATTCCTTCAACACGGGCCACTCAGGATCACTGGCCACGATCCATGCCAACTCGGCAGTCAAAGCCCTTCGCCGCTTCGCCAATCTAGTCATGCGAAGCCACCAGCAAGCGACGTATGAAGATGTGGAGGCGGAGATCGGCGAAGCCGTCAACTTCGTAGTCCATGTTGAGCGTCAGCCAGGACGCCGCGCCATCCGCGAAGTGTTGCGGTTGGATGGGTATGACCGGCAGGCGCAAGAGTTTCGTTTCGAGATGGTGTTTGGCGGCGCGGATTCCTTCATCAAGGGAGACCACAACCGCCTTGAGACGCGCATTCAATCGCACTCGAAAGACCATGCCGCGGAGATCGCGGATACGGCTTCCAGCTTCGTTCAGAGAATGTAAATCACTCACACAAGGAGAACCAATATGCCACTGCTTGAGATCACACAAAGCCGCCAGATCAGTGCTTCCATCCGGCTTGAAGAAGCCACGGCAACGCAGGTCGATCAATATGCTGCCTTCGCCCACGCATCCGCAGATGATGTCGTGGAAAAGGCACTCAACTATGTTTTCTCGAAGGACCGCGACTTTCAGGACTTCTTGAAGACTCCGCAATCCAACAAGGTTACCTCGACTCTTCGTATCCGCAAGGGCACAGTCATTGAAGCACCGGAGCAGCCTGCGAAGAAGCCCAATGCCGCGACGAAGTCAACGGATTCTGTGCTGGTATTGAAGGCATGATTCTCCGAGCAATTCTGGGATGGAGCGAGAACGGTGCTGCGCACCGGATGATTATTGACACTCCATCCCTCAGAGGGTCGTGCTGAGTATCCGTAAGGATTCTTGGAGACGACCGAACAACGTCAAGTACTTGCGCCATGCAGGAATTCTTGAGAATACCCAGGTATCCCCAGGAATTCCTGCCAGATTGAAGGTGACTATGCCACTTCTCAGCGATGAAGCAATGGTACAAACAGCCGAGCAGCGGGCGACGTTTCGGCTTACAAATGTGTCATCGAAACTCAACCGGAGCGAGACCGAACGCTTCGATGCGTTGGCAAAGCGGCGCGGTCAGCAGCGCGGCGAACTCATCAGGCGGCTCATTCTTGACGAGCTATCCCGCGACGGCGGCGAGCCAGCTGCAAGCGCGGAGTTGAGCGAAATCGTTGGGCTTCGGCTCATGCTGACGAACGTCCTGAAGCCTCTCGCCACCGGCCAGAAGCTCACACCTGAAGTCTTCGACGGGATCATGACCGAAGTGAAGAAGCGGAAAAGAGCCGTGGCAATTGAAGCACGGCAGGAAGCAGAGCGTGCGTGATGGCTACAACACACTGGGGCCGCAAAGAAACGATCATCTTCCCGCCGCATTCGCCGATCTACAGCTACGGCGCGGTGTTCCTCGCGTTCGTCTTGACCGGCTGCTTGATGTACCTTCGCTTCAACTTCGGCCAGACTCCGTTACAGCAGTTCTACACGCCGATATATCTTCGCAGCGCCGCCGCTGGCGCCTTCGGCAAGACCGACAAGTATCAGTTGCTCTATGCTGCCGGTGTTAGCACCGGAGTCGAAGTTGCGTCCGAGGCGGACGTGCAAGCAGGTACGACTCTGGCCTCCCGAGGCAAGCAACTTCCGCTTGCACTATCTGACGCCGCTCAGGCGCGCGGACTCGACGTTCTCTATCGCGGACCCGAGCAGAAGTACGTTGATGCCCGCCTGCACACGTACCTGCAAAATGTCGTGTATGGAGGCGACCAACTCAGGGACATCTACAAACTTCCGTTCCTTTTCGGCATTCTCTCGCTCCTCGCGCAGCTTCCATTCTCCATCACGAAAGACATCAAGCGTCGCAAGGCAATGAAGTACGGCCGTCGGCTCAAGGGGCCGGTCATGCTCACGCCCAGGGAGTTCAACAAGATGGTGAACGGAGACGGCATCGGCTTCAAAACCACCGAGGCAAAACAGATGATGCGGATACCGCTTCAGGCCGAGGCGCAGCACATCGAACTGATGGGCGACACTGGCGCGGGCAAGACAACGCTCATCATGCAAATCCTCCGTCAGATACAGGGCCGGGGCCACGCGGCCATCGTCTACGACCCGGCCTGTGAGTTCATCCAACGCTTTTATGACGCCAAGCGTGGCGACATTGTTTTGAACCCGCTCGACGACCGCTGTCCCTATTGGGGACCGTCCGAAGAACTGCGGCGCAAGGCTGAGGCGAAGGCCATTTCTGCCTCTCTCTACCAGCCGACCAGCGACAAGAAGGGCGAGTTTTTCACCGAAACACCACAGAAGATATTCGCCCATCTGCTCACCAAAGGGCCGACGCCAGAGCAGTTGGTTGCGTGGCTCTCGAATCCAGCGGAGATTGACCAGCGTGTACGCGGCACCGAGATGGAAGCCATGATTGCCAAGGGCGCGCAGCAGCAGCGCAACGGCGTCCTCGCTTCCCTCGGACTGGTTGCGGACAGCCTACGGATGCTGCCAACCAGGGAGCAGGCAGGCGGTAAAACATGGAGCGCCACGGAGTGGGCCGAAACCCGCGCCGGTTGGATCTTCATCACGTCGAGCGCGACCGAACGCGAGGCGCTGCGCCCGCTGCACAGCCTTTGGATCGACCTGTTGGTTATGCGGCTTTTGACCGCGCCGCAGCAGAACCAGACGCCGGTCTGGTTTGTGCTCGACGAGTTGGCCAGCTTGCAGCGCCTTCCCCAGCTCCATACCGCCATTACCGAGAACCGAAAGAGCAGGAATCCGCTTGTCCTTGGCTTCCAAGGGAAGGCGCAGCTTGAAGTGATCTACGGCCACTTGGCCGAGGTCATGCTCTCCCAACCTGCCACCAAAATCTTTCTCAAGACGACGGAACCAAAGGCGGCAGAGTGGGTCAGCAATGCAATTGGAAAAGTAGAAATCGAGCGCATGAAGGAGACTCACTTCGACGGCTCTCGCTCCGGCAGAAACTTCAGTCTTGACCGGCAGATCGAGCCGCTTGTCATGGATTCCGAAATCTCGGGGCTGGAAAACAGGCACGCCTTTCTCAAGCTGGGAAACAACGTCGCCCACTTTCACTTTGACTACATGGACATTCCGCAAAACACTCCCGGCTTTGTGCCGCGCAAGGGCGGTGAGGATGACTTGCCCTTCGACCCAAAGACTCTGGCGCAGAAGGATTCCAGTCGCCAAGTGCCGGAGATCGACCTTGAGGCGGAGCCGCCAAGCGCGGCGACGATTGCTCGTCTCGAACAGGAAGAGAACGATCTGGAGACGGTGGACGCAGAATCAGAAACACAGCTTGAAGTTCCCAATGAAGAGGAGCTTTCCATCGCCCCGGCCACCCCCGACAGCCCGGAAGACATTGCCGAGGACAAAGGCGATCAAGAGCCGCAGGCTTCGTTCCCCTTTCAGGTGTAGGGAGGCGGTATGCTGACGATTTCAAAGCCCCTCAGTTCCGGTCAGGCCCAGACGTACCACGCAAAAGAATTCATGTCTGCCGAACAGAATTATTGGAAGCAAGGTGATGCGATTCTCGGAGAATGGCAGGGCCGGATGGCAGAAAGGTACGGCCTTGCTGGGGCAATCGACTCACAGCATTTTGCGCGGCTGAGTGAAGGCCAGAACCCACATAGCGGTGAACAACTGGTAAAGCACCGGAAGGCACAGGAGTACACCAATTCCGATGGAGCGGTCGTCAAGCCAGTGGAGCACCGAGCGGGATGGGATGCTACGTTTTCAGCACCAAAATCAGTTTCTCTAACAGCACTTGTCGGAGGCGATGACCGCGTTCGTGCGGCTCATCGGGATGCAGTGACTATCGCACTGACGGAGTTGGAGCGGTATACGCAAGCGCGGATCGGTGGCAACAATCCCGCGGAAACCACCGGCAAATTCATTGCCGCAAAGTTCGAGCATGACACCGCTCGCCCGGTCGATGGGTATGCCGCTCCGCAGCTTCATACCCACGCAGTGATCTTCAATATGACCGAGCGGTCAGATGGCTCCACTCGCGCGTTACAGGAGCGCGGCTTCTTTGATACCCAGCAGTTTGCAACCGCTGTCTACCAATCGGAGCTGACGTTCCGGCTTCGCAATCTCGGCTACCAGATCGAGGCCGGCAAAAGCGGCGCGCCTGACATAAAGGGATACACGCCTGAGTACCTTGAAGCATCCAGCCCGCGCCGCCAGCAGATCGAGGAGGCCATCGCGCGGAGCGGCTTCAGTGGGCCGGAGGCCGCGCAAATTGCGGCGCACAACACACGCGACAAAAAGGACATTCTCTCGTCTTCCGAGGTACTCGCCGCTCATCGGAAGATTGCGAATGAGTTTGGCAACCAGGCCGACCGCGTTGTCGCAGAGGCCAGGGAACGGGCCGCAACGTTGGAGCAGAATCGTGTGCCGGATGCGCCCCGGAGGGCACAGGAAGCTGTCACCTTTGCCAAGGATCGCGGCTTTGAACGTGAGGCCGTTACCGATGAACGTGCGATCATGCGCGACGCCTTGCGGCGCGGTATGGGCGACCTCACTTACAGCCAGGTACGAAAGAACTTCGATCAGCGGCACAGCACCGGCGAGTTTCAAATTGTGGAAGGCCAGAAGCATGAGACAGGACGGCAGTTCACCACTCGCGAGACCATCGCCGCAGAGCGGGAGACTGTCGGCCATATGCAACGCGGCCAGAATACCATCGAGCCGATCGTGCCGAAAGGACAGGCGGAAGCTCATGCGGCGACCCGCGAATTCCTCAATCCGGCACAGCGCAGAGCCATTGAGGAAGTATTGACCAGCCGCGACCGCGTACATGGCTTGCAAGGGCTCGCCGGAACCGGCAAAACAACGACCTTGGAAGCCATTCGGGAGTGCGCAGAGCGCAACGGTTACGCGGTCGAGGGCTTCGCCCCGACCAGCCGCGCCGCAGCCCAACTCCGTGATGCTGGCATCTCTGCCGAGACATTGCAAGGCTTCCTTGCACGCGCCAGTCAAGACCAGTTCAGAGGCGATCCAAGCAGCCGCCACCTCTACATGGTCGATGAATCGAGCCTTGCCAGCACCCGCCAGATGCAAGCATTCATGGAGAAGATTGGGTCGCAAGATCGAGTTCTCCTTATCGGCGACACGCGCCAGCATCAAAGCGTTGACGCTGGCAAGCCCTTCGAGCAGATGCAGCAGGCCGGGATGCAAACTTCACAGCTTGACCAGATCATGCGCCAGAAAGACCCGGAGCTGCTTCGCGCGGTCGAACACCTTTCAAAGAACGAGACCGCAACCGGCCTTACGCTCTTGCAACAACAGGGCCGCGTCACCGAGATACCGGACAATGTCCAGCGCATCGAGGCCATCGCCAAGGAATATGTTGCCAAGCCTGAGAGCACGTTGGTTGTTTCGCCCGACAACGCCAGCCGCCAGGAAATCAACAATGCGATCCGTACTGAATTGCAGGCATCCGGCGTCGTCTCCAAAGAGAATCACAGCATGAACGTGCTCACGCCGCGATCCGACATGACCAGCGTTGATCGAAGCTGGGCAGCGCGATACCAGCCCGACGATGTTCTCCATTACACGCGGGGAAGCAAGGAACATGGCATCGAGCGGGGCAGCTACACAACCGTGATCTCCGCCAACCACAAAGAGAACCAGATCACCGTCCAGAAACCAGATGGACAGCACGCCACCTATGACCCAAAGCGACTGCAAGGCATCGCGGCATACCGCGAGATTAGCCGGGAGTTTGCTCAGGGCGACCGCATCCAGTTCACAGCCAACAACCGCGAACTGGCCGTCTCGAACCGCGATATGGGAACCATCGAACGCATAGACGCCAATCAGATCAGCGTGAAGATGGACGGCGCAAAAGAGCGCACCGTCACTTTCGACGCCGCACAAATGCGGCACTTCGATCATGGCTACGCCGTGACCTCGCACAGTTCCCAGGGGCTAACCGCAGACCGGGTATTGGTGAATATGGACACAAACGTCCACCCGGAACTCATCAATACACGCTTCGCCTACGTTTCCGTATCCCGCGCATCCGAGGATGTGCGGATTTACACCAACGATGCCACTGTCCTGAGTGAACGTCTCAGTACCGACGTGACAAAGACCTCAGCCGTGGACATTCAAAAAGCCCAGGTCGAACCGGCCCACAACCAGCAAACCCAGACAAAGGAGCCACCGATGAACAACAGCAGAGAGCATTCGCAAGAGGAGCTACGCCGTCAGATTCTTGCCGAGACAACAATTTACGCACCCGAAAACATCCGCGTCACTACCGACATTGAGCATCGGCACAATGCTCCAATCCAAACAGCTCTACCAAATGAAGCGTCAGACTACGAGTGGAAGCGAGAGACCGGCGAGGTCCAGAGTTATCAGCACAACCAGGCTGGAAGCTGGCTGCACATTGACCCGCAAGGCCAGTTCTACGATCGCCAGGCGCAGCCAATTACGCGAGAGGCCGCTCTTGAGCAAGCCGGCCAATCCTCGGCTCACTCAATGGGCGACAACGCCCAAATGCAGTCCGGGAGCAAAGACATCACCGACCTCGGCCTGAGTCTGTAAACCAGATCGATCATCGGCAGAATCATCCGAGAATACTCGCCAACCGGCTGACCGCCGACTTTTTTGTTGGAAGCGGCTCCGGCGGAGCCGACCGGCAAGCGCTCCGTGCGTGAACGTGACGCCGGTCGAGGGGGTAGCGACTACTTGATTCTCCTTAATCTGTGGCAGAAACGACCAGCAAGCTGATAGAAGTGAGCGCCAAGGCCAAGGGGAGCGGCGAGCAAAGGAATTCGGCAGCAATTACTCCAGCTATTCAAGAATCGTAGCCACGTTTTCGCACCGTCGCGTCGCCCTGAAGTGTCCAGCGGCCCAAACGACAACATGTTCATTGAGTGTGCTGGCGCCGCCCGTGCTGACTATCTGATCACCGGCAATCAGAGGCATTTTCCGAAATTTTGGAAAAACACCAATATCATCACATCACGTGAGCTCATTGGCTTCACAGCCCCGCATCCTATCCCCTAGTACATAGCTGATTCTATTGCCAATACCAATGTCTCGGCCACGAATGTCATCTAGGTGGGTGACAACGCCGCGCGCGCATCGAGAAGCATACAGACTCGTGCCTCGAAGTGACACGAAAGGCCTTATTCTAAAAGATTTGCGCCCAACAATCCAAAAACTGAGAAGCTGAACTTATAATGGGGCAGTCCTCAAATGGAGTCTGAGAGCCAAGGCTCGCCTACGGAAGGCAGATCTGAGCATCTTGGCCGCCCGCGAAGGAACTGTGATGAATCAGGAGAGCGAAACCCTGGAATTTTTCGGCCCTCTACTTGCCGATCCTTCAAAGATTAAGCGCGAAGCTGTACACCGGCGTAAACAGTTTGATGAGAAATCCATCGTCGCCGAGGAGATCCCCGCCTACGAGGCTGATGGTTGGCAGGTCGATAAGAGACTGAAACGCTCGATTAGAGTCAAGCGACCAAAGGCTATCGACGAACGTCTCGAAAACCGATTCTGGATGCTTCTCGCCAGATTGGGCTATCCCGAGATCAACTCCGGTCGCAAGTTCACGATGCTGATTGACCGCAAGGGCGCAGAACCCCTGCGAAAGCAGGTGGACGTATTCGCAAAAGATGATGAGACGGTGATTGTTGCGGAGTGCAAAGCCTCAGGAAGCTTTTCCAGGCGGAGCTTGCAAAAAGACATCGAGGAATTTGCCAACCTCAAGAAGCCAATCGCCTCCGCAATTAGAAAGCACTACGGCGAGGACAAAAAACTCAAAGTCATTTGGCTCTTCGTCACGGAAAATATCATTTGGTCCGCCCCGGACAAGCAACGCGCCGGCGGCGAGCAAATTCGGATCATCACTGAGAGAGAACTCCGATATTACTTGCAGGTTGCAGACCACCTTGGGAAGGCTGCCAGGTATCAGTTTCTTGCGGAATTTCTCAAAGATCAGGTTATTCCAGAGCTAAGTGGTAAGACTGTATCGGCGATACGTGGGAAGCTTGGAGGGAAGCCATTCTATTGTTTCGTCACAACTCCCCGCGACTTGCTCAAAATCTCATTTGTTAATCACCGCTCTTTGAACGACCCCGAAGGTGCCCCAACCTACCAGCGACTTGTTAGTCGTACCCGAATGCGCGACATCGGCGAGTTCATCAAGGGTGGGGGCTACTTCCCAAACAATCTCCTAATAAACTTTGTTAGACCTGTACGGTTTGAAAGGGCCGCCACAGACGAAACTGCCGGTATTCAGTTTGGCCATCTGCATCTACCGGATAGATATAGATCTGCTTGGATCATCGACGGCCAGCATCGTTTGTATGGCTTTGCTCCCATTGACGACAAGTACCTCAACCAGAATGTCATCGTGGTTGCATTCGAGAATTTATCGAAGACTGAGGAAGCAAACCTCTTCGTCACTATCAACCATGAACAAAAGTCCGTACCCAAACATTTGCTGGATGACTTGGAAGGTGAGCTGAAATGGGGTTCTGATATTCCCAGCGAACGCATCGGATCAATCAGCGCACGACTCGTAAATCTGTTGAACACCGACGTTGGTGAGCCCTTCCACAATCGCATCACACAACAGGGTATGCCGACAACCAGCCGGACCAGCTTAACTATCCCCGCTCTGAAAGATGCTTTTCGGAAGTCTGCTCTCCTCGGAAGAGCCATGCTGAATAACAAGGTCTATGACCATGGTCCGTTGTGCGGCAGTACGGACGCTGAGACGCTCGACAGAGCACGTTCGGCGGTGAACGAATTCTTCTCTCTGATTAGCAACGCAAACCTGCATGAATGGCAGAACGGTCGTGACGGATTTCTCTGCACGAACATTGCAGTGCAGGCCTACATCATGCTCTTTGGCTCCCTCGTGAAGTATTGGGAAACGAATACTGCATCTAATGCGCGAGAGATGGAGATTGAGGAAGTGCTCATGGGCATTGACGAATACGTCAAGCCGATCCGCGACTTCCTTGAGTCGAGTACCCCAACACAAATCAAAGACGCCTTCCAGGTCCAGTTCGGCTCAGGTGGCCCACCCGAGTATTACTTCCGGCTTTGCAAACTGGTTAAGGTCAAATACGCGGATTTCCAGCCTGATGGCATGGCGGACTGGGAGGCAGAGCAGTCCGAAGACCGCATCAAGGACGCGGACATTAAGCTCAAGGATATCGTTTCAGACATGCGGGATCATATCTTCAGCGTCTTCAGGAAACTGTACGGCGACGAAAAGGATGCCTACTGGGAAAAGGGCATTACCGACAAGACGGTGAAAATCGCTGCGTACAATCGATCGCTTGATACAGATTTAGAAGATCGTCTCCCACCGGAAACTTATCTCGAAGTGCTTGAGATGAAAAAGGTGGTTGAGGCCAAAGCGGTCTGGCCTCTCTTCAAGCCGGTGTTCAATATCCCCGAGCCTGGAGAGAAAGGGCAGGCAAAGAACCTGAAATGGATGGAGCGCGTCAACGAGCTACGCCGGATACCCGCGCATCCTGCCAAGGAGCGCAAATACAAAGTCGAGGATTTTGAGTACATAGACTTCATCCATGACGAGTTTACAAAACGGCTGCTTACCGCGATGGAGGAAACGGATATAGTCCTATCGTCAGTCGGCGGTGATGAGGATGATTGAACCATTCCTCAAATGGCCTGGGGGAAAAAGATGGCTTGCAGCCCGCCATCTGAATATGTTCCCGAAGACCTATGGGAACTACATTGAGCCCTTCCTTGGAGGGGCTGCGATATTTTTCGCTCTCTCCCCGGTAGATGCATATCTGTCTGATGCGAATGGAGAGCTTATCAATGCTTACAATCGGATCAAACGCGACTGGGCCAAGGTTGAGCAACGTCTTGCAAGATTCCACAAGAAGCATGACCCAGACTTTTACTACGAGGTGCGGAAGAAGAATCCCAAGGACCCCATCGCTAGAGCAGCGCGGTTTCTCTACCTGAACAGAACTTGCTTCAATGGCATTTACCGCGTCAACAAAGAGGGCAAGTTCAACGTTCCGATTGGCAGCAAATATGAGGTTAGTTTTGAAGAAGGGTACCTTGAGACGGTCGCGAAGGCTCTCAAGAATGCGCGGATCAGGAAACGGGATTTCGCAGTTGCGATTGGGAAGGCCAAGGAGGGGGACTTTGTTTTCATCGACCCGCCTTACACCGTAATGCACAACAACAACGGCTTTGTGAAATACAATGCCCAACTGTTTTCATGGAAAGACCAAGCAAGACTCGCTACTGCAATCAAAGCCGCCGGAAAGCGCGGCGCACTGATAATGATGTCCAACGCCGACCACGATAGCGTAAGAGAGCTTTATGATGATTTTGGCACACACCATTCGCTTACGCGCGCCAGTATTCTAGCGGGCGATCCTGGCTACCGTAGAAATGCAACTGAATTGCTCGTGACTAATTACGCAGTTTCCACGGACTCGGCATAGCTGCCAATGGGTTATGTGCTACGACTCGGCAGTCAACTACTCTTAAGTTGAGGCGAATTATGCAGGTTACGAAAGTCCTGACGTGGGCGAAATTTCAACTGGTTCAGCCACTGGGCGAATCGAGCAAGACTGTTGGTTTCGGCTTGCTATTTGGCATGATGCCCATATTGATTGCTTGGCTCATCTTGGTACTCTTCGGGCTCTTCTCAGCACAATACAAGAGCGCGCTTATCCACGGTGATGTCCTTATGATCGCCACATCTTTGGCTGGTCCAGCAATGATAGCGATTTTCAGAAAACGTGATCCAGAGACAATCGGACAACCTGAAATCGTTGGCTCGCTCGGCCTGCTCTTAACTGTCGTGTGTGCAGTGGTTTTTGCGGTCGTCAACACGACAATCGTATCGACGGACTTCCTAGCAAGCAAACTGATGCTGAAGGTCGATATCATTCGCATCTCTTGGATGTTGCTAGCACTTTCAACCCTCTACGCACTTTACATTGAATTCCACGAGGCGAGAAGTGGGAGCTTGATTATTTATCGCACCACCTATGCAAAGGAGCAACACAGTATAGAGGATAACCTCAGCTTCCCAGGAGGCCAATAATGAAGCCTGATGACTGGATTTCAATCCCTTGCATCCCAATTGAGCAACCTATCGGAAGGTTCTACATCGGTGTCGTGGATTCGAAGGCTCTGCTCGACATCTCCCACTCGGACATCATTCGCATTGATAAGAGGGAGAGACAGATCGAAACCGTATCAGGTTTGGAGCGGCCCATATCAGCGTCCCGAGTCAAAGAACTTCGTGAGTATGTAAAGAGCGTTGATGCCACTTTTCCGAGCGGGGTGATTCTATCTGTCAGTTCAGAACATGTCGAGTACAACCCGGAAACATGCCGAATGCGGATCAGGCACTCAGCAGAAGTCGCTGAGATTATTGATGGGCAGCATCGAATAGAGGGTTTGCGGGGATACACGGGGCCAACATTTGAGGTTAACGTCACAATCTTTGTAGACATTGATACCGAAGACCAGGCAATGGTCTTCTCGATTATCAATCTTAAACAGGCTCCTGTCCACAAGTCTATAACTTATGAGCTCTTTGAGTATGCTAAGTCGCGCAGCCCTCAAAAGACTTGCCATTCCATTGCGCGAGCCCTCAATTATCAGGAGAATAGTCCCTTCAAAGACAAGATAATGATTCTTGGTGTTGCCGATGATAAACAGAAGGAGACTCTTACTCAAGCTGCATTTATCAAGCCACTTTTGAAGTTGATAACTCTTGAAAAGCAGGCTATGGCGGACCGGGATGCACTGAAAAGGAATAGATTTCTTCCGGTTCCAACTCCAGAGGAAGTCCGAACCAACTCTTGGGTGTTCAGGAAATGGTTCATTCAAGATCAGGATGCCAAGATTGCACAGACTGTCGGCAATTACTTTCTTGCGGTGGCCCGCCAGTGGCCAAAGGCTTGGAAAGACAAGCAACCTCGTATAATCCTGAATAGAACGAACGGGTATAACGCGCTTATGCGCTTTCTACCGCTTCTGATCTTTAGGCTTGGACTAGACCAAGTCCATTCAGTTGATGAATTTCAGCCTTTCTTTGGCAAAGTGAACCTCGGCGATGATGATTTCAACTCCGAGAGGTTCACAGCAGGAAGCAGTGGTGAGGGGCATCTTCTTCAGAAGCTCCTCTTGGACACCGGAATCGCAAAGAACGAGGCGTGGAGACAAATCAATCAGAATAAGGACGAATGAGTCTTTATGGCAGATGAGCAAAAGGGGATGTTGATAGCACGCATCAATCGCAAAGACTGGTGGCATGTGCCTCCGTCCGATCCGAATGCGTATGAGCAGCGTGGAATGTTCCTTGCTTCAACATTCCGCGAAGCCGAATTTTGGGGCCGTCCCTTAGACACGCCAATCCGGGTGAATGTGCTCAATCCGATCATTGGAGATGAGAGCACCGTTCAAAATGAACTTGGAGTCGTCCCGCCGGAATATCCAGGGGACGATTCTCCAAGGTTACTTGCGTGGAGATGGGAGCTGGATGCAAAGCTGAAGAAGGCAGCTCTGGCCAGAGGGCATGATGCAATCGTTTTGCTCAGCCTTAGTGGCTATGCCAAGCTCATCGGCGAGGGCAAGCTGCCCCTTTCAATAGAATTGAATTTGTTACATGGGCCAGCCGGTGCGGCTAGAAAGTGATGCGGTCACCCGAAGAAGCCCTTCAATGTTCCCACGCGCCCAAGTGGTTCGGACCAATCACATACCGAAATCGCCTTCGGGTCGAACTTGCTTTCTTCCAGCGCGCTCATGAAGCCGCTGTGCTTCTTGAGCAATATTCGCCATGTTGCCTGGTACTTTCGTCTGACCCGAGACGGCAGCGTCTCGTCCATCCTATGCCTATAGATCGTCTCAAGGTAACGAATGTCATAGGCTAGGAACCAAATCTCATCGGTATCGATGATGATCGACGGATCGATTGGATACTCATGGCGTTTCCAGCTCTGCCGCAACAGCGACTGCATTATGAAAACAAAGTGGCAAGTTCGATTGAACCTTGCAGTCTTGAAAATGTCACTGTAAGTAACAACTGCATTGCTCATAAATAATCCCATGCACTGAATCCTCTTTTCCGCTTGGTACGCTTCGATCAGTGCAGGGCCGTAGAATACGTCTTTGATGTGTTCCATTTGATAATGGGCGAAGTCATCGCACGTTATGTAAGCGCGAAAATGAACGTCTCTTCCGATTAAGCGATAAAACAGATCCTGTGCGAACTCGCATAAATACATGACGATGCAATGGACGTCATCGAGCCCCCGCGCGTGTTCCTTGTTATAAACTAAGATGGTATCCGAGAAGATGATCGTATTGAAGACGTCGTGTCGATGCACGTTTAACTTATTAATGATCTCGTAAAGCTCCTCAACCTTGCCTCTCTGATTTATCAGTTTGGTGAAATTCAGAATATCGATGTACAGGAAGAATCGTTGTTGCGGCGCACGGTCCGTCTGATTGTTTGTCATGATCGCTCCTTTGGATTTCCGTTCTATCATTGCAACCCTCTCCATTGGACCGCCGGTGTGATGTCAAGCTGAAAACGAATCTTCGTTCCATCAACTGGGCTCGGGGGATTCTTCATACTCCTGAAGTATGCTGTCGTTCATGTGTGCTAGATGCTCCATATTGCCGATCAGGACGACGCTTTCATAGGAAATGAACGTGCAACTCTTCGAGAGCGGGCCGCGTTCTAGGAGTGAGAATACCGGGCGTTGCATCTCGCGAAACACCTTTTCGCGTCTTTCGTCCGGCGCCACGATGTGTAGCCGGATATCCATATTAGGTTGTAACGCTAGCAAATCTGCCATTCTCAGAATCCCAGAGTAAACAGCCGTCGTGTGTTCAACCTCGAATGCGCGAGCAATCCATCTTCCCCGGAGCCACAACACATCAATCTGCTCGATTGTGCTGAGGGTTGCAATGTCATTGTTTAGCGGAAGGCTTTCCAGAAGTGCCCCACGATCCCTCTCCTGGATCAGTTCTGCAACACGACCTCTATCCGTCCTCGGTATCCAGATCTTGAACCCCAGAGTAATCCCCATCCTTGCCAGTGTTGCTTGGACCTGAAATGACTGACGCACTTCAGTGGGACGCGTTTCCGGCACAACAACCTCATGCCCCTCTCCTTCATCTTCATCATCCGGGACGGTGACAGTCACTTCCCCCTCAGGTGTTCTGACTTTTCGATCATTCGCCCAGCGCTCCCTCAAGGGAGCTTCGTAGAAATCAAGAATCGCGGAGGGATCGCTCTCTTGCAGTTTGCCGCGCAAGGCAAGCAAAGCATCGTCCAGTTGCCGATCTGTCCAATTGGCCAGCTCTCGCGACTGTGCGATACGAAACGCGCTCAATATGCTTACGCGGTCGTTATTCGAAGAGATCCTCTCAACCCGTTCAGGGAACGTGAAGTATCGAAGCATGTGCCTGAATTGGCGACTTCCCTGTCTTGGGACGGATTCGATCCAGGCGAGAAACGCATCATAGTCGTGAAGAACCGAGCGCTCCGACGTTGTTCGGCGCTTCAAGTCGCGCGTAAGCTGGATGAGGAATTCAAGCTCGTTGGGACGATAGTTGTTGAACCCAGGCCCACCTGAGCCAATTCCGACCAGGACATCGTCCTTCAATAACGGATGATCAGCGGTGAGTTGTTCCCCCGATAAACTCCACAATGCTGTGATTTGTTGGCGCTTGGTTCTGGCTTTCATGTTGGAAGGAAAGAGCAGGAGTGCCCAGAGCATTTCAGCAGTGAGCTGTTGAGCGGGAGCGGAGGCTGATCCCACCTGCTTCTTCAGCTTCGTCATGAAATCGTCCCCGCTGAAGTCGGGATGTTCTACAAACGCGTGGAATACTTCTTCGACCAATGCGGCTGTCCACAGAGACTGCCCAGGATTGAACACTGAGCCGTCCTGGACAAGACATTCCCTAATCCAGAACTCCGCTGCGGACAGAATCGGCGATGTGTCGCGTTCTTTGTATTGACGGGCCATAATGGACGCCTCACTCTCGTTTCAAGTGTAAGAGTCCGAGGTGGTTCGACGCATCCAATGTCAAAGTATTTGATACTTCACATGAAATGTCGGACTGTATTCCGGCCTTCTCTTGCGCCGGTCGTAAAGGCGGGTAACCGGATCCGTGTTCGAGGCTGCGCGCAATCCGCCCACCAGCGCCCATCTCTGACCTACCTTGACGGTACCCGACGCACCCAGGTTGCGGCTGCCCTGCAAGTCATATTGAGCCCAGCGTAACCTCAGTTGGTGCTTTCCGTGGCGCCGATCTTGCGAATGGCCTTGAATTACCCGTGTCCACGCCGCCGTGTCCGCCCCGATCTTTCCTTCAGCCAGTGTCCGAACTGAGGCAGCAAACCCCGCCGCCAAGAGCGCCCCACAAACCCTGGCACCAAAGAATAGAATGCTCGGCCCAATGTCTTCCCGCCAGCGGCAATCGTCGACCGCCCGTGCCGTGGGCTTTTCGGCCTGGCCCGCGAGGTTCCGGTGGACCCTTTGAGCTGAGGCACGATCTCCTTTTTGGTCACAATCAACTCGGCCATCATGGATGCGTCAGAACGCTCTCGCCCTGCGGCGGCGGCGCACACTCTTCCGCTACGCTTTGCGGATTCCTCTCCCCAGGCAAGCTGTGGTCCCTCTCCGCCAAAGACTTTGCTTGGCACTTGGGAGTTCACTGCGCCCCATGTCCGTTCCGGCAGTATGTCCCGATTCACTCGCGACCAAATTCAAAAGGAGAACATCATGTCCAGCTACAAAAACAACGTCCACCTCGAAGGCAACCTCGGCAAAGACGCCGAAAAGAAGTCCACCCCGAACGGCGATGTAGTCAACTTCAGCATTGCCGTCAACGAGCAGTGGGAAGACAAGGACGGCGCCGAGCACAAGAACACCGATTGGTTCCAGATTCAGGTTTGGGGGCCTTTGGCGAAGTTCGCCGCCACCATCAAGGCCGGGACGCCGGTGATCGTAGAAGGCAAGATCAAGCCCGAGACGTACACGGCTGACAGCGTGGAGCACAAGACTTTCTCGATCAAGGCCGACTACATCCGCAAGATCGACTACTCGGCACCGAGCGAAGTCAGCGATAGCAAGGCGGCCAAGCCCGCCAAGAAGGCCAAGTAGCATCCGAGCAACCTGGAGGCGGCTCTTCGGAGCCGCCTCCCAGCTACCCCAATTCCAAATCCTCGCCGTCAGTCTCGACAGCATATATCACTACTGTGTCATTGAAATCACTTGGGATTACATCCACCGACAATTCTTTCTCACTGTGCCCGTAATACATATCCGATGCCACAACCTTGTAAAGCTTTCCTATTTCGCGTGTACCAATTTGCTTGCCATCGAGCCGCGTAATATAGACCTCCGTAAATCCCGCTGCGTTTGACATTGGCCAGGGGTGATCAAAGAGGTCTTCAAGATCAATCGATGTGAAGTTGATGTCCGTCAGAATGCGGCCAAAATACTTGCTGGTCATGCCAGATATATCGAAAATCAAGCAATACTTGTTCCGCTTATCAGAGTTAAGCCCGTATTGCTGCCGATTAACAAAGGTCTCGCAGTCCCTTCCATCTAGCTGGCAGTAGGCCACGATTGCGTTAACCAGAGCTATCGTAGCTGCCATCGCATTCTTTGGAGAGCATTTCAGCTCAAGGTGTTCGATTGGGCGAAGCAATTCGGCGTAGTTGTCCGCCGCGGCTGCGGCCGTAAACTCACGTAACCATTTCTGGAACGGTCGTATGTATCTAGATTGCTTTGCGTCGGCTGGGCCTTCATCTGTCGTCTTTTTATGATTGAGGCGTTTTGACAACAGTTTGGCAACACCTTCGGAGTGTCCTTTGCGAATGGTCGGGTTAGTTGGTCGCCTTGCTGCTACGGAAACCGCTTCGTCATGAGAACCGCGCAGCAGTGGCAACGTTTTTGTGAGTTCGGACAGGGGCACCGTAGTCATATCGCATCCGGGTGCCCAGCGATAATGAAATCCATTGAGCGTCACACTGGCCGGAGCTGACTCTATACAGAGCAGAATGTTTAAGCCATCCGGGTGCAGTACAAGGCACTCTACCCAACCAACATTTAGGCGGATTCCCCATTCAAAGAGAGTCGTACCCCATCGGTCAGAGTGCTCAGGCGCGAGGCCTTCAATCGACGTGGCGAGAAATTGCAGGTAACTTTCCTTTGCATCAGCGGAGATTCCTTGAAAGATTGATTCGATCACCGACTGGGCAGCTTTTGCATCCGATTTATCTAGCGAAGCGGCCTTTTGCTTTGAATCGCTTTCGAGCAGAAATGCTGGTGTGTTGCAGATCGCATACGACTTGATGAAGTGTGGCGCAATGTTTTTGCCAGAGCTGCGCAGCACTAAGTCTTGTGGTGCCCTCTTTCCTCCAATTTTCCGAAGTCGATCCACTGTATATTCTGATGTTTTGTCATCATCATTCACCTGAACGTTGGTCAACAATCCCCAATGTGAGAGTTGACTGCAATCATCAGCATTACCGAACAACACAGGCATACTGCATTCATTGCTGCGGGACTTCTCCAGCAGGCTATTGGCGGTCTTCCAGGGTCTCCCTTCTTTGTAACTGCATGAAACCTGTCTCTTGAAATCTTGGTCGAGCTTTTTGCGCTCTACAATGGCGTAGACACAACACTCACTTAAGCAATGCCGCTCAGTCGCGTCTGCCGCTCTAGCCAGTTGCGATTTAAGATTCCCTCTCTTGGCCAGCTTTGTGAGGGAGACTTGTACATTCGAATTGCCGAGAGCATCTTCAATTTGCCCCCATGGAATGACCTTCCTGATTGCTGCGGCTTGAGCAGAAAGGTTCGGTTTTGCATGAAGTGCGGCTTGCTTGGCCTTGCGCACCAAGCCAGACGAAATGCCGGATGCCTCTCCGAGCCACAAAATCATCGGTGGGCACACGATGTGGTTGTAGACAAATTCTGCGTCACGATTCCAATTCTTCCGTTCGTAATAGCCAGGGGCGCCATATCCCTTCAGCCACCCAAGCCAGTGCTCTTTTTGAGTCGTATACCAAACGGAAGCTGTGCCCCAAATACGGAGCTTTCTCAAGTCGCGTTCAAAGGAGGTTGTAATTGGACACGTTGCAGGCAGTTTGGCGATCTTAGAAGCTAGCGTGCGTGGGGTCATATTTCGTTTACCCTCATGTCAGTGCCACTGTTCTCATTATACAAGGGTTATCGACATTTCTGTGTGTTTTTAGCGGCTGAAATACTGCCAGTAATCGGCTGTCAGAAATGGGCCGTCAGAGATGCATTCTAGGATTTTGGTAGGGCGTATCGCGGCCAGAAAGTCATATTCATTTTTATAACTTCTCTCCGTTTCAGTGAGGGCTCCTGCCCTTCGCTCCAGGCGCGCCGCAGTGAAAAACGGCGCGTCTTGCGCTACCCCTCTAGCGGACCTGTGTCCTGTCCGCAACGCCTGCCCTTGCCGAACAGCAATAGCAAAGACCCTTCCTAAGGGGCTCTGCCCGCTCGCGCCCGCAAGGGGTCTCCCCAGTCTTCCGCACTGCGCTGCGCTCCGTTTGTGCAGACCAAGGGGCTTTCCACTCTCGCTGCGCTCCGTTCCAAGCCCTGGGAGATTCCCCTCCCCTTGCAGTTGCTACCCCCGCAGGCGTGGGCCTGGGCCAAGGCGTTGTTGTGTGAACAACAACAGCACGGCCATTCAAGAGCGAAGGCAAAGGAGAAACACCCATGAGCAGCGTAGCTATCAACACCGCAAACACCGTCAACACGTCCACCCCGAACCTCAACCAACCGCAGCAGAAGCAGACCGCGAAGGAAGTAATCGCGGCGAATGTGCAAGCCCTGATCGAGCAGTTAGAGCAGGGACACAGCGAAGGACTCACTGCCTATCTAACCGCGATGGGCAGATTTCACAATTACAGCTTTGGAAACATCTTGGAGATTGCGCGGCAGAAGCCGGATGCAACCCGCGTTGCTGGCCTGTATGCGTGGAACCAGCTTAAACGGAGAGTCAAGAAGGGAGAGCGCGGCATCCGCATTCTTGCTCCAGTGATCGGCATCAAGCGCAAGAAGGATGAAGAGGCCGAGAAGGACATCCGCACACAGAATCAAGCCGTGTTGGTTGGATTCCGTTCAGCCTATGTCTTCGATGTGAGCCAGACCGACGGCGAAGAGCTTCCCGAACTTTCAACCAAAGTTAGCGGAGATGTGGGCGAACGGCGGGAACGGCTGATCGACTTCATTATCGCTCAGGGAATCGAGCTTGAGTTCAAGGAGTCTATCGCCCCCGCGTTGGGAGCCAGTTACGGCGGAAAGATCGTATTGCTTCCCGGCCAGTCCACCGCCGAAGAATTTTCGACTTTGGTTCATGAACTCTCTCACGAGATGTTGCACAAGGCCGACCGTCGCACCGCAACCACCAAGATAGTACGCGAAACCGAAGCCGAAGCGATTGCCTTTGTAGTGGGCAAAACCATCGGCCTCGACACTGGCCGAGTATCGGCGGATTACATCCACCTGTACCACGGCAATGCGGCACTCTTGGCCGAGAGCTTGGAAGTTATCCAGCGTACCTCAGCCGTCATTCTTTCCGCCCTCGAAACGCCCGCAGCGGAAGAGACGCAAGAAGCAGAACCGGAACTGGCGCAAGCCAGCTAACCAACTCTTTTCAGCAGCGGGCGGCCTCATGCCGTCCGCTCCACCATCACCGGAACGCCAACCCGCTCAAGGAGAGCAGCCATGAATCCGAACACCACCACCGAATACCGCGACCTTCCCCTTGCCGTCCTCACCGAGTCCACCACCAACCCCCGCCGCATCTTCGAGAATTCGGCGCTTAAGGAGCTTGCCGAGAGCATCCGCGTTCAAGGGGTGCTTTCTCCGTTGCTTGTGCGGCCTTTGAATGAACGCGGCTTCGAGATCGTTGCCGGAGCGCGGCGCTACCGCGCCGCACAGATAGCGGAGGCGGAAACCGTTCCTCTGTACGCATCGTCAACCTCACCGACGCCGAGGCATTGGAGGCGCAGCTAGTCGAGAATTTGATTCGTGCAGATGTGCATCCGATGGAGGAGGCAAACGGCTTCCGCGCTCTTCTCAACTTGGAAGAGCCGAAATACTCCATTGAGCAAATCTCCGCCCGGACAGGAAAGACGCCTGCGTTCGTGGCCTCACGTTTAAAATTGACCGAGCTTGTGCCCGTGGTGGTCGAGGCCTTCTACCGCGACGAGATTGGCACCGGACACGCGCTTTTGCTGGCAAAATTGCAACCCGCACAACAAGAAGAAGCCCTTACCGCTTGCTATCAGGAGCAGTACGGCAGCGGCAACAAGACGAAGCGTATTCTGTTACCCTTGCGCCATCTCCAGCAGTGGATTGAACACAACATCCTCTTGGAACTTGCATCCGCGCCATTCTCGAAGAAGGATGCTCAGCTTGTGCCGGAGGCTGGTTCTTGCGTCGATTGCCCGAAGCGCACCGGGCATAACAAGCTACTCTTCGCAGATATGGGAACAGGGCAGAAGGATTCATGCTCAGACCCGAAATGCTATGCCGCGAAGTTGGACGCACATATCCGGCAGACCATCGCAGCGAAACCGAAGCTGGTACAAATCAGCACGGCCTATGGCCAGCAGAAGGAAGGCAGCACCACGCTTCCGCGCAATAAGTATGTCGAAGTCCGGCAGGAAAAGCCCAAGACGAAAGAAGAGGCCACACGGCCGGAGTTCAAGACGTGCAAGTACACCACCGAGGCCATTGTCTCCGAAGGCATCGAGAAGGGGGAGACTCGCACAGTTTGCGCCCAGGCAGATTGCCCGGTACATCATCCGAAGAAGCAGGCCAGCACACACGAACCGAAATGGAATGCCGAGGAGCAGAAGCGCCGACGCGAAGAAGCACTCGCCCAGGCAACGGGACTCCGCACCCTCGCCGCCATCGTTGCAGCGGTTCCGGTGCGGTTGATGAAGCGCGACCTGCTTTTCGTGGTCGAACGACTGGCGACATTGCTGGACGAACGCCGTTTGGAGATTGTTGCCCGTCAACGCGGCATCAAGAAGGCAAAGGACAGCGACTCTATTGGGAAGCTGTTTACCGCCTACCTGCGCCATTCGGAGGAGAGTGCGTTGGGTGGTTTGCTGGTAGAAATCACCATCCTACACGCGGCCACCAAGCAGAACGCCGCACAGGTACTCCGCGATGCCACCACCGCGTACAAGGTGGACGTGGACGCCATCAGCCTCAAGGTCAAGCAGGAGTTCGCCGCGAAGGAGAAAGCCAAGCTGGCGCCGAAGCCGGCAGCGAAGGCCACGCCGCCGAAGGCCAGAAAAGCGGCTTGAGGTCAGGAGTCTATTCGGGGGTCTGCTTCGGCAGGCCCCATTTTCTCGTGCGCCCGTCTTCCCGCCCTGAAGGTCGCTCCTGAAGTAGGAGCGGCATGTTTTTCCCACCCGACGGGCTTGAACGCTCCGCGATGTAATGCGATCTGAGTATTGCGTTAGCCGACGTAAACATCGACGAGCTAAACCGATTCCGCTATTGGCTGCTTGGCTGCGCGGGAGTTTTGTCGGTGATCCTGCACTACGTACTGCTTTGAGGCAGAAGCTATGAGACCGGTGTGGAACTCCAACTGAAGCCGGTGTTCTCGTTGGGGCGTGGATAGGCGTCCCGTAGCTGCTGGAGAGTAGGCATGCGCGCCGTGTCGGGCTGCTCTGTCGCCAAGACCGTCTCTAGGGCCGCACGGATGATGTGTGCAGGCTCAGCGAGACTGATATTGGTGTTTAGCGTGTACTGCAGGCTTGCCGACTCGGACTGAGCAAACCGGGGTTCGTTCAACCCACCCCACATCATGCCGACCACGTTGGGGCTGTCGGCTGCAAAGATAGGCGAGCCGCTTGACCCGCCTTGCTGCATGATGTCGATGGTGAAGCCGTGCGGCTTGGGCGTGGCGAAGGGGTAAACGCTGCTGACAATGCCCCTGCGAATAAACGGGCCAACTTGGCTGATCTTGCCGTGTAAGGTGAGCGGTGCAGTGCCGAGCGGGTAGCCAATGGTGGCGATCCCCATGCCTGGGCGCAAATAGAAGTCCTCATCGGCCAGCTCAAGGAAAGGCGTCTCCCGGACCTCAAGCTGCACAAAGCCGATGTCCGGCACAGTCTGCCCATACCACTCTGAAGAGGAAGAAAAGCTGTCAATCGCGCCCCAGCTTTTCACGCCGATGTTCAGCACCTGGCAGCCGTGCTTGTCGGGTTCCACAAGGAACATGAGCGCCGCGCCTGCGAACTCGCCAGTTTGGGGATGCCGCCCAACCTGCTCCAAAAACTCGACGACGTGCCGGTTTGTAATAACCAAGCCGTCAGAGGTTGCAAGGAAGCCAGTTCCAAAGATCTCCGGAAAGATGGGCGGCTGCCCCGCGGGTAGTTGCTGCATCTTCGAGATAAACCCCACTACACACGGGGTCACATTGTCGTAAAGCTCGGTCAGCGTCATCTGCCCCCCAATCTCCGCATATAGCTTAACTACAGTCCCGTCTCACTTCGCCATAGCCCGCCTCGGCCACATGCCACAGCGGGCAGTTCTGCGTTCAGACGCACACTATAGGCGGAAGGGCATCAAAACTTGCGGTAAACTCATCCGGGCTGCTGGCAAGTTGAATCGGCTGTGCGCGTCCGTTATCCAAGATTAGAATTGCCCTGCCCATGTTAGCCATTGCGCGCGCCAACTCCGCGCCTGGACGCTCTTTCAAGCGAAGCGTTCCTGTCACCTGTCGCAAATGCAGCTGCCGATCTTGATGAACTATGATCTCGTACTCTGCCGCAATTGCTTCGCTTCCAAGTTGCAGGGTTCCGCTTTGCATCTTTCTCCTCTTAATATTCTTACCCGAACTTGCTATGCCTCTTCCGTGACTGCTTCGAGCCTCGCGGTTTGGCCCCCGGTGTCTCCCTCCACCAACTGGACTTCGGTGGAAGTAAGCCCGTACACGTCGTAGACAATGCTGTCAATTTGTTGTTCCAATCCTGAAGTGTCTGCCGCCGGGTTGCGCCCCTTTGCTTTCAGTATGCGATTAACAAGCGACACAAGATTGTCCCGTTGCTCAGAACTTGGGACTTTGATCGGGAGTTGGTCCAGGAACGTTCGTGAGATATTGACTGTTAGTTCAGATCGATTTGTAAATTGCTCAACGTAAAACCAATTGAGGAGCCGCGAGTTCAAGAGTGCGAGTAAGCACCTATACTCAATGGCTGCCTGCGGTTTGAGAATCAGATTATTTATCGACGCAAATGTGTAAAAGTGGTTGGAATCAAGGGTGGCAAATAGCGCCGTAGCACCGCCGCCAATTCTGCGAATTAGGATCTTCTCGTTCGATTCCCATACATAGTCCGGCCTGGGCCTATGCAGTATCTTTCGATCAAAATGAATGTACTTGTTCCGCCACTCAATCCGATACCGCCCAACATCTTTTCCTTCGAGAAAGGGCTTGTACTTTGCAGTCTTGGGTGAATCTGCAATGAAGTCATTCTTGCCTTTTGGGGTGACGATACCCTCGATTATGTCGAGGCACAAATGCTCCAGTCTTACAGAGTCTTTCGTCATCTTCTCAAACACAGATCGCGACGCATCGTTCAGGTAGACAGCAAAGACAAATCCAGGGCTTCGGAAATGCGACTGGTCTATTGTTGGGAGCGTTGCATCAACGCGAAGGTTCGGTAGTTCGCCGAGAAACTTGACGGCGGGGTTCGGTTCCTGCCGGCGCTGCACAATTATCACAGTTGTTGAAGCCGTAACGCCCTCGAATACGCCGGCGTGGAGGTCGACTATCGCAAGAAGTCGCTGTGTCTTCACGATCAGTTCCCTTGAAGGAGCGTATGACGTCGCCCTGAAAAACGTATTCGGAATAATATATGCAAAGACGCCGTTCTCAGTCAGAAGGCGTCCAGCCTTTTCAATAAATAGGGAGTAGAGGTTGATCTTCCCTTTACCGGAAACATAGTCTCTTGCCGCCATTCTCTTGAATTCGTCGGTGAAGTCTGAGCCTCTGGTAAAAACATACGGAGGATTCGCTATTACGATGTCAAAGCCTGTTTGCTTGTGGAAAACCTCCGAGAAGTAGATTTCAAAGTCAAATATCTCTTTACCCCTCGTGAGTTGGTGGATAAGATCGCTTATCCCGCGCCTCAGAGTCGCTTTTTTACCTGCGTCTGATTCGTTGAAGTACAGCGGTTTAAGCTTTTCTAGCTGGTCAAACAGCTGGTTATTAAATAGCGTCTTTGTCACTCCGAAGAGCGAGTTGCCACTGACAATCTTGAAATCAAGATTTGGCAACGGCTTGATTTGCTTGATCTCCTCCTCATCGACAACAAGCGATAGCCACAAGCGAAGCTTCGCAATCTCGACGGCACCCGCGTCAATATCCACGCCGTAGAGGCAATTCTGAATCGCATGCCGCTTGAAATGGTAAGGGGTGCGTTCGTGGACATCATTGAAGTAGGGAGTGAGGGTGCAGCGGCTGCGAACAATCTCGGTCATCATGCCGACCGGGAATGCACCGGAACCGACAGCGGGGTCGCAAACGGTGATTTCCGCAAGTTTTTCATCCAGCAGCCGCGCGTTCTGCTGGATACTCTTGGGCATCTTAATGACGTACTTGGCTTCAACCGCCTCGTAGTGGGAGATCTGCTCGCCTAAATGAATAAAGGTTTCAATGTCGGCCCGCAGAACAAGTTGTTTGGCGCTGTTAAGCGCCGTGTCCAGGTAATTGATGAGGCTTTCCTGGCACATATAGTGGACGATTTCACGCGGCGTATAGTAAGCGCCAAGACCCCTTCGCCGGTTTTCCTCGATCAGGTTCTCGAAGACCTTTCCGAGCATTTCGGGATCGATGGCAACTTCTTTCTCAAGTGGCTCAGCCTCATTGACGGTGAAGTTGTAGCGGTCGAAAACGTCTAGAACGCCGGTTCCGGTGACTCCCTCGTCAACGTGATCGGTGTTCGTAAAAAGTCTGTTAGGCAAGTGGATATCGATCTTGCTCCAGTTGTAGTCGCCCAGCGGCTCGAACAGGCCTCCGTTCAGGAACGGGATTCGGCATTTGAACCGGTCGCACCAGGCTTCATGGCCGCGGTCCGTTGCGAGCGTGTCGTAGAAGAGCGGCTCCAGGATGTCATTAAAGAAGTTGCCGTACTTGGCGAACCCGCCGTTAGCCATCCTACGGAGAAAGTCGTGCGGCCCGGTTCCCCAGTCTTTGCCCTTCGCAACGCCCAGCCAGCCCTTCTTTTGGAGAAAGTAGAGGAAGACAATCTGGCCCATCAATTTCTTAGCGAAGTCCACCGTGTTCAGTCCCTTACTCGCGAACTCGTCACGGATTGCCTTGTTCTTGGCCGCGAGGTCTTCAAGCGCGGAGTTGATCTGACCAAACAACTCGGCGTATTTTGTGAAGAACTCTTTAGTGACTGCCTCAACACTGAACGCTTCCTCAATGCTCGCAAGGAGTGGGTCGGTCCCTGTGTCTCCCAGCAGGGCGAGAAAACGCGTTTGCGCTGTGTGGCAGCTTTCGCCCTCCCCGACGATGTAAGAAAAGCGGCGAGCCGGTGTCAGCCGTGTCTCGACGCCAACCTTCCCGGACTCGTTTGCCACAGTCGCGTATTCCATCTTGACGTAGGAAAATCGCCATGTGTTCTCGGACGGCGATACGAACGCAACCAGCGCCGCGTCCTTTTCGTCGCGTCTCTTGAGGTGGTCGGCAACAAAGTTGCGGATCGAGGTGCGCGCCCGTTCCAGCTTGGATTCGGCGGTCAGGTAAACCACGAGGACATCCAGCGTTTCTTTGTCGGGCGAAGTGTATGTACCCAGCCGCTCATAGCGGTGAACATGATCTTTGAAGGCGTCTTTAACGTATGCGGTATTCCACTGCTGCGCCTTTGACTCGTCAAGATGATTGAGCACGTTGAGGATAAAGTTGTGGAAGCGCGTCTTGTCGAAAGCGTGAGTGAACGTTTCTGTGACGAATTGCCGTGCCTGCGTCCGGTTCATTTGATCTCCAACAAGTAGGACGAGAGAATCACTTCCCTTGGGCTGAGTGAATGATGAGTGAGCTGCGCGCGCGTTGCCTGGAAAAGCAAGGCGGGAATATCCCTGCGGAGGATGCCCAAAACCTTCAAGGGCTCCAGCTCTGTTTTCAACGCTTCGGCGACCTTCTTGGTTGTTGGCTTGGGGAGCGCCCCGTCGGTAAGAAGTTGAATCGCCTGCTGGATGAATACTTCGTCGTCATCCGTGAAGCCCTGGTAACTGCGAATATCCTTGGCCTTTAGACGCTTTAGAATGTAAGCGTCGTTCGCCGCCCCTTTGTGCTTCGCAATAGCATCGTCTATCTCTACGCTTGTGGCGGCGGCGAAGGTAGCTTTGTTTTTCCCAAGGAGATCGTAGAACTCCGGCGGAATCTCCAGGCGTTTTTCATCCTTGTCGCCCGGCTTCAGTACCTTCACGGCAGCGAGGAAGTCCAACTCGACCGACTCGGCTGCGCTGTCGGGTGCAAGGTAAAACTTATCCAGGCGCCCATGCCGAAAGTAGGTAAACAGAGAGGGCAGCGTCTTAACCGTGCCGTTCGCGTCGGATATCGTCAAACGAGTTGACCGCGCCTTTTTCGGCAGGCGCTTGATCCTGGTGAAGAGGTCGGGATGCTTGTCGCGCACTTCCCTGATCTCCCCAAGATATTCGAGTTCGCTTTCCTCATCGCCATCTTCGCCCGTGATGAGTTTCTTCGATGTCAACCTGGCGAACAGATCGTGCGATTTGATCTCTTCACCCTCGGTCAGCAAACGGGCATCGGCACCGAGCATTTCGATGAAGGCGTGAATCTTGGCCTCAGCGGCTTCCTGCAATTTGATTAGGTCGTTGCTCTCTTCCGTGGGAAAGAAGTTGTAGGTGTGGATTGAGTCAAACTTGGTATCCACGCGGTTGACGCGGCCAACGCGCTGAATGAGCCGGGTGGGATTCCACGGAATATCGTAGTTGATGACGATGTTTGCGCGGTGGAGATTTACGCCTTCAGATAGGACTTCGGTGCTGACCAGAATCCTGTAGTCGTCCCGGGGGTGAAAAGCATTCGCATCGAAGTTGTCGATAACGGCTCTATGCGCTGCCTCATCCGACTGGCCAGAAAAGCAGATGACCTTCGGGTCCACTTCCTTGGCGATCTGCCCGGCCAGATAAGCAGCCGTCTCTTGTGACTCTGTGAAAATGATGAGCTTGTTCTTCTTCAACTTGGGCTGACTGGTCAGAATGTCACGGAACGACTCCCATTTGGGGTCGCGGTGAACGTTTGCCCACAACTTCTGAATGTGCTTCAGCGTTTTGCAGTCGGCCTCAAGATCGTGAATGAAATCAGGCGAAAAGTCCTTTGCAGACAAACGCTCGGCCTTTTCTTCGGCGAGAAGATTCTCAATCGCGTCCTGGCTGTCATCCTCCAACAGCTCGAAGATCTTGTTGATGTGCTTCTTGCTGATGTAGACGTTACCCTTGTGAAACTCAACTATCACGCGGTCGTACGAGTGGAGGAATCTATCCAGAGTCAACCGAAAAGCGTGGAAGCTGCTCTCCAGCCGCTTGACCATCAAAATCTTCATGAACTTGGCCAGGTTGCGTTGGCCTTGCAGTTCTCCGCCGGCAACCTTTCCTTCAAAGTACGTCAGTGGTCTGTACCGGGCGTATTTGAAGTCTGTCGCCAGGAGACGGATGGTTTCGTTGAAGACGTCGTTTTCCTTTGCATTGAACTTGTAAAAGAGCGGCTGCGGGTCGTCTACGGCAGGGAACTTGAGACCCTGCAAAAGCATGTCTTCCCCGTAGTACTTCTCGATTTCGGTTCGGGTCCGGCGAATCATCAGGTACTTCAAAACCCTCTCGCGCGTTGCCCTCGCGTTGGCTTGAACGGTCTGGAAGTAGAGTTCGCGGTTATCCTGGCGGTCTAAGCCTTCGAGCTTCTTTTCTAGAGCGGAGAAGAATGCCTCCAGATTCCGCAGGTTCGGAATGGTGCTGTTCTTGCCGTTCTGAAAAAGCTTCACCTGGCTGAGGATGTCCCGCGGTCGATTATTGAGCGGGGTCGCGGATACCAGGATTACGCGCTTGCCGCGGCAAATCTGGGCAAGATTCTCGTAAGTTGTGTTCGACTCGTTGCGAAACCGGTGCGACTCATCAATAAAGATGTTTGTGTATTTTGAGAGATCGCGTGTAAGCAGATCGTCGATTTTCCCGATTGACACAAAGTCCGTCTGCCGGACTTGAAAATCGCTGAACACATTCGGCCAGGAACCGCGCTTATCCCTGTCGAGCAGTTGGGGCGGCGCAATTACCAGACACCGCCCGTCAAGTTGCTGCGCGAGCAGGGCCGACATGTACGTCTTGCCGAGACCAACAACGTCGGAAATGAACACGCCGCCATATTCATCCAAAACCTTGCGCGCGCTGAGAACGGCCTCTTCTTGATATTTCAGCTTTTTGAATCCGATGGGGACATACATCCCTTCGAGTTCCGACGGCCGGTTCAACTCGTTGCGGAAATACTCGTACAGAAACTTTAGGTAAAGCTCGTACGGCGTAAAGCTGGCGTACGGCGATTTATCGACGATGGTGTCCTCGTACGGTTTGGAGACATCGACAGCCACGGCCCACAGTTCGTTGAACTTCGCGATTGCGAAGTCGTAGTCAGCACGGCTCTTGAGTTCGACATTGAACTCAAGATTGTCTACGAGGCCCGATTGAGACAGATTGCTTGAGCCGGTAATGACGCGCCCTTTGTCTCTATCCCCCTCGACGAAGGTCATAACATACACCTTCGCGTGGAGATTCTCACCGGGATGGGCCTTGATCTCCAGCTTGCCGGAGCGAATCCATTCTACGAATTTATGGACGCCAGTCTCGACGTCTTGGCTGTCTGGGGACTTTTCAAGTTCGGCGAGAACTTCACTGGCGACCTGTTCCTTCGCCGATGCATGCGACCAGAGGTGAAGTCGGCCCATTTCCTTGGCCTCTTCCAGCAATTGATACGCTGCCTGGTCCGTCTTCAGGCCGACAAGAATGCGAATCTTCTCGACATTCTCCAGCGCCGGGTAGAGTTTGTAGAACCCGCTGATGAAAAAGTACCCCACCAGACAATCGAAGTAGCGAGTATCCTTCCCAAGCAATACGCCGAAGCGGTCGCGGAGGCTTTTACCGGGTTCATTGGTGAGGAAAGTGAGGTCAGACGACACCTGTACTGAGCCTGTTCCTGTTGCGGCCACGGTCGCTCCTGGCATCAATGACAAATTTGGCCGGACTTGCAGATTGCTTCGTTGGCTTCGTGAAAGTATACGCCGTCTGCCTCGGGGTGAGGCGTGACCCCGAACCTGCCCTCCACCGGAGCGGAAACATCCAGGCGGGACCGTTTATGCTCCTTCGCGTTAAGCTTTCAGTCTAGGACTCGGAACGCAAACGCGGCCATACCAGCGGATCGGGGACCGAAATAGAGAGAAGTATTCGTGCAGTCGAGCTTTTTGGGAATGCCATTCCAGGTATGGAACAGTCCGGGGATGGAGAACTGGCGGCCTGGTAGCGTTAGATTAAAAGTGGGGCGGACTGCTGACCGAGTACGACCACGGGAGGGAACAATTGGTAAGCGAGACACCGACCAGACGTTTCCGAAACCCTGAGAGCATCGAGTCAGAGCGCGTGACGCGCGCGATGCTATCGGATTTCCTGAGCCGCCGGGGCTACGCGGTCGAGAGCGATGAACGCATTCGCAACGGCCAAACTATCGTAGCGAAAGCTCCAGACGGCGAGCAGCTATCGCTACTCCTCTACGATGTCGTCGCCCTCGGCAAGCAGAACCAGTTCGCAAAGTCTCTCCAGAAGGGAACCCGCATCGAGTTAGCTGTACGGGCCAAGCAAGCACACCAGTGTCGAAATCGTCGCCCGCCGCAACTTCGTGCTACTGACCGGTCCAGCCCGTCGCAAGAAGCCGGTTCCGGCTCAGTCCCGTCGAGTCCAAATAGGGGGGTCGGGCGTGCCTTCTTTGCAATACACAGCTTCGACTACCTGCTCAACGCCGATGAACACTGAAATCTGCGTACCGTCAGTGAACCGCACCAGTACTTCCCGACCGGTAAGCGCGTCGTCGTAAACAGCAAGCTCCTCAATCGTCTTTCCGATCACTTCCGGAAATTCAAGTTTGGGCTTCTCCATCGATGCCGGTCTCCTCAAAATCAAGAAATGAAGCGCCTCCGCCGTGTCCCTTATTAGGGGATTCGTTCCCTATTATCCACACTTCAAAGTGTGGCAGCAAGACCAAAATCGGAGGCGCGGCGGTCCCGCAAGGGACGCAGCCCTGAACTGCGAACCTACTATGAGGGCGTGTTGTCTCGGCTGATTGACGCGCGTGCCGAATGCGGCTTGACTCAGCGTGAAGTCTCGGTTCGCCTGGGAATGGCGCACTCGTTCATGAACAAGTGCGAGTCCGGTGAACGCGCTATCGACGTTGCGGAACTTTGGGCTCTCTCCAATTTGTATGGGAAGCCAGTCAGCTTTTTCGCTCCTGACAGATAGTGTCACGGCAATATCCCCTGAATTGACGCCTAATCTTGCCTCTCAACTGCTTTGAGGAATCTGCGTCGGCGGCCCGAGAACATCAGACCGAATCGGCAGGCTCAGTTGAAGAGGTTGGAGTACAGACTTCATCCGCTTGACGAAAGTTCGCACGAACTCACTGACGAGCTTCGATGGATTGTCCGCGCGGGCCGCCAGATGCTCATCCAGGGATAGAGTTTTCTCGTCAAGCGGTCTTGCTACCCATCCGCGTGTCGCAATCCGTATTGCACTTGCCTTGGTCAAGAATGCAACTCCTCCGTTTGTTGATAACAGGTGGAAAGCCTCGTCCGCATTCATGATGGAATGGATTTCCTTTGGCTGGAATCCCGCGTCGCTGGCTATCCTCATCATCTGTTCGTAGAGCGTAGGATGGATTCTTCTATCCAAGACAACCCACTGACTCGCACTCAAATCCTTGAGTTTCAGCGATTCCTTTTGTGCCATGAGATGGTCTTCTGAAACGACTGCATAGAGGGGCGCTTCCGCCAGTTTTACCGTCGTCAGTCTGGGGTTTACAGCGGGTTGAGTAACAAGCGCCACATCCAAATGAGCGTTCAAAAGCCTGTGGGTCAGGTCAGCGGAAAACTCGCTGTGCAGATGAATCTTTAGATTGGGGTAGAGCGGAAGATGAAGGGAGAACAACATCTCCACGAGAGCGGGATCGATGTCTGGGGATCTTCCGATTTCCAGAATGCTCTCGGCTCCTTCATTCACTGCTTTCGCAAACTGAATTGCCCGCTCATCGTGCAGAATTGAGAGCCGCGCCTCTTCGACGAAAGCCCGTCCAGAGTCGGTCAATTCAACGAGGCCTCGTTCTCGATGGAAGAGCCGTATATCCAGCTTGAGTTCAATATCCTGGATGCGTCTGCTCAATCCAGACTGGCTCATGCGGAGTCGCCTCGCAGCCCGCGTGTAGTTCAATTCCTCCGCCAAGGTTACAACGGCGGTCAGGTAACGAATCTCGATTGTGCTCTGCATGGCCGGCCTCCCATTCAGATGTATTCATGCTTGAGAGAATCGCCAAGGCATAA
>Ga0302319_10003513_pt1 | contig 32710 bp, 30 predicted proteins | sample Bog_T0_2_FD_203319 | JGI IMG/M metagenome (GOLD analysis project Ga0302319, IMG submission 203319) | Peat permafrost microbial communities from Stordalen Mire near Abisko, Sweden - Bog_T0_2 | ecosystem: Environmental > Terrestrial > Soil > Wetlands > Peat | place: Sweden: Abisko, Stordalen Mire... | reverse complement strand
ACACTCACCACGATCATCGCTATCTCCATCGCGTCGGGCTGCGGAAACGTGCTCGTCGAAGGCGGGCGGCCGCTGCTCCCCGAAGACTGTGGCCTTCATGGCGGTGCAGACTGTCCAGATAACGCGATCAGCTCTTCGAACGCATAGGTTCGATCAGCGAAGCGTTTGCCCTTTTCGCGATTGAGGCGACTCTCCGAACCCGAATGATGCGCCAATTCATGAAGTATGGTCGAATAAAAGGCTTCCTGCGCCGTGCTCGTGTCGGTCCCGAAGAAAGCTCTTTCGTCGGGGATGCTGATGCGATCGGTCAGACGATTGTAGCAAGCGCGCGATCCGCCATATTCGATCTCCGCCCCGGTTGCTTCGATCACGCGATCGACGCTAGCGATGCGCTCGAACAGGGGACGCTCGGGCAACGCCGCGGCCTGGGCCACATGACCATCTACTTGCGCGGCGTTAAAAACCCAGCTCGCCCGCGCGAACGGGATCGTCCGGCCGCCTTCGACGTCTTCGCTCGCGTCGACGTCCGAAGACTCGACATGCAGATTCTTATAGAAAACAATCGGCGTGCCTCTCTCGCCCTTGCGAACATTGGCGCCGCGCTCTTGCCACTGCTTGAAACTCGCCCATTCGTGCGACTCGTAACCCAAGGCTTGCGTCGTGATCCACAAGGACAGAATATTGACGCCGCGATAGGCGCGGCCCGTGGTCGCATTGATCGAAGATCTCGTGCTGGCGGCGCGATGCCAGGGCAGCTTGAATTCGCCAGCGCCGGCCTCGATGGCGGCGACGATCCGATTGGTGATTTCTTGATGAACGTCGAAACGCGTCTTCATGGCTCTCTCTCCGTTGCGAGGCGGTCGCCCCGTGAGAGCCCGTGAGCCGGGGCGTCGGCGAGCGCACCCGAAGGGCCGCGTCAGCGGAGGGCTTGCCCCTTGCGCTCCAAGCCGGCGGTTCGGCTAGGGCTTCTCTCGCCGGGGCGCACGCCAATGGGGGAGAGCGAACGAGAGACGCGAGGATGCAGGGAAAGCGCGGGATTGGATCGATAGCCGCAATGGTCGCGGCGATAGCAGCCATGACGCTCGTGCGCATGTTCCGATGGAATGAGCTCGGGCTCCTCGATCGGGTGATGATCGTCGTGTTGTGGATCGCCGTCGCTGCCGGCGTAACTGCTATCGGGATAACGATGTGGCGCTATTTGCGCATTCGGTTAGAGGCGAAAGGGCGAACGCGCCCGGTCGACCTCGAAAAGAAACAGTCGACTTATTGAGGCTTCTTGTCGCGCGCCGATGATGCGGCGGCAGGGGCGGGGCCCGCGGGCTTTGGAGATTTGTAATTCTCAAGAATGATGGCGTTCGGATCGGGCATATCGGGAAACGCCCACAGCCCGGACTTCGTGTTCTTCGCCTGCGTCTCCGCGATGAGATAGGGCGAGTAGACCGGGCGGCTGACGAGCGTGACCGACGCGAACGCATATCCAATGGAAATGAGGGCCGTTCCGAGATCGACGCGCGAACCCTTGTTGTTGCCTTGCTCCATCGTGGCGAAGCAAAACACCAGAACGGTCCGGCCATAGTCGACGCTGGCGGCGGCGTAGCACATCGGCCTGAGATCGCGGACGAGACTGACGAGCATCGCCAAGCTGGCCTCGCCGCAATCGCGCTTCACGCCCTTTGCGTTGGTGAATGACGTTCCGCGCAAGCACGATTGCACGCCGTAAAGGCGATAGCGTTTTCCGCCAGCGGTCCATGTGTCGCCGGTCTCGAAGATCGCGTCGGCGGGCACAGGGAACCAGGGGGACGGCTTGGCTTGCGAAAGCGCCGGGCTGGTCGAGAGGGCGGCGACGAGCGCAATCGCTGCTCGCGAGAGTACAACGCTCATTGGGCAGCAGCCCCGCCGCCTTGCGCCGGCCCCGGGGGATTTGTGATTGTCAGATCGGCCGGCTTAAAAAGGAAAGCGCAAGTTCCATCGGTATATGCTAGACATTGAAAAGCGACAACGGCCTGCACCGCCGGCGAAGTCGGCGCCCCGCACATAGAACCTCCTGAATTTATTGTATATCCGCCATTCGCCTGAGAAACCGGAAAAGCTCCGCTCGGGCATGAGATCGTGTTTGTAAGTCCACTTGGCGCATTGGCAACAGGTGGCGACTGCGGATTGCTCTGATTTTGTTGCGCTTGTTGCACTGCCTGCTGGCATATTCCGACCGCGACGCGAAGCAATTGCATCCAAATTGCCTGCTTCATAATCGGAACACAGTAGGGAATCGTCGGCCAATTCGCTTGGCTACAAAGAAGGACTTTGCAGGGGAAAGTGGCGTCTTGCGCAACGCCCGGCCGCGTCGGCGACATCGCTAAAGCCCCTAAAACTAAGAACGTTTTGAGCCTTCGTCTCCTAATCATTTTTTTGAGCCTCTTGGTGCTTGCGCCACAACGCCACATCGGTTTATATCATACACTATATCGTAGTAGGGTGGAAATATGCGGCGAAGCCTTCTTCTCCTCGGGGCAATCTCACTGGCCTCTGGCTCGGCGGCTAGCGCCGACAGCAAGCCTCAAAAGCCCCCGGTCCGACTGATCGAGGCCACTGTCACGTCAGATGGGCAGGTTGTGCCCGTGCAGGCCGCCGTGGAGAAATTGAACGATGGGGCGGGCGCGAGAGGCGACTCCCCCTGCGGCCCTCCAATCAACATGAATGCCGCGACGGGCCGTGCTCTGGTGCTGAAAGTCGCGCAAGAGGAAGGTTTTTATCCGGAATTTGTTTTGGCGGTCGCTCATGCCGAAAGCCAATTTGATCCGAACGCAGTCTCGCCGCGCGGTGCAATTGGATTGATGCAATTGGAGCCGGACACGGCTGACCTATACAAGGTCAAGATTTGTGATCCTGCCGACAACGTGCGCGGCGGCGTTCGGTTTTTGCGCGACCTTCACTCCCGCTACAAAAATCCACTTTTTATCCTCGCGGCATACAACGCAGGCGAGGAACATTTGCAGCAATATCGCGGCGTGCCGCCGTTTCCGGAAACAGTGCGGTTCGTGGCGACCGTCGTCAACGAGTTTTACGACTGGCCCGCGCCCGTTGGAAAGAATCTGCCGGCTGCAGCATCGAAAGGGCGGGGGCCAAAATCGGCGCCGTCTTTCAAGGAGGCTTCGCCCTCAAATGAAACCAACGACAATCGGTGGCAATCCGGTTTCGTTTGGAACGTCGAATAAGGACAGGAGAGAAAGCCATGTTGAGATTCGTTAAAGGACGTATTGCTGGCCGCACTGGTTTGACGGCGCTCGCACTGGTTGAATTCGTCTCGCCCGCGTTCGCGACGGGCGGGACTTTGAGCCCGGTTCAATCGACGCTCCAAACACTCGTCACGACCCTGACTGGTCCTATTGCTACTTCGCTCGCGATCCTGGCGGTGATCGCGCTCGGCTTTTTCGCTTGGTCCGGGCGTCTGACCTGGGGTCTCGCCGCCTCGGTCATATTCGGAATCGTCCTGGTGTTCGGCTCAACGCAAATTGTGAGCTTCTTCCAGTCCGCCGTTGGGAGCTAACAATGGACGCCAATGAGCTCGAAAAGCCGCTCGTCATTCCCCTGGTGAAGGCGTTGACGAGGGCTCCGACGATCGTCGGAGTTCCTTATATGTATTTCATGTTCGAAATGGTCGCGACCTCCGTGATCTTTCTCGCGACTCATAATCTCGTGAATCTGTTGTGGATGATTCCGTTGCATCTCTTCGGCTACGTCATGACGCTGAAAGATGACCGCATTTTCGAAATTCTGTTCGTCAAATCGTCGAAGTGTCCTCCGCGTTCGCGTTCATTCTGGAATTGTGACTCCTACAAGGTTTAGACATGCTGCGCGCGCTGCAGGACGAATTGACGTTTGGAGCTGTGTCGCGGCGGGAATTGCCCGTCTCGACACATTTGCCCTACACCCGTCACGTTGACGATTGGATCGTGCGCACGAAAACCGGGCTGTTGATGAATTTCATCAAGCTCGACGGTTTTTCGTTCCAAACGGCCGATTGGTCTGAAATCAACGTCAGGATGCTTGGTCGGAACGATCTGGTCCGCACGCTCGCGAACAGCCGTTTCGCCATCTATTCGCATATCATCCGCCGCGAGGTCGAGCCGAAGATTCCCTCGACCTTCGACAATGACCTTTGCCGCGAGATCGACGAGCGATACGACGCGAGCCTCGCCAAGCGGCGTATGTTCGTCAACGACATCTACCTGACGATTCTCCGTCGACCCCTGCAAGGGCACGCCGGTACATTCGAAGCCATGATGCAGGGGCTTCTTGGCAAAAAGAACAAAGCGGGCGGCTCGGCCGACGAAGACGAAGCATTGATGGAATTGCGGGACGTTACGACCGCGCTCAATTCATCGCTGGCCGCGTATCGCCCGCGACATCTGAGGGTCGTGGATCGCGACGGCGCCTGGTTTTCCGAGCCGTTGGAATTTCTCGTGCAACTGGTGAACGGCGCTATTCCCCGCCCGATGCACTTGCCTCGAATGCCGCTCAATGAGGCGATGGCCCTTAAACGCCTTTCATTCGGGCGAAACGCGTTGGAGATTCGAGGCGCGTCCAAGCACGACACGCGCTTTGGCGCGATGATCTCGGTTCGAGAATATCCGTCGCTGACAGGACCGGGTTTTCTCGACAATCTGTTGACGATTCCTCATGAGTTCGTCGTCTCGCAATCCTTCGCGATCATCGACCGTCCCGTGGCGCAGTCGCATATCGATCGGGTCGCCAGACAAGTCGACATGTCCTCCGAAGCCGAGTCGGTGGTCGCCGACCATTTGGGCGACGCGCGCGACGAACTGCTCGCGTCGGAGTCGCTTTATGGCGAGCATCACATGACCGTGATGGCCCTGGGCAAGACGCTTCAAGAAGTGGACGCGACGATTACCGCCGCTGGCGCCGCCCTGACCGATCGTTCGGTGATTTGGGTGCGCGAAGACCTGAATACGGAACCAGCCTTTTGGGCGCAGTTTCCGGGCAATTTCCCGTATATCGCTCGCAACGCGATTATCAGTTCACGCAATGTCGCGGGGTTCGTGTCTCTGCACAATTACCCCAGTGGATCGCCGGCGAACAATCATTGGGGGCCGGCGATCTCCGTGTTTCAGACGGCGTCGCAAACGGCTTACTTCTATAATTTCCACGTCCGCGATTTGGGAAACTTCACCGTCGTCGGCCCCTCGGGGTCCGGCAAGACTGTTTGGCTGTCGTTCATCGCGGCGCAAGCGCAGCGCGTTAAGCCGCGCCCAAAATTGATCTTCATCGACAAGGACCGGGGCGCCGAAATTTTCATTCGCGCGCTCGGCGGCCGATACGAGACGTTGGGCCCTGGAGAGCCTACCGGCTTTAACCCGCTGATGCTGCCCGACAGCGGCGAAAATCGTGAATTTCTGTTTCAGCTTTTCTCATTCATGCTGAAGCCGGCGCGTGTCGGGGAAATCCTAACATCGTCGGAAGAGCAGGTTATCCGCAACGCGATCAAGACGGTTGTTTCCGGTCCGCCGCAAGGGCGGAACCTAGAAGCCTTCTCGTCGCTGCTGCGCGGACGAATTCAGGCGGGCGAAGGCGACTTGATGTCGCGTCTCGAAAGCTGGATTCGGCCCGATCAGAAAGGCTGGCTGTTCAACAATCACGAAGACAAGTTCTCTCTTTCGCATATCTTCGGTTTCGATATGACAAAGGTGCTCGACGATCCAGTCATTCGCACGGCTTCGCTGCTCTATATTTTCCATCGGCTCGAAGAGTTGTTGGACGGCGCGCCGGTCATGCTGTTCCTCGATGAGGGATGGCGACTGCTCGACGACGCGGTGTTTTCCTATTTCATCAAGGACAAGCTGAAAACGATTCGTAAGCAAAACGGCATTGTTGGCTTCGGCACGCAAAGCGCCGCCGACATCGTGCGCTCTCAGGCGGCAAACACCTTGATCGAACAAACCTCGACCAATGTGTTTTTCCCAAACTCGAAGGCCGATGACGAAAGCTACAAAAAGGCGTTCCAGCTATCCGACCGCGAAATTCGTTGGATACGCGAGACCGTGCCCGAGGCGCGGTCCTTCCTGATTAAGCACGGGCAGGATTCGGTGATCGCAAAGCTCGATCTCGGCTCGATGCCCGATCTTATCAAGGTTCTGTCGGGGCGCACGGAAACGGTCGCTGAGCTCCATGCGCTTATCGAGAAAGTTGGCGACGACCCGAAAGCGTGGCTGCCGATTTTTACGGGAAGGGCGAGCTCATGAGGCCGATAGCTGGAAGCCTTGCGCTTGCGATTCTTTCGGGCGGCGTCGCGTTGGCCGACATTCCCGTCGACGACGATCAGCAATTGACGCAAAAAACGCTGACGCAGACGACCACGACCAGCACCGTTCCCGTCCAGCAGAACAACAATAAGGGGCAGGGCGGCATAAATTGCGCGACGCATCAGGGTCAAAAGGGAACGACGCAGAACAACACGGCGCAACCGAACACCGCGACGGGGAACACCGCGGTTCAACAATATGATCCACAATCCGCGACCGCGCCCGCCAGTCCGACCACCGCGCCTGGCGTGGCCACACAAAATTTGGATCAGACGGCGGCGAGCGTCGTGGCTGGCAACGCCGCGACGCAAACCACGATCACGGCGAACGGTCCCACCTATCAAACGGCCTCGACGGGCATAGGGCCGGCGCCAACGTTTATGGCTGGCTATGACCAGAATTCTTCGCTCGGAACGCAAAACGGTCTCAGCTGGAATCAGGTACTGCAGACCGCGAATCTATTGGTGACCGCGTATAACGCAATCAATGTTTCAAGGAACGCCCAGCTGAGCCAGGCGGCGCGCGCGATGGCGTTTGTTCCGTGGGCGATTGGCGCTGGCGCCGTTCCCTCAAACGCCGTGTGCGCCCCCGGTTATTCAGGCGCGGGAACCGCGACGAGTCCATGCGTGCTCGCCAACGGCGCTTGCCAGTTGCTGAGCAACGGCGGGTGTTGGCAATATCACACGTTAGATCCCAAAGGCAATGTCATCGTCTATCTCGTCGCCGCGCAATCGGCGCCTTAATCGCCGTCGCACTAAAAGGGGAAGGGTCATGTCGAAGCATATTTTGGGCCTGGTCGCGGGCCTGATTTGGAGCTCATACGCCCTGGCGCAAGTGCCAGTGATCGACGCCGCGAATCTCACCCAAGCGCAGCAAACGGCGGTCAACACCAAGCAGATTCTAGCGACGGATCAAAGCATCCTGTCGAATGTGCAAAAGACCTTGCAGGCGGTGACTGGCAACCGCTCATCGTTGGCTCAAGGCTCGCTGGCGCAAATGGCGCTCGGAGGCGGCTTTTCCATGGGCCAGGCGCCGTCTTTGGGGTCGGTGATTTCGGGCGGGCCGCTCTCTTTCGCAGGACTCGGGGGCAATTCTCAAAGCATCATTTCGACGCTGATAAGCGGGCTTCAACTCGTCAAAAGCCTCACGGGACAGGCGACGGCCCTCCCGGCCGATACTGCCTTCACGAATTCGGCCAACACGACGGCGACAATCGTCGGCCTCATCAACTCGACACAGGGAACCGTAACGAGCGCCGCCACGGCTTATACCAGCGGCGCGTCGTCGATCGGGAGTTCGCCTGACGTGAAGGGGTCGATCGACCAAAACTCGCAAATTCAAGCGCAAAACGGTCAGTCGATCGTCCAACTCAACGGCACCGTCAACACGGCGGCGGCGGCGGCGAATCAAGCGAACCTCGATCGTATCGCCGCTTTGTCGGCGGCGGCGCGCGCGATGGAATTCAAGCCCTTCGGACAATGAGCGCATGAAACTCACTTTCTATGTCGTTTGCGGTCTGGCGGTCTTGGCGCTGGGGGGCTGCGCTTATAAGCCGCTCAGCGCTCCATGTTCCATGGATGAGGGCGGTGGTCCCGCCAAAAGCGCGCAAGTCGAGGCGGCGCCGACTTGGCCGGCCGCGCCGGCCGAGCACACGATCCAGGCGCTGTCCTATGCGGGAGCGGAACCGGCGCGTGCGTACGGGCCGTTCGAGAGCGTCGGGGCAGGGGATTGCGGGCCGCTGCGCCCGATCAACTCGGGAACGCTGCGATGACATGCACCGCGACAAGTTATGGCACGGGCCTTATTCCGCAATTGCTCGGCAATGTGGACACAGCCGGCTGTAATTATGTCCAGGGCGCATACCAGGCCTTGTCGACGGCCGTGACATCGGGCGGCTCCGGCACGTCGGTCGCCTCGCTGATCTTGATCCTTTACGTGATTTTTTGGGCGTTTGGCGTTTGGTCTGGAACCGCGACGGGCTCTGCCACCGATGCGGCGTTCCGGCTGTTTCGAGCTTTTGTGATTTACACGCTGGCGACCTCCTGGAACGATTTCGTGACTTTTGCCTACACGGTTTTGAACACCGCCCCGTCGGCGATCGGCAACGCACTTTTGTCCGCGGGAGGGACAACCTCCTACACCTCGCCTAACGCGATCGTGACCGCGCTGGAGAACATTTGGAACCAAATTTCACAAGCCTATCAAGCCCACGTGGCCTTCAGTCTATTTTCGCTCGGCGCCTATGTCGTCGGCATCGCCTGCGTCGTGATCATCGCTCTATTTTTAGCGGTGGCGACGTTCACGATTATTCTCTCGAAGGTGTTCTTGTGGCTGCTGCTCGGCATCGCGCCGCTGATGATTCTGACGCTGCTGTTTAGCGCATCCTCGCGGTTCTTCGCGGGCTGGTTGAACAGCGTCGTGCAATATGCCGTGCTGCAAATTCTGGTTTACGCGTTCCTCGCCTTTTATCTGACCGTGACTCAGACGGTTTTCGCGAACCTTTCCACCACGATGAGCAGCGGAAGCGTCGATTGGTCGTCGCTCGCGCCGTTCGTGCTGATCGGTTTAACCGGAACGTTCTTGTTGAGCCAGCTCCCGGCGCTCGCGGCGTCGATTTCAGGCGGCATGCCAATGTGGGGGCTCACGGTCGGCGGTCTTTGGCGTGGGGTTTTGCGGCCTCCCGGAACGGCGACGGTGGCCAATGCGCGCGTCCCCTTCGTCGGATGGCGCGGGCTCAATAGGTCGATCGCCGATCGCCAGGCGGCGGCTCGCGTTCGGCGTGTGTATGGCGACGCCGGCGCGAGAGCGCTGCAAGATAAATTGATGACACAGTAGATGCGCGTCCCGTTCTCTCCCCTCGCGGCAAGGCCTTCAAGATGACCAGTGAAACGGCGGTGATCGTCCCGCAACCGAAAACGGATTCGCGTTACTATGAGGAAGGCGCGACGTGGGAACAAGATCGGTCCCGGTGGGAACGCTCCAAAATGTCTCTGGCCTGGATCGTCGCCACGGTCATGAGCGTGATCGCGCTGGGCTCAATTTTCGCGCTCGTCAGCCTGGTCCCGTTAAAATCCTACGAGCCTTATATGATCGTCGTCGACAGGTCGTCAGGCTTCGTCGAGGTCAAGCGGCCAATGGCGGAAGGCTCGCTCAGCCAAGACGAGTCGGTGACGATGTTCAGCGTCGTGCGCTACGTGAAGGCACGCGAGACATATGACCCCAAGGCCTTAAAGGATAATTTCGATCTCGCGCAACTGCTTTCGACCGGGACAGCCTCTCGCGATTTGACTGAGATTTACAGCCCCGCGAACCCTCGCAATCCCGTCAAACAGTTCGGTGGCGCCACGGAAATTTCGGTCAACGTCAAATCGGTGACGTTTCCAAATCAGCGGACGGCGCTCGTTCGGTTCTCGACCGAAGAAAAATCGGCGTCGAATGTGGTACGCCATGATTGGGTGTCGCTGGTGCGCTTTCGTTATTCGGGCGTCCCTATGTCGAACCAGATGCGGTTCGACAACCCGCTGGGATTTCAAGCGACGGAATATCGGCGCGATCAGGAAACGGCGCCCTCGCCCAATACCGGCGCCGCGCAGACGGGAGCGCGGACGCAATGACCCACTTCGACAAAATCCTGGCCTTTGTGGCGTTCGTTCTTGTGTCGAGCAATCCGCCGGCGGCTTTTTGCGAGGAGGCCCCGCGTTCGGGCCGGTTTGATGTGCGCGTGCGCGAACTCTCTTATCGCCCGGACGAAGTGGTTTCGGTCAATGGGTCTTATGGCGTCTCCACGGCGATCGTCCTTGGCGACGATGAAAAGATCGAAACCCTAGCGCTCGGCGACTCGGTGGCTTGGAAGGTCGAGCCGAACAAGCGCGGAAACATCATATTCGTGAAGCCCGTCGAGAAGGACGCCTTCTCGAACTTGAATGTAGTCACGTCCAAGCGGTTCTACAGTTTCATTCTTCGCTCGGGGTTTCGGGCTCCCTCGAGCCAAGTGTTCAAAATCCGGTTTCGGTTTCCCGACGACGAAGCGGATGGAAAGCTTGTTTCTCTGGCGAAGGCGCGCGCCGCCTATCCGAACACCAAGAATTTCAAAGTCGCGAACGCCAACAATGATTATGCCTACAAAGGCTCGTCCTTGAGCAAGCCGATCGCCGTGTTCGACGATGGCGTCAAGACATGGTTCCGCTTCGCGCCGGATCAGGAGACGCCAGCGATGTTCGCCGTCGATCGCGACCGGCAAGAGAGCGTCGTCAATTTTCACAAAGAGGGGCCTTACCTTGTCGTCGACAAGGTGAATTTCCAGTGGACGTTGCGGAACGGGCAGGAAGTGACCTGCGTGTTCAATCGCCGTTTGAACAATCTCCATGAGCCCAATGGCTTTGAGCCCTACGCGCTCCAACGCGCGGCCTCCAGCTTCCCCTTCTAAGAGAGCTCCGACATGCCATCAGCTGACGAATATCGCTCCCTCGACTTGGAAGACGCCGCACGAAGCGGAGTGGCGCGCTCCTCGAACGTGCTTGGAAATACCGCGCTGATAGGCGTTCCGCTCGCGGCGCTCGCGTTTGTCGGGTGGCTGCTCTACTCGTGGCAACACAAAGACGCCAAGCTGATGACCGCCGCGGACAAGGAAGAGTTCAACACGCAACAATATCCGGGGCCCGGGCTGCCGGCCGAACGGCAAAGCCTCGATCTTGGAAAGATGGTCGTTCCGCCTCCGCCTCCGCCACCCGCCGAGCCGCAAGTTCCGCCGCCGCCCGTGGCGCCGCCGACGGCTCTTGCCGCGCCGCCGTTTCCCGATGCCGCGACGCAAAGAAGCGATGACGATGAAAAAAGGCGGTCGGCGGAAGAGGAGCGCAAGAAGTGGGAGCGCCTGCGCGCCGGCCAACTGATCGCGGATGGTGGGTCTACCCTCTCGGTCAATGGAGCCGCCGCGGCTGCGGGTGGAAAAGACGGTTCTGGCGTCGGCGCCGTGGCCGAAGAGGACGGCAACCGTCGCTTTCTGGCGACAGCCGGCTCGGCGGGGGTTGAAAAGGCCGTGGCGACAAAGAACGACCGCATTGACGCGCTCGTTGCACAGGGCACGATGATCCGTGCTGACCTGCTGACGGCGATCCAAAGCGATTTACCGGGCAACGTCAGCGCGATTACGCGCGAAGACGTTTGGTCGTTCGATGGGCGGCGGGTGTTGATCCCGGCCGGAACCAAGTTGATCGGCGACTATCGTTCGGGAATCACCCGCGGGCAAACCCGGATTTTCGTCGTCTGGACAAGGTTGCTGCGAGACGATGGCGTGTCGGTCCAACTCGGCTCGATCGGAACGGACGACCTCGGACGGGCGGGGCAGGCGGGTTTCGTCGACCAGCACTATGTCGAGCGGTTCGGCGCGTCCATCCTGCTCAGCGTGATTGGCGGCGCGTCGCAATTTATCGCGACGCTCGGCCAGCAAAGCCAGTTGAACAATCAACAAAACAACACGCAATCCTTTACCGATCCGGTGACTGGGCTCACAACAACCATCACGTCGCAGCCAAACCAAAATCTGCTCAACGCGCGACAGATCGGGTCGCAGCAAGTCTCGCAGTCGCTGACCAAGCTCTCCGAGGAAGCGCTGCAGGATTCGATCAACATTCCTCCGACGATTTATGTCGATCAAGGGACGCGCATCGTCATCTTTGTGAAAAAGGATCTCGACTTCTCGAACTTCTACCCCGATCCGGTGAAAGAGGCGTTGCGGGAGATAAAGCATGAACGCCAGTCCGGGGCGCGTTGAGGCCATTGGCGACGCCCGAACGGTCTTTCTCAACGAGGCGCTCGGGCCGCTCCGCCAATGGCTCGACAACGAGAAAGTTGTCGAAATTATCGCCAATGGGCCAGGGGAGCTGTTTGTCGAGATTATTGGCGAATCGGCGATGCAGCGGGTCGAGTCGCGGGCCATAACCATTGACTGGCTGCGGCATCTCAGCGAACGCGTGGCGGGTTACTCGAACCAAAGCGTGAATGCCGAGCATCCGCTTCTCTCGGCGGCTCTCGCCACGGGGGAGCGGTTCCAAGGCGTGTTGCCGCCGGCGACCACCAATGGCGGTGCCTTCGCCATTCGAAAACAAGTCATCAAGGAAATGTCGCTCGACGACTACCGCAAGATGGGCTCCTTCAATCGCGTCAAAGTATCAACGGGGGAAGAGCTCTCGGATCTTGATCGCGAACTTTGCGAATTTTTGGACGCCGGAAAAATCGAGGATTTTATTCGCGCCGCGGTGAAGCATCGCTACACCATGCTGCTGTCGGGCGGCACCTCGTCTGGAAAGACGACCTTTTTGAACGCGATTCTCAAAGAGGTTCCACCGGACGAGCGCATCATCACGATCGAGGACACGCGCGAGGTGAAGCCGCTGCAGAAAAACTTCCTGCCGCTCGTCGCCTCCAAAGGCGATCAGGGCCAGGCGCGCGTGACGATCGAGAGCCTGCTGCAAGCCGCGATGCGCTTCCGTCCCGACCGAATCTTTCTTGGCGAGATTCGCGGCTCCGAAGCCTATTCCTTCCTGCGCGCGGTCAACACCGGCCATCCCGGCTCGATCACGACAATTCATGCGGACAGCCCGTCGGGAGCGTTCGAGCAAGTCGCGCTCTGCGTCATGCAGGCGGGAGCGGGTCTGCGCAAAGATGAAATCGTCAGCTACGTCAAAACCGTGCTGCCGATCGTGATTCAACAAAGCCGCCTGGGCGGCTGGCGCGGCACGAGCGAAATCTATTTTTCGCGCATGGCCGCTTGGAGAGCGGAAAGGAAAGCCAATGAGCCGCGTATGGGCCGATAGGATCGTTCGGACGCTGTTGGCGCTATTAGCGGCGAGCGTTCTATGGGTCATCGTCTACGAGGTTGCCGTCGGCGCCCGCTACAACAAGAACGATCCCACGGAAGGGTCGTCGCGGTGGGCGCTGATCCGAGCGCAGTTCGCGGACAGGGATTTCTCGACTTTTGGTTGGAAAACCGTGGTGCTCGGGCCGAGCCATTTTTGGGCGCGAGTTCAATATCCGGCCACGCAAGAGGAAGCCTTGAAGCGGGGCGGATTCGCGCTGGCCTTCGTCGGGGCGGCCGGGCTTGCCTTGGCGATCGCGCTCAAGGTCAACGGTCCGGCGAGGCACAAGGGCGACGCGCAATTCGGGTCGCTGCTCGACGCGGCCAAGCGGCGTCTGACCGGGCGGGGCGGACTCATTCTGGGAAAAATGAACGGAACCGTGATTCGCAACGCGGACCCGGCGCATATCCTGATGGTCGCGCCGAGTCGATCGGGCAAGGGCTCCGGCTTCATCGTGCCGAACGGCTATGATCACGACGGGTCATTCGTCTTTTGGGACACGAAGCGCGAGAATTTCGATATTCTGTCGCGCTACCTGCGCGACAAAAGCGTGAAGGTATTTCTTTTCCGGCCCGGCGGAACCCAGTCGCATCGATATAATCCGCTCGACTTCGTTCGGCGCGACGAAAACATGCCAACCGACTGCGCCGTGGTGGCGTCCTTCCTCGTCCCCGAGCGCGCCGACGACACTTGGTCTGGCGCCGCGCGCATGTTGCTGGCGACGCTGATTGGTTATGTTTTGGCCTCTCGCAATTGCGAGGGCTCACGTCATTTGCGCGGCGTCGCGAGAATGACGGTGACGGGCAAAGACATTTCCGTCGTTCTAAAGTCGCTGGCGCGGACCGAAGGGCAATTGCTGCCGCGATGGATCGTCGACGGCTTCAACCAATATGTGGCCCTGGAGCCGGAAACCCGAAACAGCGCGGTGTTCAACGTCAACATGGCGATGAACCCCTGGAACAATCCGCTGGTTTCCTCGGCGACGGAAACCTCGGACTTCGATCTGAGGGAGTTTCGGCGTGAGCGCATGGCGGTCTTTGTCGCCTGCAGCATTCCCGAACTCGTCCAGTTCCGTCCGATCATCAGGATATTTTTTCAGCAGGTCCACGATCTGCTGATGGATAAGCGGCCTGGCCCGGACGAGCGCTATGAAGTGTTGATCGCCTTGGACGAATTTTACCACTTGGGGCCGATGCATTCGCTGCTGACGAAAATCACCATCTCGGCGGGCTATAAATTCCGCATGGCGATCATGATCCAGAACATGGCGCAGCTTGACGAGCTCTACGGCAAGCCTCTCCGTCAATCGACGCTGGCCGGTTCGCAAGTGAAGCTGTTCCTCGCGATCGACGATCTGGAAACGGCGAACTACCTTTCGGAAATGCTCGGCGACACGACCGTCAAAGTGACGACGCCTATCAGGCGCACCGGCGGCGGTGTGTTCGCGCCCGCGGGTGAGAACGTCCACTATGAAGCGAAGGCGCTGCGAAGCGCGCGAGAACTTCGAGAAATGCCGGAGCGCGAGGCCATTTTGATCGTTCGCAGCGCTCGTCCGTTTCTGCTCCGCGTGTTTCGGCATTACGAAGACAGCCCGTTCAAAGAAATCTACGCCCGCTACGGCGAGATTCCCGTGACCGTCCCGGTTTTGCGAAAATGGGAAGATCGCGACATGGGCGTAATCCTGCAGGGCTCGGGCAACTCTGACGCTCCGGCCAAGTCGATCGAAGAGAGGGAATCGCGGTCACAGGGAGGCGAGACGTCGCCGCGGGCAACAGTCGAGGTGGATCAGATTGCGCCGGCGCGTATCGAAGAGAAGAAGCCGTTCGCGACGCCGGTCCTCACGAGCGTCGAAATGATGCAGATTGACGATGGGAAGAACTTTAAAGCGTTTTTGGAGGGCGAAAAACTGAAAACAGATGATCCGGCGACTCGGGCCAAGTTCGACAAGCTGATCGCTGAAATAGACGAGGCTGGGGCCACGATTGTCGGCGTCCCGGCGCCTGTCGCCGCGGACTGAGCTCCTTCCTCCCCGATATTTTGGAGCGATGGACTAGGGCCGAAGTGGGCCGATTCCTGACCAGCAGGTTTCGGTGGGAAGGGAGAGGAAGCAGTCGTTCATTTGTGGCGCACCGCTCTGCGATTTGCTGGCATTTCGTGCTAATTGTACCTCTGTATATTCGATGAGTTGGAGCTCTCCATCCGATGACTTCGGCCAAAAATAACAGCGTGCTGGCACGCGGCGGCGGAAACGCGACCGCCGCGGGCGTAGAATTTCAGGCGGGCGTTGCCGCCTACTTCGCCGCGTTCATGCTGGCGGAGCGTTCGCTGGATCGGCCGCAAGGTTTGGGCCACGCCGTGCCCCGGATCGTGCGCTGTGAGACGGAAGCCCCGCTCGATGACGTGCTGGTCGAAACCGATCAGGGCGGATATCTTTATATCCAGGCCAAGACCCGCCTGGAGCTTTCGCGCCTTCCGGACAGCCCCTTGGGCAAGTCGATCGAACAATGCGTGCGGCAGTGGCTCGCCTGTGCGCAGGGCACGGGGCAATACGGGTGGGATCGGCCGGTGTCGCCTGTGCGAGACCGTTTTCTCATCGCCGTCGGCCCAGGTTCATCGCGCGCGGTCACCAGCGATCTTGCGTCGGCGCTAGCCAGCCTCCGCATGGCGGGACATGCTCCTCTTCCGAATGCGCGTCAGGACGCAATCGAAACGCTTGTTACGGTGGCCGAACAAGCATGGACCGCAATCACGGGCGCCTCGCCGCCGCGAGCCGAGATCGATGCGCTTCTTCACCTCATCGATGTCGTCGTCTTCGATCTCGACGCTGACCGAACGGCGATAGCCGGAGTAATGCGGGACGCGGCGGCCACGCCTGCGGGGGCGGAGGCTTCCTTTCCCATTTTGCGCTCGGCCTTTGTCGGGCTCATGCGGCAGCGTACGGGCGTTGACGCGAGCGGTCTTAAGGCACTGATCGGGGCGGAGCTTCTGCTGGCGGCTCCTCCGAGCTACCGCGCGGATGTCAAGCAGCTGCAGCGATACAGTGAGACGACCCGGCGCCATCTCGCCCATCTTGAGGTGACACTCGTCGGCGACACTGCTGTTAGGATCGAGCGTGCGTGCACCGAAGCGGTCGTGCTTGCGGCGCGCGGGGGTTCCCTCCTGCTTGTCGGCGAGCCCGGCGCCGGAAAGAGCGCGGTGATGTGCGCGGCCGCGGAGCGGCTGCGGGCCGGTCGCGATGACGTCATCGAGCTGGCTGTCGACCGGCTTCCGGCCGAGAGCCCGGAGGGCCTGAAGGAGCTCGTTGAGCTTGAGCATAATCTGCTCGCGGTGCTGCGGGAATGGCCAGGAAATGGGCCTGCCTATCTGCTCATCGATGCCCTGGACGCCTCGCGCGGCGGGCGGAGTGAAGCTCTCTTCCGGTGGCTAATCGCCGAAGTGCTTGCCCTGCCGGGCAATCGCTGGCGCATCGTGGCGTCCATACGAAGCTTCGATTTGCGCATGGGCATGCAGCTTCGGCAGCTCTTCAAGGGCACGCCTCCGGACGCCGGCTATGCGGACGCCGTCTTTTCCGGTGTCCGGCATGTTCATATTCCGCTCTGGACCGACGGCGAGCTGGCGCAGCTCCTCTCCGGCGCTCCTCTCCTCGCAGGCGCCATCGATGCCGCGGGGCCGCGCCTTCGGGAACTCGCGCGCACGCCTTTCAATACCCGGCTGCTGGCCGAACTGTTGAGCCAGGGCACGCCACCCGAGGCGTTCGGGACGGTGCGCACCCAGTCGCAGCTCCTCGCGCTGTACTGGGAGCATCGTGTAGTCTCCAGCGGGATCGCCGCCGAGCAATGCCTAAAGCTTGTCGTCGAGACGATGGTCGCCCGCCACAGCCTTCGGGCCGAACGGTTTGCGGTGGCGTCCGGCGGCGCGCACTCCCTTGAAGACTTGCTGAGGGAGCATGTGCTTGAGTCGGTCGAGGCCGAGCGTTACGTGATGTTCCCGCATCACATCCTCTTCGACTATGCCGCCAGCCGCGTCTATCTGAACCTTCGAGAGTTGGCGGCCATTCCGGGACAGCTCGGCTCCGAGCCCGCTCTCGGGCTGACGCTAGCGCCCGCGCTGAGTTTCGCCTTCACTGATCTTTGGGAAAGCAGCGCGCCCGACCACCGCGCATTCTGGTCAGCCCTCGTTCGCTGCGTCGGCCATTCCGACATCAACGCGATCGCACGTAGCGTGGCGGCGCGCCTGGGGTGCGAGCTGCCCGCGACAGCAGCGGACATCGCCGCGCTCCTTCCGCTGCTGCGCCTCGCCAACGGGGATAGCGAGCCAGGGCGGGTGACAGCGATCCATCTCGTCGGCTCGCTCGCAACCCGTGCCAGCGACGGAGCCGCGATTCCGCTCGACCCGTGGTGTGCCTTTGCAGCCGGCCTTGGCGAACGCGTCGAGGGCGTCGCCTGGCCGCTTCGGACGCTCCTTGCCGTCCTGGTCGAACGCCCGCAGGGCGCAGCGCACACTGCCTTGCTCGGACAGGCGGCGCGGGCTCTTCTGCGGCACGTGCTTTCTACTCAGGATGCCAACAGTCTGGCGCCGGCCGCGATCGGATTTGTCGCGGACACCATGGGGAGCGACCTCGCGGCGTCGCGTGCGCTGCTGACCGCGCTGTTCGCGCCGGAACGCTTCGATGCGCATCGCCATGAGGACCTCCCCTGGCTCACGCGCAAGCTGAAGCCAATCCTTTCCGTGGCGCCGGACTTTCTGGTCGATATCTACCGCTGGATCTTTGCCGGGGCACTCCCCGAACAAACCCAAACTAGCATGGGCCTGAGCCGCATTCTCCCGATGCGGAGCAACCAGCGCCAGGATTTCGAGATGGCGCACTGGAGCCTCAAGGAGTTCTTCCCGGCGTTCCTCAAGGCTGAGCCCGACCTTGCCACGCAGGCCTATGTCGCCGCGATCGAGGGCTTCATCGCAAGGGAGCACCCGCCCCGGGAAGGCGCGGTGCCCGAAAGGATCACCGCCGGCGCGCAGACGATCCTGCTTCAGGAGGACGGCAGTTTCATCTGGGCGGCCAATCCCAACGATCCCCATGGTGACAACGCCGTCCAGATCACTGCGGAATTCACCCGATGGCTGCGCGAAGCTTCCCCCGCCGATGCCACTCGCACGGCTGGTATCATCGTGCGCGAGAACCGAATGGGGCTTGTCTGGGCCAGGCTGTTTATGGTGGCAGCCGAGCGCGCCCGGGTGCTCGGGGCGCCCTTGTGGCCCGTCGTGACGCGGTTTCCGTTCCTATGGGCGGACGATACGCGTAAGGACGCCGTGGACCTGATCGGCGCGGCATATCCGCTGGTCTCAGTGGCGGAACGGCGCGCGTTCGAGTCGGAGGCGTTGGCGTTCGACTTTTCCGGTGCGAACGAGCCCGAGACGTTCCGCTCGCGCCTGCTGACGCGGCTGTTCACGCGGATCGGGCCGGACCTGCTCTCGACCGACCCCGCCCGCGCATTCGTGACGAAGAATGAAGACGCTTCGCGCGGTGCGCGCGCGAACGACCGACTGGTCAGCTTTTCGTTCGGCTCTGGGCCTGCCGAGGAATACTGGTGGCTCGAAAACCAGAAAGTTGACGTAAAGGAGCCGTCCAACGCTGCGATCCTAGCCGAGGCGAAGGCCTTCAAGGAAGCTTACTCCGAAAATGCCGGCGAGCGTCCCCTCAAGTCGGTGGCAGAGGCCGTATCGCAGCTCGTGGCTTACCTCGACGGTATCGATCGTCCGCGTGGCGGCGCCCCGCTTGTCATCCACCACGCTGTCGGGATCGGCGCGGAAGGGCTCGAAGCCATTACATCGCGGTTCGAGAAGCAGCTCGCGCGTGCGCCCGATCTCATCCGTCGGCTTGTCCCGGTTGTCGAGCGGTTCTCACAGGAGTCCCATCCCGAACTCTATCCGGAAATCGAAGAGAGGTTCGCGAAATCGCCCTCCTGGGGCTCCCCAGCCGCGCGTGTCTCCGCCGCCCACGCGGCGCTGACGCTTGCCCGGGCGACATCCGAAGCGGCGGCCACGCTAAAGCCGACGATCACGCGCCTGCTCGCCGACGCACATCCGGCGGTGCGCATGGCGGCGGCAAGCTGGATCAACGCCCTGTGGCTGTCGGACCGCTCCCTGATGTGGGAGCTGGCAAGCGCGGTCGTCGAGAACGAAGAGAATGGGGCTGTACTGGGGTCTTTTGCGAACAGCGTCCTCGGCAGGCTGCTTCACAGCGATCCGGAGCGCGTCGAAACGCTGGTCGTCCGGCTCCACGCGCGCGGTGCTTTCAAATACCCCTCGGACGAGGTCGGTGAGCAAATCGGCCAGCTTCTTGGCATCCTATGGATTTCACATGGCCAGCGGACGGCATTGGACCTCCTTTCCCACTGGCTTGGCTCCATGGTCGAACACCACAAGGAGCTGGATCATGCCGTAGCCTCCCTCCGGGGAGCGGTGATCGCCGGATACGAAACCGACGATCGCCGGGAACGCGATGTCCGCCGTCGGGCTCATGAATTTGCAGAGCGTGTGTCTAGCGCGACCGCGGATATCCTTCGCCCTCATTTTCAACTTCATCCACCTTCGGAAGGGAAGATCGATCAGGCCACGCTCGCCACGGCAGCACGTCTGCTGGGGCATCTGATGAATCAGTTCTATTTTTCCTCGGGCGCATTCCGGAATGGCAATCGCGAGGATGATGGGGGACTTGCCTCACGCGAAAGCAAGCGTGCGTTTCTTTTGGACGTTTTGCCCATCCTGGAGCGCATCGCCGAGGTCGGGACCCCGGATACGCTGCATCATCTTCTGGACCTGCTTGACTTTCTGATGGAAGCCGAATCTGCGCTGGTCTTCGATCTCGTCGCTAAGACGCTTCTGGGCGCGGGACGCGCGCAGGGGTATCAATTCGAGAACCTGGGTGTGGATCAGGTCGTCAAAATGTTCGGCGTATTTCTCGCGGACCATCGCGATCTGTTCGAGGACGCGGCGCGGCGCACGACGCTGGTCCGGTGTCTGGACGTGTTTCTTGAAGCCGGCTGGCCGGCAGCACGGAAGCTGCTTTACCGCCTGCCGGAATTGCTGCAATGAGCGACCGCGCGAAGGCAGACTTCAAAAGAAAAGTCGCTGAGCTGATCATGGAGATGAAGCGCCATGAAGCGCTGACGCGGCCCTCGGACTTCGAGGGAGACGAGGCCGGCGGCATCCTTGAGCACAACGTCCGCAAATACTTCTTCAATGAGCTGTTGCCCGGCCTCGGATGGAATTTGGCGCAGGCCGTCGCCGAGGAAGCACGCGTCAAGGCCGAGCAGACGCTGTTCCTCGATTACCTCGGCGTTCACCTCGACCTGCGCAAGCCCGCCCTGATCTTCGAGGCCAAGGCCTGGGAGAAGCCGTTTGTCTCCGCCGTCGCCAGCGAGAATGCAGAGAAGTCGCCGTCGCAATTGATCGCCGAGACACTGGACCACATCAAGCTCCGGCAACCCGCGGCGCGGGCAACAACCGCGCAATGGACGGAGTGGATCGGAACGCTGCGTGACTACGCGATCCGTCTCCACGCGCAGAGCGGAACGTTCGTGCCGCGCGTGGCCATTTCGTCCGGGCAATGGCTGGTTATCTTCACGGATACAAAGAACGCATTTCTCGACGCTGTGACGGTGAATCCCGATAGCATCCTCACCTTCCGGATCCAGAATTTCGTCGAGCAGTCCGACCAGATATTCGACCACCTCTCCTATCAGACCATTGTCGGCGCGCCGCCGGAGCTGCTTCGGCCAACCGAGCTTCCAACCTATTTGAATGCGCAAGCGATCCGGCACGTGTTTCGCTCACTTTGGGTTGCCCGGCATTCAACCGGCTCGCGAGTCGCCTTTCCGGCCGTTCCCCGTCTTGAAGTCTTTCCGGTCGCCATCGTGCAACGTTCCGACGGTGTTTTGCTGACGGTGCGAGACGATACCCGGGCTCCCATCTGGGTCCCAAACGGCTCCGATGCCTTGTCGCAACATCTCGTTGAGGTGGATGCGGCATCGGACGCCCTGTTGCGCGACATCGGGCAGGTGCTCCGCAGTCCCGTGATTGCGGCCTCGATCGAAGAGTTTCCCGGCTTTCCGTCGATCCCGGTGCGTGGTTCCGTCATCGGACTCGCATTAGGGAGTGATCTTGCGGGGATTCGCTATGCGCGAAGCATTGCGAAGGCTCCGGATGAATTCATCGTCGTAACCGGATCGCTCCCACATTTCCTTCTAGCCGCTCCGCGCGTTGCCGGCTGCATCGGTCACGAATGGGGTCAATGCGAGCAGGAACGCACGCAGTTCGGCCCCGCGCCGATACTGCACCAGAGTGTGTCGCCGAGGGCGTACTACGCCAACGGAAGCCCGCATCACTGCGCGCATCGGGGTATCCATGACCGCCGCCACAATCAGTGCCATATCGCGCTGTTCGACGATTATTTGTGCTGTCAGGCATGCGCCTATCAACCGCTATGCTGGGAGGACGAACCTGAGGCAAGCCCTCCATGTGGCACCATGCTTCGTGCCGTCGCTCCGGTGGTCGCAGAGGCGGAGTGACTGCACTGTTATTGAAGTCGATCTTCGCCCTGCTGTCGTGCCTCGCCTTCGGGCCTGATTGATGAATCGGCCGGTACAGCCGACTGCATTTGCAATTCCTTATCGAGCCGGGAGAACGGCCGCATTGCTCGGCTCAAAGATCATCACAATTTGCGGGGACAAGACCTGCCCGGCAGTTGCCTGACGCGGCGTCTGCTTTTGATCATGCAACATGTATGATGAGCGGCCGCAATGGGCGGATACCGTTGAAAAACTCCGTTGCGAAGCGCCGCCCGGTTGGGCAAACGCGTTTTTCGGAAGCTGAGGGCGGAAGGTTTTTCGGCCCGAGAGCCGCTTTGGCTTATTTCATGCCGCCGCCGCCCCCATCGCCGCATTGGTGGGTCTCAATCTCGCGAGCCGTCGCAAATTCTGCGCGGTTGCAGCAAGGTGGAATTCGTCCTTTGCGCCGCATGGTCCTCGCAGCCGCAAGCGTCCAAGGCGGAGGATACGCTTGAGATGGGCGAACAGCATCTCGACTTTCTTTCGGCGGCGACAAGCCGCTTCATATTCCGGCGTCGTGGCGAGAGCCCGGGCGACATCCCGGGCGTCTTCATGCAGATCACGCGGAATTTTGCGGGCGGCCACATTCGGGCAGCAGCGCGCGTTGAGTTCGCATGCGTCGCAATCCTTCTTGCTCGCGCGATAGAGGCGCGTGCCTTCGGCCGTGACGCCGGTCCGTGGGGTCGCATAGGTGCGTCTAAACTGAACCAGCTCCTTGCCGGCCGGGCAGGTATATCGGTCCCCTTCGGGATCGAAAGTGAACTCGGCGCGTGAAAATGTTCCATCCGTTCGAGCGGACTTGTCGAAGACGGGAATGTGCGGCGTGATTTTCTTCTGTTTGACGAGCCAAGCCAAGTTCTCGGCCGAACCGTAGGCGCTGTCGGCGGTCAGATACTCCGGCTTCAGACTGAAGCGATCTTCCGTCCGCTCGAGCATGGTGCGCGGCGCGCCGACCTCGGCCTGACGAATGGCGCGCGTAGCTTCGACATCGACAATCACTCCATGGTCGGTGTCGATCAGATAGTTGGTGGCGTAAGCGAAAAAGGCGTGACCCTTGTGCGCTCCCGTCCATTGGGCTGCTGGATCGGATGGTGAGATGAATTTCGGCGTTACGGGAGACGCCGCGCCGAAAGCGGCGTCGTCCAGCGTGGCGAGATATTCGCGTGCGGCTCGGCAAGGCTGGTCCTTGACCTCATCCAGCTTCCATTCGCCGCTCCGGACTGAGCGCTGTTTGTTGGCGTCGGCGGCAATCAGGTGTACAAGTTGATACTCAATCTGACAGACGGCGTGAGCTGGCCGTTGTCGCTTCAGGCGGCGTGGCTTTCCTCGCCGGCTTGAAGCTGACCTGATTTTTCGCGCGCGAGCGGCAGGGCGTCAATGAATGTTTGCATCGGCGTCTTGCCGAAGCACCACTTCCCCTGGTGCGGCCGGATTTCATTAAACTCTCTCACCCAGGCGTCGAGATCGGCCTGCAACTCGTCGATCGTCGCATAGACCTTTTTGCGGAAGGCGATGCGATAGAACTCGTCGAGCATGGTTTTGTGGAAGCGCTCGACGATGCCGTTGGTCTGCGGACTCCTGGCCTTGGTTCTGGTGTGATCGATGTCCTCGACGGCGAGATAGAGTTCGTATTCATGCCGCTCGGGATTACCGCAATATTCGGTTCCGCGATCGGTGAGCACGCGTTGCAGCGGGATGCCGTGCTCCTCGTAGAAGGGGATCACCCGGTCGTTCAGTAAATCGGCGGCGGTGATCGGCGTCTTGCGGTCATAGAGCTTGGCGAAGCCGACCTTGGCGTAGGTGTCGACGAAGGTCTGCTGGTAGACGCGGCCGACGCCTTTCAGCGTCCCGACGTAAAAGGTGTCCTGCGCGCCGCAATAGCCGGGGCATTCGGAAACGAACTCGCCATGCGCCTCCTTGTCGGCCTTGGCCTTTTCCAGGGCGGCCACCTGCGCCTCGGTGAGGATCAACCGTTCCTGCGCCATTTTGGCTTCGAGCGCCTTCAGCCGATGCTTCATGGTGGAAAGGTCGTGGCGCAGCCAGATCGAGCGCACGCCGAAGGGTGACACGCTGACGCCCTTCTTGGCCAGTTCGTTGGCGACCCGCGTCTGACCCCAGGCCGGCTGCTCGATCGCCATGGCGACCACCGCCGCCTCAACGTCGGGCGCGACCCGGTTCTTCAACAACGGCTTGCGCCGCGTCATCTCCTGCAGGGCCAGTTCGCCGCCTTTGTCGTAAAGGTCCTTGAAGCGATAGAAGCTGTCGCGGCTGTAACCCATGATCTTGCAAGCCTGGCTGACGTTGCCGAGCTGCTTGGCCAGTTCGAGCAGGCCCGCCTTGGCGCGGATGATTTTCTGATCCTTGGTCATGTCGGTATCCCCTGGAGCCGCCGTGGCGGGGGCTGCATTACCCCGACCAGCTCCGCCGCCGCCACGGCTCACATGCGTGGAGGAAAACACCGTCCGTCAGATTAAGTCAAAACTTATACAAATCAGGCTAGCGTCGACGGCGAACCCATCGGCTCCAACCAGGCCTTCGTCGATACAGCGCTCGACAACGGTTTCGAACAAATGGCGAAGGATGTCGCTCTCACGAAAGCGTCCGTGACGGTTCTTGGAAAAGGTCGAGTGGTCTGGAACTTCGCCATCCAAACCGAGCCGACAAAACCAGCGATACGCCAGATTGAGATGAACTTCCTCGCACAGTCGGCGCTCGGATCGAATGCCCATGCAATAGCCGACGATCAACATGCGGATCATCAGCTCCGGATCAATCGAGGGGCATCCGGCGCTGCTGTAGAATGGCTTCAGCGCCTGTCGGACCTGGTCGAGGACGAGATGCAGATCAATCCTTCGCAACAGGTGATCGGAAGGGACATGCTCATCGAGGCAGAAATCATAGAACAATCTGGCCGACGTCGCCCGAACGCCCATCATCGCCGCATCCCCCGCCAAATCACCAAAGGCAGTGAATCACAGCGCCGCCCCTCCAGCAATCAATCGCCGACTTTTTCAACGGTATCGGCGCAAAGCGGGCGCCGATACCGTCAGCGGTCGCTGGAATGTGCGGCGGCATTAGCGCGCGCGCCAGCGCGGCCTCGCGACCTAAAGGGCGCCATACCAGACGCGCCGAAAATTTTGCTCCACAACGTCTACGGTTGGTTCGTCAGGGTCGAGCGCGGCGTCTATTTGCTCTCCGAGGCGAGAAGGGCCGCAATTATTTTGTGGAAAGCGAATCTTCCCGAGCCGCCCGCGGATACTCCCGATGAGCCTTGAGAAATTTCTGTTCCGGCTTGAAAGACGCATGGACGCCGATCATTGGCTGGAGGCGATCTTGATCAAGTCGCGTGATCTGTTCGCGGAGGTGACGGCGGGTTCAGGCGACGAAAGGATTGCGGTCATCACCAAAACTGTGGGCGTAAAAATCGGTACGAGGCCCCACCGCCTTTCGGCATATTAAAATCGCGATATGCTGCAATGCGGAAGGATCGCCACTACGGGCCGATTCACGACAGATTCTCGAACGCGATTGGATCGGCCAAAACCCGACAGGTGAGCGACTGTCTTGGCGGTCAAGCGGTTTGATCGGCCCACGGCTTTTTGTCTCTGACGATTGCGTTGAGGATGACGAGCAGCTTGCGCGCCGTTGCGATGATCGCGACGAGCTTTGGCTTGCCGGCGGCGACGAGTTTGTCGCGGAAGGCTTTGAGGGCTGGATTGTATCGCGCGGCGGCCATGGCTCCCATGAACAGCGCGGTGCGCGCGATGGTAGTTCCGATTCCCGGCACGGAGGCGAGCAGGTCTTCTTTCTCGCGCCAGACCGGCGAGCCTTTGACGCTCTCGTCGATGTCGCCATCAAGACTGTCGAGTTCGCGCTGGAGGGCTTTCAGAAGGCGGAGAATGCTCTTTTTGACGCGCGGCGGCGCGTGTTTCTCGCGTTGTCGCTCGGCGACGATCATCGCCACGATTTGGCGTCTTCTGGCGACAAGATCGGCAAGAAGCCGCGTTTCCTCGTCGCGCAAGGGCCGGATTTCCGGGGCGGTGGCCTCGACGAAATGGGCGATCACCGTGGCGTCGATCGGATCGGTCTTGGCCCTTTTGCCGAGCGCGTTGGCGAAGGCGCGCACCTGCGCCGGATTGACCACGACGACCGGCAGTCCGGCGCTGGACAGGCCGGCGGCGACGAAGGTTTCGAAGCCTCCGGTCGCCTCCAGGCCGATGGCTCGCGGCTCGAGCGGACGAAGGCGCTCGATCAGCGCGGCCAATCCTTCGGCGTCGCGCGCGACGACGAAACTCTCGCCAGAGCCGCGAACATGCACATCCAACTGACTTTTCGAAACGTCAATGCCGACGATGAGAGCGGTGGCGTCCATCCTGTCCCGTCCTTGCGCAAGCGGGCTTCGCTGGCGGCCCAAGCGACTGTTCGGGTTCGATGGAACGGCTGGCGAAGACCCTTGCTCACCTGCGGGCTTGGCGTCCCAGAGGGGCTTCGGTCTTCCACCAGCCACCGCACCGGCTACTATGCCAGAGTCGGCAGCATTCAAGTTACAAGGGAAAAAGCATGAGCAATTCCATTGCCGCGTTGTTTCAGCGCCTGACGCAAGGCGTTTACGTGGTCGGCGTGGCCCATGGGGAGACGCGCAATGCTTTCACCGCAGCTTGGGTGATGCAAATCTCTTTCGATCCCTTGCTGCTGGCCTTGAGCATCAACCCGCGACATTCGTCTTATGGCCTGCTGAAGCAAAGCGGCGCCTTCAGCGTCAACGTGCTGAAGAAGAGCCAGACGGAGCTGGCCGCCCATTTCGGTCGACCCGCCCACGCCGAAAAACTGGCCGCGACTGAATGGACGCCAGGCCGCGCTGATACGCCATTACTGCGTGACGCCCTGGCTTGGTTCGAATGCGAAGTGGTGGGCGAACATTTGGCCGGCGACCACATTCTCGTGCTGGGAAAGGTCATTGATGGCAGACTGCTGGATTCCGACGCTGAGCCCATGGCCTATCGTGAAACCGGCGCGATGGACGGCGCCTCAGTACTGTTCCCGGAGCGTTTCGGCGATGCATGAGGCCGCCGCGGGGGAATTTCCAACTCCCAAGACGCGCTTCCGCCGCGCGCTTGAACAACGCCGAGTGCGGGGACGCTCAATGTTTTGCTGGATGTGACCATCTACGTGCGTTCTTATCGCATTTTCTGACGATGCGTTTGGCGTTCAGTCTGGGCTTCGGCCTCAACCTCCTTCAACACGCGTTCTTGCTCGATGCGGAGCTGTTCGAGCGTTGGGTCGTTGTTGACGAGATTTTGCGGAATCGTCTGCGCGGGATTGGCGGCGAGCTGGCGTGCAGCCTCGCGCGCCGCGGTGGCCTCGCGGTCGGTCTGCGCTGCGCTTCGCTCGGTGATCGCCGCCGCGCGGCGTTCCTCGGTTAGGTCTTTGACGCTCGCCGGGTCGAGCCGCGTTTGAGCTTCGTCTCGGCGCTCACCGGCGCGAACGGTTTCCGCCAATCGCTCGGCGCCCTGGGCTTCCGCCGTTTGCGTCTTGGCGAGATCGCTTGCCTTCGCCAGGATCGCGGCGCTTCGGTCGCCCGCGAGTTGCTGCAAGGCTTGGGGCGAGACTTCGCTTTGGCCCGACTGAACCAGACGGGTGACGTCGGCGCGAATGGCGAGCGTGTTGAGGAATTTCGTCGAGAGGTCGTTGAACGCGTCTCGCGCGGACGGGTCGATGCTCTGGTAGACGGTGTCGACGGTCCTGTCGATTTGTCTGAGGCTACTGGACAATTGTTCCGATGTTGCGAGGGACGGCATTGTCGGCTCCATCTTTGGCGATGACGTGATTTGGAAACCAAGGCCCGCGCCCAGTTGCGCGAGAACCGTGCGGGCTAAATTCTGAACCGCGACGGGATTGCGTGGGTCGCTTTTGACGAGATCATGCCAAGAGTGCCGGGCCTCATTGACGATGGCAAGAGCGCGCTCTGTTTTTGGGATGCGGACCGGATTCGTTCTTGCCGTCTCGATGCGCCGGCGGGCGTTGTCGATCAGCGGTTGATTGGCCGGCTCGACGGCATAGGCGCGGTCGCGAGCTTCTCGGCCGGGCCGTGGCCGGTCGGCCGCGTCGACGATGGCCTTGTCCTTCGGGCCATAGCTCTGGGAGGAGGCGCGCTCGGCGGCGCTCGTCGCCACGATTTTGAGGGAATTCGCCTGAGCGTGTTCGGCGAAAATTTCGCGCCACGTCCGAAAATCCTGGGGCCCGGGGGTGATCTTTTGGCCGTCGCCATTGCGCACGGTCACGATTGCGTGGGCGTGAATATGTCCGGCGTCCGCCTTGTCGGTGTGAACGCCGAACATGAATTTGTGATCGGCGAACTGCTCGTGAAGGAAGCCCCTGACCGAATTCGTGAAAGCCTCGACGTCGGTTCCGGCCTTGGCCGAAACGATCATGTGCATGGTGTCGCGCGGCGAAAAGGATCGAAGATCGCGGCGCCAGGCGCGCGCCTCGGTCGCAATTGCGCTGGCGTTTTTGATCGTGGCCCCACTGCCCGAGGTCGCCGGGCCCCGTTCCGTCAATTGGGTGAGGCGGTGAATGACGCTGGGTTGCCCGTGGCCGGGGGCTCCGGGCTCGATGCTGAGCCGGTGCTGTCCAAGCCCTGTCGCTTCCTCGATCCGCGCCTTCATCCGAGCCTCGGATTTGGGGGCGAATACTCGCTCGCGGAATCCCTCGTCGCCGACCCCAATTTGGCGCTCGGTCACGCTAAATCTCTCGGTTCGGCGGGGCTCTCCGGCAGCAAGCGGCTCGAACGAGCCGGCGAAGGCGACAACGGCGCGGGCCTCGATCGCGCCGTCCTTGAGAGCGTCGATCCGGTAGGCGTGGGAATGGCCGTCGAACGCCGCCGCGACGGCTTTTTCGAGGGTGGCCCGGTCGGCGTCATTGTCTTTTAAGCCCATGACCTGAAGCCGGACGGCGCTTACGTCCTGGCTCTCAGCGCGCTGCTCGAAGTCCGCCGCCCATGCCGTGATTTCGGCGTTGATCGCCTCTCGGCCCTTGAGCTCGATCCCCTCATGGGTTTCGAGAACCGCGTGCTCGCGGTCGACATAGTTGGCCGTGGCGGACGCGCGGGCGGCGCCGTGGGCGTAGGAGACGACTTTGACCACCGCGGGCTGATAGCCGTTCGCCAAGGCGGTGGCTCGAGCTTTGGTCGAGGCTCCGCGACCGATCGCGACGCCAGCCTTTCCCGTCTCGGCAGGGGGCCTCCTCTGCCCCTTCCCGGAAGCGTTCGGCAAAGTCCGGCGCTTTTCTTCGTCCTCCTGGCCTGTGATCGTCGTTCCCCTCAACACGCGATCAGCCGCCATGGCGCGGGGCAGGGGCGTCACGGGCGAAACTCGGGAATGTTCCTGCGCGATCTTCACCGAACACGCGGCGACCGCCCCGACATGGCCCGCCCATGCGTCGAGCAAAGCGCGGCTGCGCTCTTCGCCCTTTTTCCTAATGGCTTCCTGCTCCTGTCCGATGCGCGAAAATTCCGCGACCAGAAAGGTGCGAACATTGGCTTCCATTACGCCGGCTCCTTGTCGGCGAGCGCCTTCAGGCCGGCGCCGCGCCGTAGGCGAGAGCCATAGGCGACGATCATCGTTTGGATGGTGGCGTTCATTTGCGCGAGCGTCAGATAGACCGTGCGGAACAGTTCTTCGCTGTCGGTGAGCTGCGGCGCGTAGCCGAGATTTATGCCCTTCACGATCTGCGCGATGTTCCGGCCGATGGCCCGCAGCTCCTTGCCGATGGGCACCAGTTTCTTTCCGTCCTCCAAAGAGAGCGCCGGTCCGATGTCGACCGATGCGCGGATGAGGCGGCGGACAAGCTCCGATTTTCCGATGCCGAAAGCCAGACAGGCCGCCTCGAGGTGAGCGAAATCCTCTCGCGCCAGGAACACGACCAGCTGCCGTTTTGCAGCTGTAGGGGCTCGCTTCTGCGCCACGTCGGGGCCTCTCGCTGAAACGGAAGGGGCAAAGGACAGTGCGGCGCTTGCGGCAACGCCGAAGCGCCTCATCCACGGCATACATAACAAACCAGTATCTTGTCAAATACCAAATTACTTACACTGTGTCTTTGCTTTTTTGCCCTTCTGCTTGGTTTTCAACTTGGGTTCCTATTCGGTTTCGTGCTCGGGATGCCGCTCGGGTTCTGCTCGTGTTTTATGAGGCTTTAGCTCGGTTTACCGAGTGACAGCCGAATGCGCGCCCGAAAGCCAACCCTTATGCGAAGGCGAGTGGTTGCCCTTAGGTGAAGGTTGCAGCTTTCACTATTTAGCGTATGATAGCGACCCGAATGCAGCCGGAGCTCAAAAGCCTGTGAAGCCGAGCGCGGAAGACGATGCAGCCGAGAAATGGAGAGCGTTTCAGGAGAGAGCGAAGGCAGCCCCTGTCCGAGCTGGAAGCCGAGGGTCGGCCAAGTCCTATGTCGAGGCCAATGCCGATTGCATCGCCGAACTGAAATCCAAGGGCTACCGCTACGTCGACGTAGCGGAAATGCTGAACGGCGTCGGAATAGCGATCACCGCGCAGACGCTGGAATACTATTACGGCGCGGCGCGGCGAAAGCGAGCGGCGCGGACGGCGAAGCCTGGCTCCAAGCCGAGTGCAAAGCCTAGCGCAAGGACGGACAAAGCCTTGCCGAAAGCGGTGTCGGAACCCGAGCGGCCTGTGAACGACGAAGCGAGGGCTAACCCGAGTATGGACGCCGGCGCCGCCCGGTCAAAAATCGAACCGGCGCCGAATGGTGAGGCGGCGATAGGAGAGCGAACGCGCCCGCCAATCAGTCGTCAAATCGAAAAGCCTGCCGAGCAATCGTCGGGGAAGTTGGCTGACGCAATGAGATATATGGGCGAGGACGAAGCCTGATTGCGCCCCGGCGGGTTTGGATCACACAAATCGTTGGATGGAGATCAAAATGACGGGTCGTGTTGCGCTTGTGGCGAATGAGAAGGGTGGCGTCGGTAAGTCGGTTTTCACGCGAACGCTGATTGATTGGCTTCGTGTGAAAAACCATCGCGTCTCGGCTTACGACGCCGACGGAACGATTGGGGCGACAGTTCGGATTTTGGGTCTCAAAGACGAGAAGGGCGCCCTCATAAGGGATCAAGACCCGGCACTGGGGGTAAGGTGTTATAATGGTCGCGCCGACGGCGAGAGGAATATCTTGCTCGACTCGATAGAGTCGAACGACAGGCTTTATGTGCATGACCTCGCCGGCGGGCTGCTGACCGATTTGTCGAAAATCGTCGATGACGGCGACGGCTTGACCGCGTTGCTCAAGGCCTTTCACAAATACGGCTATCGGCTGACGGTGTTTCACGTCATCTCGCCGGACATAGGGTCGACGTTATCGGTCGGACGCTGGTTGGAAATGACCGGTGATCAGGTGGACCATGTCGCCGTCATCAATTTAAAGCACGGCAAGCCCGATGGCGATTTTCCATACTGGTACGGATTCACCGCCGCGAAAGGCGGATCAAAAGGCGGCAAGGTTCGCGAGCGATTTCTGGCGAAGGGAGGCCAGGAAATCCTTTTTCCCGCGTTGCATAGTGGCACGTTTGCGAAGCTCGACGCGGAAAACGTCCGATTCTCCGTGGCGGATGACGCTGGCCTTTTGACGATCTCGGAACGCGCTCACGTTGACAAATTTTGGAGGGATTTTGGGGAAGCGATAAAACCTGCTTTCCCGTTGCTCGGGATTGAGACAGCGCGGTGAACCCGGAAGCCAAAGGCCGGTTCGATAAGGCGGCGACAGTACTCGGCCTCGATGAAGAGGCGAGGGCGCTTGCATGGCGCCGGATTGGCGATCTTCAATTATCGGCGGATGATCCGACGGTGATTTTCATCGCCCTGGCCGGGGTGTTGGAAAAGGCGGCGGTAGACGTTCCCGCGTCAATGCGTTTGCTCCCCGAGCGCGTCGAGGAAGCGGCCCGCCGCGCGGTGGGCGAGGTTTCGCAGTCCGCGACGGCGGCCGTTCGCGCCGATATGGCGGAAACGGCGGCGCTCGTCGTTAATAACGCAAAATCCGAAATCCAGACGGCGGCGCTCGCGGCGCTTCGCGCCCTGGCCCTGCGCGAGCGCGTGGTGGCGCCGCTGCTCGTCATCCTGCTGGCGCTCGGCATTGGCGTCATCGCGTTAGGAGCGGGGTATGGCCTCGGGCGCGCGGATGGCGTGTCGATCGACCGCCGGTGGCAAGCCCTGGCCTTGCGGGCGGACGCCGACGATTGGCTCGGGCTGATTTCCGCAAATTCCGATGTCGGGCGAATCCTGCACGAAAATTGTGGGGCAGGGGGAAAAGCAGCTTACCTGGCTCATGGCGCCCGGGCCTGCACGATTCCGCTGTGGCTGGATGGCGCTCCGGCCCCGGTCGCCGGGGCGGGGCCGATGGGCTGGGCGGGGTTCTCGAAATTGCTTTCCGATTGGTCGCTTGTTCTCGGCGTCGCCGGCGGCCTGCTCGCCGGTCTGATCATGCGCAAATTCTTGGTTGCGCTGGGCGAGCGATCGTCGGTGCGATGGCTGCTGGAACTATAGGATCGTCTCCTCGAGGTCGGAGGAGGGGCGGCGGCTTGCGCCGCCCGGGTCCGTGTCACTTTTTGCCGCGCGCGGGCTTCTTTGCCGGCTCGGACTGTTCCGAGTTCTCGTCCGCCTTCTCGGCTTTCGACGCGAGAATTGAGAAGTCCTCGGCGACCATATCGACCGTGTAGACCTTCTCGCCGTTGCGCTCGAAGCTGTTCTGCTTCACCCGTCCCCGGACAAAAACCAGGTCGCCGGCCTTGGCGTATTTCGTCGCGTAGCCGCGAACCGCCTCGGCGAAGATCGAAACCTCGTTCCAGTGCGGATTGTCCCGCGTCTCGCCGTCCTTCTTGATCGGATAGTTCGCGCACACCGTGACGTTCACCTTGCCGTCGAATTCT
>Ga0302319_10003512_pt1 | contig 32715 bp, 25 predicted proteins | sample Bog_T0_2_FD_203319 | JGI IMG/M metagenome (GOLD analysis project Ga0302319, IMG submission 203319) | Peat permafrost microbial communities from Stordalen Mire near Abisko, Sweden - Bog_T0_2 | ecosystem: Environmental > Terrestrial > Soil > Wetlands > Peat | place: Sweden: Abisko, Stordalen Mire... | reverse complement strand
CCCCGCGCCAGGGCCTGCGCGGGCTGCCACTGCACCGTCGCACGGAGTGCGACGGTGCAGTGGCAGCCCCCCGAGGGATCAGCCAAGACATTCATCATTTATTTTGGAAGAAGGCCGATATTCGATATAAGCAAAACTCACGGGCAGGTGATGGCTTTTTGCGAAGCGTTATTGCCCTTCGCAGGAGTACCGTCACCGGGAGCTTTCATGGATTTAACGTGGAAATGACGTAAACTTTGTTACCATGCAAGAAGGAGCACCCATGACACCCACGCTTGCCGCGGACTTTCCTTTCGATAAGGTGCAAGCCGAAAGGGGGACCATGGAACCGACCGTAACGCCGGAGACTCACGAAATCACCGACCGCGTGCTCGTGGAGCGCACCCAGGCGGGCGACCCCACCGCCTTCGACGAACTGGTGCGCCGTTATCAGCCCCGGCTCCTCGGCATGCTCTACAACATGACCAGCAACCAGACGGATGCGTGGGACCTGGCGATGGAGACATTCGAGAAAGCGTACAAAAGCATCCACTCCTTTCGCCTCGACGCCGAGTTTTTTACCTGGCTTTACCGGATCGGGTTCAACCTGACGGTCAATTTCATCAAAAGGAGGGGAAAAGGGGACAGGCATGTTTTCACGTTCAGATCGAGGGCCATTTTCACTCTCCCAAATAAAGTTGGCAAGAATTTCTAACCGAAAAGATGCCTGTCCCCTTCCCCCCTATGTCCCCTTCCCCCCCCTATCGGGTCGGGAATTTCCAATTTGAGAGCAAAACTCGGACAGGTACAGAGCCGAGGATGGCAGACCAAAGGCGGAATTCAAGGCTGCCGCGTGCCTGCCTTTTTTCTGTAGCAGCGCTCGTGAGAGCGCGGCTACCTCCGGGGGACATGTCCCCGCTCTGGCGGGACGACGCCACCGGAAAAGGTTTGCAAGCAACTGCACCCCGGCAGGGCGTGCCACCTCTGTGCGACCCCTTGCCGGGGTCGGCCGCAGAGGGAACCGAATACCGGTGGTGTCGCCCGCTAACGCGGGCTCAACCACCGGCTAATATTCTGCCAAGCCTCCGGCTTGGTGAAGGCGACAATTAGCGCGAAATGGAATTTCGCGGGGAGCAAGGGAATATTCTGCCAAGCCTCCGGCTTGGTGAGGGCGACAATTAGCGCGAAATGGAATTTCGCTGGGAAGTCCTGCGGACGGCAGCAGCGTTACCAAGCACGCACGAGTGATGCAACTTGGGAACGAGAGAAAGAAATGAGGACAGGCAGGATTAGCTGTTTATTCATTCTCGTTCCCAAACTCCTCCATTTGGGACCGCCATTGTCAGCGCAATTCCATTGCCGATCCCGTCTTTATCGATGGAAAATCGGCGCGAAATGGAATTTCGCGTAGAACAAAAGAACGCTCCCAAATAGAGTTTGGGAGCGAGAGACTGTGTGCACGATATTTTGATTTGCTATAGAACTTCTTTTCTTACTTCTACGCTCTACGCTTGCTACATGCTGAACCGGTGGCCGAGGTAAATTTGCACAGGCTGCCATCGTAAAGTTGGACGAGAGGGCGAGGTTACGATGAGAAAGTGGCAACGGGGGCTGTCTATCCGTAATACTGACGCAGCCCTATCGCTCAGTCTTCTTGATTTTTGATCCACAACGGCCCTAGCATGCTAGTTGGGCGAAATTTATTGTGAACCTCGCTCGCCCTAAGGAAATTACATGCCATCCAAAGAAGGTTTTAGTTATGCTCCCTCCGGCAAACCTCAACCCGTTGTCAAACCGGGTGAATTTGCCTTTGCCGCCGCTTATCTCGATCACGGCCACATCTACGGCCAATGCAACGGCCTCATCGAAGCCGGCGGCACTCTGAAATATGTCTACGATACCGACCCGAAACGGATCGAGGGTTTCCGGGCCAAATATCCCCAGGCCAAGGCTGTCGAGAGCCTCGACCGGATATTGGAAGACAAGGAAATCAGGTTGGTGGCCGCCGCGGCGATTCCCGACCAGCGCTGCGCGATAGGCTGCCGGGTGATGAAAGCCGGCAAGGATTATTTCACCGACAAAAGCCCCTTCACGACGCTCGAGCAACTCGCGCAGGCGAAAAAAGTCGTGGCGGAGACGGGCCGCAAATACGCGGTCTATTACAGCGAGCGCCTGCATGTCGAGTCAGCCTGGTACGTCAGCGAGTTGCTCAAACAAGGCGCGATTGGGCGCGTGGTGCAAGTGCTCAACCTGGCTCCGCATAAACTCAGCAAGCCGAACCGGCCCGACTGGTTTTTCGACAAGTCCAAATATGGCGGAATCCTGACCGACATCGGCTCGCACCAGTTCGAGCAATTTTTGTCCTGCACGAACTCGAAGGACGCAACGATCAACTTTGCCCGGGTCGCCAACTTCAATAATCACGACAAGCCCGGTTTGGAAGATTTCGGCGAAGCCAGCATCGAGACCGATACGGGCGCGTCGTGTTATGCCCGGATCGATTGGTTTACACCGGACGGCCTGCAAAGCTGGGGCGACGGACGCCTCTTCGTCCTGGGAACCGAGGGTTTCATCGAAGTGCGCAAGTACATGGATATCGCGCGCGATACCGGCGGCGACCTGGTCTTTATCGCGGATCAACACAAGGAACAGATGATCGACTGCAAGGGCAAAGTTGGCTTTCCCTTTTTCGGCAAGCTGATCCTCGATTGCCTCAACCGCACCGAAAACGCCATGACGCAGGACCACGCTTTCAAGGCGGCGGAACTCTCCATGCAGGCGCAACTGTTCGCCGACACGAAACGCCGGATTCTTTAACCGGCGATCTTAACTCAATCTCAACACTCTTTATGTCACGCACCACAAAAAGCACCACTACCAAAACCCTCCGGCTCGGCATCGTCGGCCTGGGCAACATGGGCTCCGTTCATGCCGGGATCATCCTCGCCGGCAAAGTACCCGGCCTTCAACTCATAGCCGTCTGCGATGTGAATCCTTTACGCCTTGCGGCATATCCGCAACTGCAGCGCTTCGCCGACAGCTCCGAGATGCTGAAGTCGGGCGCCATTGATGCGGTGCTCATCGCCACACCTCACTACGCCCACACGACAATCGGGATCGAGGCGCTCAAGCTCGGGCTTCATGTCCTGGTTGAAAAACCGATCTCGGTGCACAAGGCCGACTGCGAACGTCTGATCGCGGCCTACAAAAACAAAAGCAAAAAGCAGGTTTTTGCGGCCATGTTCAATCAGCGCACCGACAGCATCTACCAAAAAATCCGCCGGGTGGTGCGGGAAGGCGAACTCGGAAAAATTCGCCGCGTCAACTGGATCATCACTGACTGGTTCCGCACGGAAGCCTACTACGCCTCGGGCGGCTGGCGCGCGACGTGGTCGGGAGAGGGCGGCGGCGTTCTGCTCAATCAGTGCCCGCACAATCTCGATCTCTATCAGTGGATTTTCGGGATGCCGCGCAAGGTCCGCGGTTTTTGCCAGTTTGGGCGCTATCACAACATCGAAGTCGAAGACGACGTGACGGCTTATCTGGAGTACCCGGACGGTGCCACCGCCGTTTTGATCACCTCCACCGGCGAAGCGCCGGGCACGAACCGGCTCGAAATCACGGGCGAACGGGGCAAGCTCGTCATGGAGAATTGGAAAATTTCATTCACCCGAAACGAGATGGGAATGACCGAATTCAGCCGCATGACAACCGGCAGCTATAATCGTCCCGAAACGTGGAACATCGAAATGCCCGTCGATCAAAAAGGCGAACAGCACACGGGCATCCTGAAGAATTTCACCAACGCGGCGTTGCACGGCGAAAAGCTCCTCGCGCCCGCGCCGGAGGGGATTCATTCGGTGGAACTCGCCAACGCGATCGTGATGTCGTCCTTGACGGGAACCACGGTGGAAATACCTTTTTCAGGAGCCAGGTATGAGAAAATCCTGAAAAAGCTCATCGCCACGTCGCGCTTCCAAAAAAAGGTCTCCAAGCAAACCGGCCCTGCTGCTGATTTTACCGCATCCTTTCAGAAATAATCGCCGGTTGATCGAAAAATCCATGAATAATCTTTTTGACCTCAACGGCGAACTTGCCGTCATCATCGGCGGCAGCGGCGTCCTCGGCGGCGCGCTTGCGGAAGGGCTTGCCAGCGCCGGCGCGCGCGTGGCCATCCTCGATCGCAATCGCGAACGCGGCGAAGCGCGCGCAAAAAAAATAACCGACGCCGGGGTCGAAGCGAAATTCTTCATGGCGGATGCCGTCGACCGCCAAAGTCTCGCGAACGCGCACCATGAAGTTGAAGCCGCCATGGGCGCTCCGACCATTCTGCTGAATGCGGCCGGAGGCAACGACCCGAAGGTAACGGTCACGTCCGACCATGCCTTCGAGCAGATCACCCTCGATGACTGGCGCGCCAATTTTGAATTGAATCTCGCGGGCGGCGCTTTGCTGCCCTGCCAGGAATTTGGGGCCGCTATGGCCAAGCGCGGGAAAGGGAGCATTATCAACATCGCGAGCGTGTCGGCCCATCTGCCCCTGAGCCGGGTCGTGACCTACTCGGCGGCAAAGGCCGCGCTGCTGAACCTGTCGCAATTTCTCGCGAGGGAATGGGCACCACGCAGCGTTCGCGTCAATACGATCACGCCCGGATTTTTCCCGGCGGACCAAAATCGCAAATTGCTTTTTAACGATGATGGATCGCCGACCGAACGGACCAAATCGATCCTGGGGCACACGCCCATGGGCCGTTTCGGCGAGGCGCAGGAATTGGTCGGAGCGGCTATTTTTCTGGCTTCTTCCGGCGCGAGCAGTTTTGTCACGGGAATGGATTTGCGCGTCGACGGAGGGTTCCTCTGCCAGACGATATAAATGCCGACGATTTCAAAGAAAGCTGGCGCAGCCGCCTCGCTGACCAAGGCGGACGTGACCGACGTTGTCGCACAGGCTTGTCCGACGGCTCATTATCGGGACAAAAAAATTCTCCTGATCGTTCCCGACGCCACGCGGACCGCGCCGGTCGGAATGGTCTTCAAGGTGCTGCATCGGCATCTCGCCGCCGACGCGAAAAATTTCGACGTCATGATCGCGCTCGGCACGCACCCGCCGATGACCGAAGAGGCCATTTGCGCGCGCCTGGAAATTTCCGCCGACGAGCGCCGCGAAAAATTCGGACGCGTGGAATTCATCAACCACGAGTGGAATAATCCCGCCGCGTTGAAGGAACTCGGAGTCATCCCCGCCGAGGAAATCAGCAAGCTGTCCGACGGCCTGTTTTCGATGGACGTCCGGGTCAATATCAACCGCCGGTTATTCGACTACGAGCGAATCATCATCGTGGGGCCGGTCTTTCCGCACGAAGTTGTCGGGTGCTCCGGCGGCAACAAATATTTGTTCCCCGGCGTGTCCGGCCCCGAAGTGCTGAATTTTTTCCACTGGCTCGGCGCGGTCATCACCAACCCGATGATTATCGGCAACAAGTGGACGCCGGTGCGCAAAGTCGTCGACCGCGCGGCGGCGATGCTGAAGCTCGACAAATTCTGCTTCTGCCTTGTCGTTCACGGAAGCGACTTCGCGGGGATTTTCGCGGGCAGTCCCGAGGAGGCGTGGGACCAGGCCTCGAATCTCTCGCGGGAACTGCACATCGTCTACAAGGAGCACCCGTTCAAGACCATCCTTTCGTGCGCGCCGAAGATGTACGACGAATTGTGGGTCGGCGGCAAATGCATGTACAAGCTCGAACCGGTCCTTGCGGACGACGGCGAGCTGATCATCTACGCGCCGCACATCCGCGAAATTTCAGTCACGCACGGAAAGCTTATCGAGCAGATCGGCTATCATTGCCGCGATTACTTTTTGAAGCAGTGGGACAAGTACAAGGATTTGCCCTGGGGCATCCTCGCCCATTCGACGCATGTGCGCGGCATCGGCAAGTACGAAAACGGCGTCGAAAAATGCCGCGCGCGCGTGACGCTCGCGACGGGCATTCCACGCGAAACGTGCGAGCGCATCAATCTCGGCTATCGCGATCCTGCAACGATTCGCGTCGAGGATTTTGCGGATCGCGAAGAAGAAGGCGTGCTGCTGGTCCCGAAGGCGGGCGAGATGCTGTATCAGTTGCGCGAACCGACGGAGTGGGCACGACCGAGCGCTTGAGGCATTTCCCATTTCCTTGTCTCCGACATGGCCCTTGGCGTGGCCCGCAAGCTTACCAAACTGTAATCACCCAGGCTTGAACATCGCGCCTGCCCATGGGTCTATCTCTCTGTAAGTTCATTCATTCCTCCCCTGGACCGGGTGGCAGTCTCTGCATAAGCTGCCGCCCGGTCTTTCTCACATCTGGAGTTGTTCGCCCCATGCTTGCCAATGGCCCCAGATCGGTTAGCGTTCACTCGGCAACGCTTTTTTTGACATGAAATTAGCTCGGAAAAACCTTCGGATCATTCTGGTCGATGATGACGAAAACGATTACGAACTGCTTCAAGCGGCGCTCAGCAAGGCTGGATTTGCGCATCCCATCGCCTACCTGAGGGCTGGCGGAATCGTTCAGGAATATTTCAAATACACAAAAGCGACCGGCTCATTGGCGCCCCACATCATGCTTCTCGACATCAACATGCCCCTCATCGATGGCGCTCACGCCCTGAAGCTTTTGCGCAAGACGTCTTCCTTTCCCAAACTGCCGGTCATCATTCTTTCGGGCGGCGACGATCCCGCAGCGAGGCGCAAAGTAGCACGACAGGGAATCTTTCGCTTCCTGAAGAAGGAGATCGACAACACCAACGTCATCTCCGCTTTGGACGATGTTATCGCTTTTTATAATCATCACAAAGCTGGTTCCTCGGAGACGTGACGTGAGCCTCGTGGTCCTGCATGGCGCGCTTGCGCCAAATCCGATCAGGTCCGGATCGCCCGAAGCTTTTTCCATCGCCAAGTCCAAATAAAAACCGGAGTTGTCGCAGGCCGAATTAACTCATAGCTTGTCGGGCATCGGCATGCGCGATCTGATTCTATGGCCGCTGGGCATCGCGATCCTCGGCGCCGCCCTGGTGGCGTCGGGCCATGCGATCATTTACAAACGCGATCCGCGCTCGGCAACGCTTTGGACACTTCTCATCTGGCTGCTGCCGATAGCGGGGCCGATGCTCTATCTTCTGCTCGGCATCAACCGCGTGCGGCGCTCCGCGGTCGCGCTACGCGGTGACATGGTTCGGTATCCCTCCGGCACGCAGGTCTCTCCCGCCAGCTTCGCATCGGACCCGGTTTTTTCCCGCCCGGAAATGGAGCATCTCCGGCTTCTGGAGCGATTGGTGGATCGCGTGGCTTCGCGCCCGCTGCTTCCGGGCAACCGGGTCGATCCGTTCATCGACGGCGCGCAGATTTATCCCGCCATGATCGAAGAGATCGACGCGGCCACGGTCTCCATCGGACTCGGCACCTACATTTTCGACGCCGGGGGGATCGGCGCAAAATTCATCGAGGCGCTCGCCCGCGCCAAACAGCGCGGCGTCGAAGTCCGCGTCATGATCGACGCAGTCGGCGCGAGATATTCGTGGCCGTCCGTGCAGCACAGCCTGCGTCACCATGGCATTAACGTGGCGCTTTTTCATCCGCGCCTCCTGCCGCTTTGGATGCCCGCCGTCAATCTGCGCAACCACCGCAAAATTCTCGTCGTCGACGGCGCAACAGGCTTCACCGGCGGCATGAACATCAAACGCGAATATGGACAACCCGGCCCCGGCGCGTTTCACGATTTGCAATTTCGCCTGCGCGGTCCCGCCGTCGCCCACTTGAGCGAAGTCTTCGCAGACGACTGGCAATTCACCACCGGCGAGGCGCTCCGCGGCGCGAAATGGTTTCCCGAGCTGCAGCCCGCCGGAGACGCATTCGTCCGCGGGATCGAAGCCGGTCCCGACGAGGAATTCGACCGCGTGCGCTGGGTCATCATCGGCGCGCTGAGCGCGGCCCGGTCTTCCGTTCGCGTCATCACGCCCTATTTCGTGCCCGATCCCGGAATTATTACAGCCATCGTTGCAGCCGCGCTGCGCGGCGTCGATGTCGACATCGTGCTGCCGGAGCGCTCCAACCTTCCCTACGTTCACTGGGCCGCATTCGGTCAGCTCTGGCAGGTGCTCGATCACGGCTGCCGCGTCTGGCTTCATCCCGGCCCGTTCGATCACACCAAGCTCATGCTCGTCGACGGCGCGTGGACCCTCTTCGGCTCCGCCAATTGGGACGCCCGCAGCCTGCGCCTCAATTTCGAGTTGAACGCCGAATGCTACAGCCCCGAACTGGGCCGGCAAATGGAGCAGCTCGTGCAAGCCCGGCTGGCGAACTCGCGCGCGCTGACCTTGGAACAGGTCGACGCGCGGCCGCTGCTGATCAAATTGCGCGATGGAATCGCCCGCCTCTTCGCGCCTTATATATGATGGGTGGCCCGGACAACTTGTTGTCCGGGAAGATGGCGTACATTTTCGGTGGCTTCTTGTGGCTTCGCTTCGTTCCGCTACCCGGACAATACAGGCACGCCTGTCATTGCCGGGCTACCCAATCTATGTGCACAATACTTCACTATGCTCTAGTGTCCCGTGGTAGACCTCTGCGAAATTCTTTTCAGGTGGCAAGCCGAAGGCTTGCTACAATCCTAGCGGTGGTTGAGCGAAGCGATATCACCGGTATTCGGTTCTCTCTGCGACCGACCCCGGCAGGGGTCGCACAATTCGGGGTATGTTCCGGGGAGATGGGCAACAAAAACTCCCAAGCACATAGGTTACACATGAGAACGCTTGATCTGCTTCGTGCGCAGCACTCTTGCTTCGCCCTGCGGGTGAGGCAAATTGATAATCCGACCGTTTCACCATGAGTTCCCGTTTTGAGAAGACCTTTCAGCGTTGGATGAATTCCCTCGCGCTGGACGATTTTGCCCACGGGCCTCTTTCGCTCGGACAGCTTCCGGCCTCCGCGCAGGCCTTTGTTTTGGCCGGGCTGGCGCGCTCCGCCCCGAAACAAATTTTCCTCGCTCTGGCTGCGGGCGTGAAGGCCCAGGAAGAACTGGCCAACGACCTTGAGGCCTGGGACGCGCCCCACCTTTTCTTTCCGCAGGTCGAAGCGCCCACCGCCGAGACGCTGCCCGATCCCGAAGCCTCGGCGGAGCGCCTGTCCGCTCTGGGCCGGCTCGCCTCCGGCTTTGCGGGCGTGGTGCTGGCGACCGCGCGCGCGAGCGAGCAGGCCCTGCCGCGCCCCGACATCCTCAAGGGTCAGCGGCTCAACCTGGTGAAAAACACGCACGTCGATCGCGAGGACTTTCTACGCCAATTGCAGGAGGCAGGTTACATCCGCGAAGCGCAGGTGCAGGAACGAGGCCAGTTCAGCGTGCGGGGCGCGGTAGTCGATATTTTTTCGTGGGACGCCCAGCGCCCGCTGCGCACCGAGTGGGAAGACGAGGAACTAATCTCCCTGCGCGAATTTGATGTCGATGCGCAACGCTCGGTGCAATCGCTCAAAACGGCGGAGGTCAGCCTCGCTGGACTCGGCTCAAGCGGCGCCGATGCAACGGCCACATTGCGCGATTATTTGCCGGAGGGTTTTGTGACAGTGGAGTTGGAGGAGGAAGAAGAACCAGATGATGAGGTAGCCGGCGCAGGCCCTGCGCCGGACGGTCGCTCGCAGATCGCGGGCTACCAGCAGGACTTCTTCGCTCACGATTTTCTCCACGCCCCGCGCGGCGACTTCATCCTCCAGGAAAATCGTCGCGATCTTTTTCTGGATCACCTGCGCGACTGGCTGGCCGAGGGCTGGGAAGTGGCGATTTTTTGCAACAACGAAGGCGAGCAAAAACGGCTCCAGGAAATTCTCAACGACGCGCGGATACCGGTCGATGCGATTACGTTTCTGCTGCGCCCGCTCCTGCGTGGCTTCGTCTGGCCGGCGGGCAAACTCGTTGTTCTGAGCGACGCCGAAATTTTTGGGCGCTATCAAACCTTGCGGGCGTTGCGGCAGCAGGAACGGCTCGTGGGCTTGCGCAGCCAGCACCAGGCGCTTGATTTCGCCGAAATCGCCGACGGCGACTACGTCGTCCATCTTCATCACGGCATCGCTCTGTATAAAGGCGTCACGACGTTGCCTGCTGAGGTAGGGACGCGAATTCCTGCGCGTCCCACGAATGAATCGGACGATAGCGGACGACCGGGAGGTCGTCCCTCCAGCGAAGAAACGGCCACCACGGGCTCCGAAGTTCTCGTTCTCGAATTCGCCGAGCAGAGCAAACTTTACGTCCCGGTCGAGCAATCGTACCTCGTCACGAAATATGTCGGCGTGGGCCGGCGTCATCCGCCGCTCGATACCCTCGGCGGCTCGCGCTGGGAGCGCGCCAAGATTTCCGCGCAAAAAGCCGTCATGGATTACGCCGCACAACTGCTCAGCGTCCAGGCCGAGCGCGACGCACTGCCGGGCCATGCGTATCCCCCCGACACCGACTGGCAGCGCGAATTTGAAGACGCCTTCGTCTACGAGGAGACCGACGACCAGAAGAGCTCGATCCTGGAAACGAAGCAGGACATGGAAAGCAAGCGCCCGATGGACCGGCTCATCTGCGGCGATGTTGGTTTCGGCAAGACCGAGATTGCGATCCGCGCCGTTTTCAAGGCGGTGCAGGAGGGCAAGCAAGCGGCCTTTCTCGTGCCCACGACCATCCTCGCCGAGCAGCACTGGAAAAATCTGCGCGAACGCTACGCGTCCTACCCGGTGCGCGTCGATTGCATGAGCCGGTTGCAAACGGCCAAGGGCCAGCGCTCGACGATCAAGGGGCTCGCTGACGGCTCGGTCGATGTCGTCATCGGCACGCACCGTCTGCTCTCGAAGGACATCAAGTTCAAGGATCTCGGCCTTGTCATCGTCGACGAGGAGCAGCGTTTCGGCGTGAAGCAGAAGGAGAAATTCAAGCAGCTTTTCCGGCTGGTCGACGTGCTGACGCTCTCCGCCACGCCGATCCCGCGCACGCTTTATCTCTCCCTCACCGGCGCGCGGGACATGAGCACGATCGAGACGGCGCCGCCCAACCGGCATCCGGTCCAGACTATCGTTGCGCCGTATGACGAGCGCGTGATCCGCGAGGCCATCGAGCGGGAAATGGCGCGCAACGGGCAGGTCTATTTCCTGCACAACCGGATCCATTCCATCCAGGAAGTCGCGCAAAAGCTCAAGCTGCTGGTGCCGAAAGCGCGGATCGAGGTCGGCCACGGGCAGATGGACGCCGATGAGCTGGAGGAAGTGATGGCGCGCTTCGTGGCGGGCGAAACCGACGTGCTGCTTTCGACGACGATCATCGAAAGCGGCCTCGACATCCCCAACGCCAACACGATCATCATCGACCGCGCCGACCGCTTCGGCCTGGCCGATCTTTACCAGTTGCGAGGCCGCGTCGGGCGCGCCCAGCACAAGGCCTACGCCTATCTTTTTTTGCCGCGCCATTTGATGACCGTCGGCGACGCGAAAAAGCGGGTCTCGGCCATCAAACAATATTCGCAGCTCGGCGCGGGCTTCAAAATCGCGATGCGCGATCTAGAGATTCGCGGCGCGGGCAACCTGCTCGGCACGGCGCAAAGCGGACACATCACGGCGGTCGGATTCGATCTCTACTGCCAGTTGCTGAAAACCGCCGTGGCGCGGATGAAGGGGGAAAAGCCGGGGCGTTTGGTCGAAACCAAATTGCAACTCGATTTCCTTGTTTGGCAGGAAAACGACGCGGACGAACGGGGGCCCGTCGAAAAGGCGGGAGCGTTTCTTCCCCGCGCCTATCTGCCCGAAAGCCGTTGGCGCATGGAGGGCTACCGGCGCATCGCCGAAGCCAACAGCCCGGAGGACCTGGAAAAATTGCGGACCGAATGGCGCGACCGCTACGGCGCGTGGCCGCTGCCGGTCGAACGGCTGCTGCTGGCCACGGAAGTGAAAATCGCCGCGTCGGAAGCGCGAATCCGCGTCATCGAGACGCAGGAAGAGAAGCTGATGCTTCAGCAGGGCCAGGATTACATCATGGTAAGCGGCAAGTTTCCCCGCTTGACCACTCGCGACGCAATTTCTAAGCTCAGGGAAATCATTTCATGGCTCGTTTCCTTGAAAAGCCCGGCGTAGTGCGGCGGGCCAATCACCTCCAGTTACTAGCGGCTGCCCACATGCTTGTGTTGGCAACGGCGGCTTTTTGCCTCGCTCCCGCAGCGCGGGGACAGGTTCTTGCCGACGGCATCGCGGCAGTCGTCAACGACAAGGTCATTACCTACGTCCAGATCAATCAGCAGGTGGCGGATACGGAAAAGCTTCTGCGCCAGAATCTCCAGGGCGAAGAGCTTTTTCAACGCGTGAAGGAGGCCAAGCTGAACGTCCTGCGGGCCTTGATCGAGCGCGAACTCATCATCCAGGATTTCAAGACCCAGGGCGGCTTCATTCCCGAAACCTATACGACGGAGCGGATCAACGACATCATCCGCACTGAATATGGCGGGGACCGCGTCGCCTTCATCAAGACGCTTTATGAGCGAGGCGTGACCATGCAGAAGTTCAAGGACGAAATCCAGGACAACGCGATTGTCGGCTACATGCGAAACAAGAACGTCATCCAGACCGTCCTCGTCTCCCCCTACCAGATCGAACAGTACTACCAGCAAAACCTGCGTCTCTATCAGCAGGACGAGAAGATCAAGGTCAGGACGATTGTCCTGCGCAAATCGCTGTTCCCGTCCCAAAAAACGGACGCCGACGGCAAGCAGGTCACTTACGATCCACAGGAGGAAATCGCGAAGGAAATTCTTTATAAGCTCGATACCGGCTCCGATTTCGCCGAGCTGGCCAAATCCTATTCCGAAGCCGGCAACAAGGACGACGGCGGCGAACTCGGATGGGTGACGCAAAATGGCCGCACCGCGATCCGCTCCGATTTGTGGGACGCCATCGCCAAGCTGCAACCCGGCCAGCACACCGATGTGATCACGACTGCCGACGGCTTCTATTACATCGTCGAGGTCGAAGACCGGGAAAAATCGGCCATGATGCCCCTTGAAGACGTGCGCGCCCAGATCGAGCAGACCGTCATCAACGAGGAGAGCCAGGTCCGCCAGCAACAGTGGCTCGACAGTCTCCGCGCCAAGGCATTCATCAAGATGTTCCTGTAAGCGGTCTGTCATCCTGAGCTTGTCGAAGGATCAGTTCCGCCTCGGTTAATGGATGACAGATGCGTTAATTTGGATTTATTTTTCAACCAAAGTGAGTTCGCCTCATCCGAAAAACATTCTCCCCACCATCGCCATCACCCTGGGCGACCCCGCCGGCATCGGGCCGGAAATCGTCGCGAAAACATTGCGCGATCCCCGCCTGCCCAAAGGCTTTCGATTCAAGCTGCTCGGCAAGAAAAGCGGGCATGGAATTACCCTGGGTAAGAACACCCAGGCCTCGGCTCGCGCGGCACTGAATGCGCTTGAAGAAGCGGCACAGGGCTGTCTCGACGGACGGTTCGCCGCGATGGTAACGGCGCCTGTACAAAAGGAAAGCATCGCCTATCTGCATTACGATTTCGTAGGGCAAACCGAATTTCTCGCGCGCGCCTGCGGCCTGCCGGACGACGCGGCGGTGATGATCCTGACCGATCCGAAACTCACCGTAGCGCTCTGCACCAATCACTGCTCGCTGAAGGACGCGCTCGCCCGCCTCACACCGGAACGGATCATTTATGTGGCAAAAATCACGCTCCAGTTTTTGCAGCGGCGCGGCATTGCAAACCCGCGTCTGGCCCTCGCGGGCATTAATCCTCATGTGGGCGAAGCCGGGCTTTTCGGCGATGAAGATCAACGCCTCGTTCAACCCGCGTGCGAAAAATTACAGAAAGAAAACATCGTGCTGATCCATGCGCCCGCCGATACGATTTTCTATTACGCCGTGAATAAAAAAGCGTTCGATGCGGTCATTTGCGCCTATCACGACCAGGCGCTGATCCCGTTCAAGCTGGTGGCGTTCGAGAGCGGGGTGAACGTCACGCTCGGGCTGCCGATCATCCGCACCTCGCCCGATCACGGCACGGCTCTTGAAATCGCCGGCAAAGGCAGGGCGGATCACCGCAGCATGCTGGCCGCAGTGCAACTCGCCTGCAAGTTGGCCACCGCAAAGACAAAAAATTAGCCACAAAAGAACTCAGAGATTGCAAAGGGGTTGAGAAGAAAAGCAATCCGAGACCTCCCCAAAATTTGTTCTCCAAAAAATCCGTCATCCTTGTCGACGCAACGTTCCGTTCCTCAGAGACAAGGCAGGCCGAACTGATCCTTCGACAAGCTCAGGATGACAGAATCCCAAAACCGAGTTTTTCCAACGGTCTTGATCCGCTCTTCCGCTCGTTTCTTTGTGTTCTTTGCGTTCTTTCGCGGCTAAGTTGGAACACCCATGAAAATCGGACGCATTATGCTCATCGATCCGGCCGCGCCCGGCGATAAACAGGACAACCTCGGGCCTGAAGTGGAGCGCATCATCGCCTCCATCTTTTTGGAGCCATCGGAATTCGTCGTGACCCTCGTTCTGAACGAACCCAAGCAGCTTCGCGCGGCGCTCGTCCGCTTGTGCGACGAGGAAAAATGCCCGCTCGTCCTCACCCTGGGCGGCGTGGGGCCCGGCCCGAATGACATCGTCCCGGACGTCACCCTCGAAGTGGTCGACCGCAAATTGCCGGGCTTCGGCGAGATCATGCGCTTTTATTCGTACGAACGATTCAAGGTCTCCGTTTTGTCGCGCGCCGAGGCGGGCGTGCGGGGCCGCAGCCTGGTCATCAATCTTCCCGCGCGGCCCAAGCCGATAAAGTTTTGCCTGAGACTGCTTCAGGAAGGGATTTCCGAGGCGTTGGAACAGATCGCCGGAATCAAGCCCGGCCTGCGCGGCGACGAGATCGAAGTGCCCATCGACAAGTTTCTTCCGTTTCTCAAGAGGCTCCGGCCCAAGCCTGATCCCGCTGGCGAGAAGCATCCGTATATTCAATAAGTGATGTGCTGCAGATGTTGGATGATGGAATTGGAAAGACGCTTCCTGCGCGCCTCGCGTCCGGGCAACCCAATCACCAATTCACCGGCACTTTTTCGCGGCGCTGTGTCTTCTTGCTGAAATAAAAGACGCAACCGTATTGGAGGCCGAACTCATGGACGAGCCGCGTTGCCTTCACGTCGTAGCAGCAATACTCGGCGATCTTCGCCAGCTTGCCTTCCTTCCACCACTTGAGCGATTCCATGCCGTCGGCGGTCTTGCCGCAGCCGATGGTCTGCTCGGTGATCGCGTCGAGGCCCACGCGCAGGCCGATGTTCTTTTCCACGTCGCGCATGAGATCGAGCACGGGCACCTGGCTTAAGTCGAAGACCGCATAGGGCGCGAGCACCTCGAAGTCGAAGTCGATCACGTTGTAACCGATCACCTGGTCGGCGCGCTGAAGTTCCTGCAAGAGCGCGTAAACATCGTCTTCGCGGTAAATTTCATAGGTGCCGCGTTGCGTGCTGTAGGTGACGCCGAGCGCAACTTTCATCGCGCGTTTGTTGTGCCAGCCGCCGACTTCCGCCGCGCTTTTCTGGGTTTCCAGATCGAAGTAAACGAAATTGGGGGCGGCACTCATGGATGACTCGAATCATGGCGATTCGCGCGGGAGATAAAACAATTTTTTAGACAGGATTAACAAGATTAACAGGATTGGGATCGAAGACCTTATTGGGTAAGGACGTCCGTCCCACTTATTTAGTTGGGGACGCGATGGGACTCGCGTCCCTACCCGGTCGTTTATCCGTCAGCCAGCGGACGACCACATAAAAGACGGGCGTGAAGAGCGTCCCGAAAAAGGTGACTCCCACCATCCCGGAGAACACCGCCGTGCCGAGCGCCTGCCGCATTTCCGCTCCGGCCCCTGTGGCCAGCAGCAGCGGCACCACACCTAAAATAAACGAAAAGGAAGTCATCATGATGGGACGAATCCGCAACCGCGCCGCCTCGACCGCGGCATAACGGCGCGTCTTTCCGTCTACTTCCTGCAGCTTCTTCGCAAATTCAACGATCAGGATCGCGTTTTTGCAGGCCAGTCCCACCAGCACCACCAGCCCGATTTGCGTGAAGATATTGTTGTCCATGGGGCTGAAGAAGGTGCTCCGGAACCAGACGCCCCAAATCGCGCTGAGCAGGCACATCGGCACGATGAGGATGACCGTGAACGGCAGTGACCAGCTCTCGTATTGCGCGGCCAGCGTGAGGAACACGAAGAGAACGCAGAGCGGAAAGATGAAGAAGGAGGTGTTGCCCGCGAGAATCTGCTGGTAGGTCAGCTCGGTCCATTCGTCGCTCATGCTCGGGGGGAGTTCTTTCTTCGCCAGGTTTTCCATCAGGTCGATGGCCTGCCCGGTGCTGTAGCCGGGCGCGGGCGAGCCGGTGATTTCCGCTGCGGGAAACATATTGTATCGCACCACGCGGTCCGGCCCGACGATGTCGCTCACCGTGACCAGCGTGCTAAGCGGCACCATTTCGCCGGCCGCGTTGCGGGTCTTGAGCTTGCCGATGTCCTCCGGCGTGAGGCGGAAATTTGAATCGGCCTGCGCCGTGACCTGGTAATTGCGGTTGAAGAGAGTGAAATCATTGACATAGAGCGAGCCGAGATAAATTTGCAGCGTGCTGAAAATGTCGCTCAACGCCACGTTCATCGTCTTGGCCTTGGCGCGGTCGACATCGATGTAAAGCTGCGGCGTGTGCGCGCGGAACGTGGTGAAGAGTCCGGTCAGGCCGGGCGTTTTATTTCCCACGGCGATGAGATGCTGCACCGCCGCGTCAAGCTGGTCGTAATCGGCCCCGGCGCGGTCCTGTATCTGCATTTTGAATCCGCCGACGCTTCCCAAGCCGCGCACGGCGGGAGGCGGAAACACCAGCGCGATTGCCTCGGGGATGCCGAGGAATTGCGGAAAGATTTTGCCCCTGATCGCGCCCGCCGCGAGGTCCGGGGTGGTCCGCTCGCTGAAGGGCTTAAGCGGCACAAATATCGCAGCGGCGTTTGGCGCGCTCGTGCCGCTCAGGACGGAGAAACCGGGGAACTCGACCGTGTGTGCGACGCCGGGCGTGTTGCGCGCGATTCCCGACATCTTGTGGACGACCGCTTCGGTCCGTTCGAGCGAAGCCGCATCGGGCAATTGCGCGATGCTGATGAGATAACCCTGGTCCTGCAGCGGAATGAAGCCGTTCGGAACGAGTTGGAAACCATACCACGCCAGCGCCAGCAAAGCGCCGTAGATGAGCAGGACAATCGGCGCCACGCCGATGATCGCGCCCACGACCCGCACGTAGATGTTTCGCGCGAATTCAAACGACCAGTTGAAGAGGGTGAAAAACCAACCGATCAGCAGATCAAAAAGACGCTGGAGCAGGTCGGGCTTGGCATCGTGCTTTTGCAGCAAAATGGCGCACAGGGCCGGGCTGAGCGTGAGGGAATTGAACGCCGAGATGACGGTCGACACGGCGATGGTCAGCGCGAATTGGCGGTAAAACTGGCCTGTGATGCCGGAAAGAAATGCGGTCGGGATGAACACCGCGCTGAGCACGAGCGCCGTCGCCACGACCGGGCCCGTGACTTCGGTCATCGCCTTGTGCGTCGCTTCCACGGCAGTGAGTCCGCTCTCGAGATTTCGTTCGACGTTCTCGACCACGACGATGGCGTCGTCGACTACGATGCCGATGGCGAGAACCAGTCCGAAGAGCGAAAGATTGTTGAGTGAAAAACCGAGCGCCGACATCGCCGCAAATGTGCCAATGAGCGACACCGGTACGGCAATAAGTGGGATGACCGCCGCGCGCCATGTTTGCAGGAAGACGATGACGACGATCACGACCAGGCCGATGGCTTCAAAGAGCGTCCTGACCACCGATTGGATCGATTCCCAGTCGAACGTGGTGGTGTCGTAAATGATCCGGTAATCGACGCCCTTCGGAAAACGCTGGCTCAATTTCGCCATCGCGTCGCGCACGGCGGCGGACGTCTTCAGCGAATTGGAACCGGGCAGTTGGAAGACCACCATCGCCACGGCGGGCTTGTCGTCGAGCATGCTGTTCATCGAGCTGTCGAGCGCGCCGAGCTCAACCCGCGCGACATCCTTGAGCTGCGTCACCTGGCCATCCGAACCGGTCTTGATCACGATGTTCTCGAATTGTTTCGGATCGACCAGCCGCCCCATCGTGCTGAGCGTCAGTTGGAATTGCGTGCCCTTCGGCGCGGGAGGCTGGCCGAGCACGCCGGCGGCGACCTGCACGTTTTGCTCCCGGATCGCGTTGACCACGTCGCTGGCCGTCATGTTGCGAGAGGCCACTTTGTCGGGGTCGAGCCACACACGCATGCTGTAATCGCGCGCGCCGAAAATCTTCACGTCGCCCACGCCGTAGAGCCGGGTCAGCGTGTCCTTGATCTGGAGGAAGGCGTAGTTGCTGAGGTAAAGCTGGTTGAAACTGCCGTCAGGCGAGATCAAATGCACGACCATCGTCAGGTCGGGCGATTGCTTGCGGGTCTGGATTCCCAGCCGCCGCACGTCCTCGGGCAATTTCGGCTCGGCGATGGCGACGCGGTTCTGCACCAGCACCTGCGCGGTGTCGAGGTTTGTGCCAAGCTTGAACGTGATTGTGAGCACCATCTGGCCGTCGTTGGTGCATTGCGACGACATGTAGAGCATGTTCTCGACGCCGTTGACTTCCTGCTCAATTGGCGTGGCGACCGTGTCGGCAACCACGCTCGCGTTCGCGCCCGGATAGCTCGCCGAGACTTGGATTGTCGGCGGAACGATTTCGGGATACTGCGCGACGGGCAGCGTGATCAGCGCAATCGACCCGATCAGGACGATGACGATCGAAAGGACTGCCGCAAAAACGGGCCGCCCGATGAAAAAGTGGGAAAAGCTCATCGCCGGTCGATATTCTACGGATTCGCCGGATCGGCAGGCGCGTCGGATGTCGTTGTCGTCGGGGGAGTGATCGGCTGCTCCTTCGGAACCACCGTCATGCCGGGCCGGATGATTTGCAGCCGGTCGAGCACTACCAGGTCGTTCGCATCGAGCCCCGACTTGATGACCCGCAAACCGTCGACAAGCTGTCCGGGCGTCACCTGCTTGGGTTGAATCGTCTGGTCGGCCCCCACCACATAAACGATTTTTTTGTCCTGGTCGGAGTTGATCGCGTAATCGGGAATGAGCATGGCCTCGTACTTGCCACCGCTGACCACCCGCACCCGTCCAAACTCGCCCGGGATGAGCATTCGGTCCACGTTGGAAAAAACTCCGCGCGCGCGCAGCGTGCCCGTGGTGGAATCAATCTGGTTGTCGACAAAATCGAGCGTCCCCTTGTACGAAAACGTCGTCTGGTTGCCGAGCGCCATCTGGCAGGGAAGCGAGACCCGGTCCGGGGTTTGCCGCATGCCTTTATCGAGGCTCTGGTATCTCAGGACGGTCGCCTCGTCGACGTCGAAGTAGGCGTAAATCGGATCGACCGAAACGAGCGTGGTCAGCAGCGTCGACTCGCTTCCGCTCGCGTTGACGAGATTGCCCTCTGTCACCATCGCCCGGCTGACCCGCCCGTCGATGGGCGCGGCGATGTTGGTGTAATCGAGATTGAGCTTCGCGGTTTCGACCGCCGCCGCGGCAATTTTCATTGCGGAATTGGCCACCAGCAGATTTTTGCTTCGCGTGTCGAGTTCCTCCGCCGAGATGGCCTTGTTTTGGAAGAGCTCCATCGCGCGCTTGTTGTCGTTGGTGGCGAGATCGAGCTGGGTTTTTGCCCGCTCCAATGCCGCATCCGCGCTGTCGAGTTCGGCCTGGTAGGGACGCGGATCGATGATGAAAAGCACGTCGCCCTTCTTGACTTCCACCCCGTCCTTGAAGTTCACCTTTTGCAGATAGCCGGTGACGCGCGCGCGAATATCGACGCTGTTCACGGCGCCGAGCCGCGCGGTGAATTCATTATAATCGACAATTTCCTTAGGCAGCGGATGACTCACCGTCACTTGCGGCGGAGGCGGCGCGCCAGCAGGCGCTTGTTGCGCCGCCGGGTGGCAACCGCACAAAGTTAAAATCAGAAGACCGCCCATGTGCCGGAAGCTATGCCGCCACGCAAAAAAATGATTCGCCATCAGTTTATCAATTTAAAGGGCCGGACACTTCTGTCGAGTGATCTTTGTCTAACCCGATGAAAGTTATTCGATTGAAGGTAGCCGCTTCCCATTCGTCCCATCGGTCCAATAAGTCCCATTCGCTTCATTAGAAAGCTGGAAGGTTCCCGCCAAACACGCTACGTTTCGCCTTTCCATGAAAGTTTCCGATCTGCGCGGCATCCTGACCTACATTCCCGGTTTTCGGGAAAAGACGTTCGTGATCGCCCTCGATGGCGCGATTATCGCCGACGATAATTTTCCCAACATCCTGCTCGACCTGGCGGTGCTCCGCTCGCTGAGCATCCGGCTCGTGATTGTTCACGGCGCGGCGCATCAGATTCTCGATCTCTCCAAGCAATCGGGCATCGCGGTCAGCAACGCCGACGGCACCGACACCACCGACGAGGAGACGCTCAAGCTCGCCCTCACCGCCGCAAACCGGATCACGCATGAGGTCCTCGAAGGTCTCGCATCCAACGATCTGCGTGCCGCCTACACGAACGCCATCATCGCCCATCCCTACGGAATCGTCGGCGGCGTCGACCGGCTTTTCACCGGACGCGTCGAGCGGGTCGACACCGAATTTCTCACGCATCTTTTGGACAAGGGCGTCGTCCCGGTCATCGCGCCGCTCGGCTTCGACGGCGACGGACGCACCTTCCGCGTCAACTCCGATGGCGTGGCCGTCGCGGTGGCCGAGGCGCTCAAGGCGGCGAAGCTCATTTTTGTCACCAACCGGAACGGCTTCACCAAGAACGGCCAGAAGGCGAGCCAGATTTCCGTTGCCGATGCGGAGGAATTTTTCAAGAAGCACAAGGCCGACATCACCGAGAACATGGTCTCCAAATTCGAGCACAGCATCCGCGCCTGCCGCAACGGCGTCAGCCGGGTTCATCTCATCGATGGCCGCATCGACGAGGCGCTGCTCACCGAAATTTTCTCCAACGAAGGCGTCGGCACGATGATCTACGCAAACGAGTACCAGGCGGTGCGGCGCGCGCTGAAGAAGGATGTCCGCGCCATTCGCAATCTCATCCGCGAATCGGTCGAGCAGGAGGAAATCGTCAAGCGGACGCGCACGGATATCGTTTCGCAACTCCACGACTACTATGTGTTCCAGATCGACGGAAACATCGTCGGGTGCGTCGCGCTGCATATTCAGCCGGATGGCGATACAGCCGAACTGGCCTGCTTGTCGGTCAGCGTCGCGCACGAGAACATCGGCATCGGGCAAAAGCTGATGACCTTTGCCGAGGAAGCCGCGAAGCAAAAGGGAGTGAAGTCGATCTTCCTGCTCTCGACCCGCGCGTTTAATTATTTCCAGCAGAAGGGCGGCTATAAAGAAGGCTCGCCCAACGACTTGCCTGCGGCACGGCGCGAGAAATACGACACCAGCGGACGCAACTCCAAGGTGCTTGTGAAGCAGTTGGCTTGAGTCGTGGCTGCGCTTGTGGGAGCGTGGCCCCCGCGCCACCGCCGAGAGACGTGTCCCCACGGTGTCGGCAATAATGCCTTATTTGCATGAAATCTTTTTTTCGGCTTGCAATATTCTATCCATCTGGCGCAATAGCACTGGTTTATGCCTAATCTAACGAAACGTGATCTGGTCGTGCGCATCAGCAATGAGACGGGCATGGTGCAGCAAGAGGTACTCAACGTCATTCAGCGCACGCTGGATCACCTCACGGAAAGCCTCGCTCATGGGCAGGCCGTGGAGCTGCGCAACTTCGGTGTCTTCGAGGTGAAACTCCGCAAGGCGCGCGTCGGGCGCAACCCGAATCGCCCCGAGCACGACGTGCCGATTCCTCCTCGCGCGGTGGTGAAGTTCAAGGCTGGCAAGGAAATGAAAGCCAAGGTCATGAAGCTTTCGCAGACCATATCCGCCGACGGCGCCGCGCCTGCGCCTGGTTCTACGCCTGCGGCTTAATTTCAGTTGAGAGCGAGTTCGGCTTTATCGAACACGATTCTCTCTTTAAAGGCGCATTATGCCAAACGATCCGATCAGCCTGTCCGAGGCAGTTAAGCACAGTTTTTTGAACCGTGCCGAGGTTGAACAGAGTGAGTCTTGTGCCTGCTTCTATTGTTTCTCGCGCTTTGCTTCGAGCGAAATCCGCTTGTGGACAGATTCAGACGACCCCGAAGAGGGAAGCGCGCTTAGGAAGGATACGGGCATTTATAATGGTGTAACCGCCATTTGCCCCAAGTGCGAAAACGACTCCGTCATCGGATCAGCGAGCGGTTACGACCTGAGCGACGAGTTTCTGCGTTTGTTACACGATTACTGGCACGTAGCGAAACCGCCCGCATGACTTTCTCCTCGTTCCCAAGTTCACTTGGGAACGCGCTACCATAAAAAAAGCTCCGTCATCCTTGCGAGCGAAGGCGAGCGATGAATGTGTCTATCCGCACCATTTCATGCCGAGCCGAGTCGAAGGACCCACATTGCCTCAGCGGAAAACTTGAAAGATAAGGGACTCGAACGGCCCCAAAAGCGGCGTGATACCACCTGTAGCCATTACTTGGTAAAAAAGCTCTGTCATCCCGAGCTTGTCGAGGGATCAGCTACCAGAAGATGTAGCATAACCCACCGGAGGCTGATCCCTCGACAAGCTCGGGATGACAGAATTGTTTTTACTAAATTACATTCCAAAGCGGTCTGAGTTGCCCCGCATGATCGGGTCTCATTCGCTGCGGCGGGCACTCCAAATAAGCGTGAACAGGTCCTTCGACTTCGCTCGGACGTGGCCGCTGCATAAAACAACACGTTTCGCCTCGCTCCGCTCAGATGACGGAGTTTTTATGCGGCCATTTCACGGTTACGCGTCTCCACCAACAAACGCGTTTAGCGGCGACGGTCCAAAATCGGAAGCGGGTCGGGACGAAGTCCGACTCTCCAGTTATAGATCCTCCGGCGGAGGCGGGACAGGGTTCGCGGGCGATTCATCGTCGGCATCTTCTTCTTCCTCGATTTCGCGCCGCCATGCTCGTGAGATGAAGGGGCGCAGAAAGCCGTAGAGCAGGTAGGAGACGAACAGCACGGCGGGCATCCATGTGCGGTAGATGATGGTGAGGAAAAGCAGAAAGACGACGCCGAGAAATTTCGGCAGCGAAAATTGCGTGCGCAGGTTGAAGCCCTTGAAACTCGGGTACTCGAACTTGCTGAACATCATGAATGCGAGGAAGACCATGAGTGCGGCGAGGCCGACATCGGCGTAACCGGCGGCGAGTTCGGCCTCGTTGGTGTAGTTGGAGATGATCAGCAGCGTGATCGAGGAGATGACGCCTGCGGCGGCGGGAATGGGGAAGCCGGTGAAGTTGCGCGTGCCGGTGCCGAGATTGTAGGTCGCCGCGATATTGAACCGCGCGAGCCGAAGCGCGCCGCAGAGGAGGTAGAAGCCGGCGATGAGCCAGCCGATCTGGTGCGGAATGTTGTGCAGGACGACCTTGAAGACGAGCAACGCGGGCGCAACGCCGAAGCTGACGATGTCGGCCAGGGAATCGAACTCGCGGCCGAACGGGCTTTCCTTGCCGCCCAGCCGGGCGAGCCGCCCGTCGAGTAGGTCGCAGACGCAGGCGGCGAGGATGCAGTAGATGCTGACGAGGTAGGTGTGCGTCCAGTTTTCGCCGCCGGTCTCGCGCTGGAAGGTGGCGTCGATGATTTTCAGCACGGCGAGAAAGCCGAAGATGAGGTTGCCCGCCGTCATGAGGTTGGGCAGGAGAAATATCTTGGCCGGATCAGTGGCGCGTTGGGGAGGCGGGCTCATGACGGGGGAAGAATTTTAACAGGAAGACATGAAATACAGGAAAGAAAGGCAGGGAAAATTTTGAGGGGAAGTTTTTAGACGGGATTAACAAGATTAACAGGATTGGGGAAGTCAGGGGGTTCCGGGCCACCGCGCGATGGGGGTGCTGGCGCCAGCCACGCGGTCGCCGGGTTTGACGAGCACGGCGCATCCGAGGGGCAGGAAGACTTCCGTGCGCGATCCGAAGCGAATCATGCCGAGACGCTGGCCGCGGGTCAATGTCTCGCCTTCCACGGACCATGCGACGATGCGCCGGGCGATGAGGCCGGCGATTTGCCGCACGGCGACGGGACCGCGCGGGGATTCGAGCCACCACGAGCGGCATTCGTTGCGTTTGCTGGAATGGGGATTTCGAGCGTCGAGAAACTGGCCCGCTTTATAGATGGAGCTTTTCACGACGCCTTCGACAGGAGCGCGGTTGACGTGGACATCGAAGACGGAGAGAAAGACGGCGATGCGGATCATGGAGCCGAGATGAAAATCGGGCTCCTCCATTTGCTCAACGCTGACGACGACGCCATCGGCGGCGGAGACAATGAGGGATTCATCGGCGGGGACGGCGCGTTCGGGGTCGCGGAAGAAGTAGGCGACGAAGAGGAAGAGGACGCCGGCCAAGAGGGTGATTATTCCCGCGACGGCCATCGCCCAGCCTGGAAGGTGCAAGAACTGGACGCCTGGGGTGATAAAAAAGATGATCCCAAGCGGGATGAGAAAGCGAAGCGCTTCTTTGCGGGCGGACGGCATATGCGGCAGCGTAGCATAAACGAGTGGAAGGCGGTGCGAAAAATTGGCTACAGGTCGCCAAAAAAATCGAAATGCATTCACTGGCAAATCTGTTAGGGTGCGGTCATGAATGGGTTCGAGACTCCATTTGATTCGTTTTTGGATCGCGGCGAGAGATTGCTCTGGAGCGGCCAGCCGAAGCAGGGCCTGCTCTTGCAGGCGAACGATATCTTCATGATTCCCTTCAGTCTAATGTGGGGGGGATTCGCAATTTTCTGGGAAGCCTCGGTATTGGGCCTGACTGGGTTCGCCCAGCAAAAGCATCCGGTGGGAAGCGCCGGAGGCGCTCCACTTTTCATGGCGCTTTGGGGAATTCCCTTTGTCGTGATTGGCCTCTACATGATTTTCGGCCGGTTTTTTTTTGACGCCGCCTCTCGAAACAAGACTTGGTATGGCATCACGGATAGGAGGCTGATTATCCTCAAGTCATTTTTCACGCGCAACGTGAGTTCGTACGACTACGCAACTCTGACGAATCTCAACCTCGTGGAGCGGGGCGACCGCAGCGGGGACGTTCTTTTCGGAACTCCAAGTCCGATGGCCGGCTTTACGAATTCGTCCTGGCCGGGATCGCGCCGCTATGCCGTTCCTGGCTTCTATCTGCTGCCCGATGCGCGAAATATTTTCAACCAAATCCGAGAGGCTCAGCAGCGGGCGGGCAAGTGATGGCGTCACCGCCTGAAATCATCCTGGCGAGCGGGTCGCTGCGTCGGCGCGAGTTGCTGGCGGCGATGGGCGTTCGGTTTGAGGCGGTAACGGCGGATGTTCGCGAGCATGACGCGGAGTCGGCTCCGCATCTGGCACCGGTCGATCTGGCGCGGGAAAATGCGCGTTGGAAGGCGGAAGCGATGGCGAGTTTGCGGCCCGGGCGCTGGGTTCTGGGCGCGGACACGGTGGTGGCTTTGGGAACGAGGCTGTTCGGGAAACCGGAGTCGCTCGATCAGGCGCGGCAATTTCTGACGGCGCTGAGCGGGCAGACGCATGAGGTGATTACCGGTTGCGCGTTGATCGCCCCGGATGGCGAAGCGGAGATTTTTCATGAGATTTCGCGCGTGACGTTTCGCGTTTTGACGGACGATGTTATCGCGCGGTATCTCGCCGAGGTGAACGTGCTCGACAAGGCGGGTGCGTATGCATTGCAGGAACGGGGCGAGTGGATTGTCGAGCGCGTGGAAGGTTCGCGCGATAATGTGATCGGCTTGCCGACGGAGGCGCTGGAACGGGTTTTCAAAAAGCGCGGATTGCTCGCTTAAAAGCAGCAATTTCGACAGGAAAACATGAAATCATGAAGGCATGAAAAAGGCAGGCGATTTTTATAGGGTTACCAAGATTTACATGACTGGGAGACAGGGGGAATTTGGATGGGATTAATAAGATTAAAATGATTTCTTGGGCCGCCACTTTGCTCCTTCAGCCAATCCCATTAATCATATTAATCCTATCTAAAAAGATAAAAATGAAGATGTGAAATAACCGGAAGGAAGGATCGAACTTCTCCTTCTTCCTGTTTTTACGATTTCATGTTTTCCTGTTAAAGGGCTTCAACAAGAGGGATTGGGAACTGATTTCATGAGCGATATTTACTACCACTTTTACCGGCGTTTGTTTCTGCTGCCGTTGCGGCCGTTTTCGAGCGCGCATTACGACGGGATGGATCTGGTGCCGAAGGCGGGGCCGGCGCTGCTGCTTTCGAATCACATCAGCCATTTCGATCCGCAGTTCATGATGGCGAAATTTCCGCGCGTGGTGCATTTCATGGCGGACAAGCCGCTGCTGGAGATTCCGATTCTCGGAAAGATGCTGAAGGCGAGTCATGTCTTTCCGATCGACCGGACGAAGAGCGATCGCGGGGCGCTTAGGACGGCGATGGCGCGGCTGGAAAGCGGCCACATTGTGGGCATTTTTCCCGAGAAAGGAATCCGGCACGGGAAGACTTCGGTGCTCGGCGGGGCGGAGTTGCCGATCGGCACGGCGTCGCTGTGGAAGATGATGGACGTGCCGGTGATCCCGATGGTGATCATTGGGTCCGACCAGATGTATGCGGTGAAGAAGCGCCCGCGCCGATACCGGGTTTTTGTCCGGGTGGGAAAGCCGCTGCCGCCGGACAATGGCGCGTCGCGTGAGGAGTTGCGGGACCGGGTTGCGCATGCGTGGCTGGAGCTTTTTGAGGGGATGAAACGGGATTACGCTATCGAGCCGTGCGAGTTTCCCAAAAGCGCGCAGGAGCGATGGGGGCAGGCGGAAACCACGGTATAGGACGCATGGGACAGATAAGACAAATAGGACGAGCCGCTTCCTCGTCCCATCTGTCCTGTTTGTCCCATACGTCCTATTGCGTCCGGCCATGTGGGGGTTAAATTATCGTCATGCAGGATGCCGGGAAATTGCTCTTTATCATCGGCCTGGTCATCGCCCTGGCGGGCGCGTGGCTCTGGTCGGGACGCGGGGTGGGCTGGCTGGGGCGGCTGCCGGGCGATATTTCGTACCAGAGCGGCGATTTCAAATTCTACTTTCCGGTGACGACGTGCGTGGTCGTCAGTATCCTTCTGACACTTCTGGCCTGGTTTTTTCGGCGATGAAGACGGGGAGCCCTTGCCATAAAAGTCGCGCCTTCGCCATGAATTTCCTTTAAAACGAAGTCAAATGCCAACAGAGTAAAAATGGTGAAATGGTTTTTCCTCGGTACCGTTTGTCTGTTTTGCTCGACATGGGTCAGGGGCGATGCGGCGAGCGATTATTATAACCAGGGCGTGACTGCGTTGCAGAGCGAGCAATACGATGCCGCCGCGAAGGCCTTCGATGCCATTATCACGGATTACCCGACCAGTCCCAACATCGACGACGTGCGGATCAAAGCGGGTCTTGCCCATTTGAATGCGGGGCAATTCCCGGAGGCGATTGATCGCATGTCGTTGGAGACGGCCGTGGGCGCCAAATCCGAGTACCGCGCGACGGCCCTTTATTACACCGGGCAGGCGGAATTTTATCAGGGAGAAAAGAGCGGCAACAAGAATGATACGGCGCTCTTTCAAGCGGTCGCCACGCTGACGAAGTTGATCAATGTCCTTACGGCGCCTCTCTCGTCGGATACGAATGGCTATCTGGAGCAGGCCTATTATTATCGCGCGCTTGCCCAGATTTTACGGAGGGACTACGGCAACGCGGAGAAGGACCTGATTGTGTTGACGCAGTCTCCGCAATTCAGCGGCAGCCTGAGCGAGCCGGAGTATTTTCTGCGGCTCGGGAGTGTTTACGAGGCGGAGACCAATCAGGCCGTGATCAACAAGGAGTCGGCTGTGTCCGTCCGCACGCGGGCGGACAAGGCGCTGAAGGCTTTTGACCGCGTGAGCAAGGACCCCAACGCGCTTGTCCAGGCGAACGACGCGAACATGAGCAAGGCGGATGTTTTATTCCTGATCGCGCAGCTTGATCCGACGCCCGCCGGTTACGAAAAAGCGCTCGACGCATTTCGGGAGGTGCGCCGCAAGGACGATTTGATTCCCATGCAACAGGGGCGGCTGGATGATTTGCGGAGAAAATCGCAGGCTTCGCCGTCGAACGACAGCAGCATGTTAATTGCGCGTGAAGAGAACAGGCTTGATGAATCGAAGAACGGCCCCGACCCGATCTTGCAGGCGCTCGTCGGGATGGCGGAGTGCTACGTCGCGATGAAGGAGCCGGATGAAGCGCGGACGATCCTGCACAGGCTCGCGCATGCGACGCTGACACCGGACCAGCAGCAGGCGGTCGATCTGCAAACGCTGCTCTCGTATGTTCTCGGTGGCCAGACCGACCAGGCCGACAAGGCGCTGACCGATTATCTTGGGAAACATCCCGGCGATTCGCAGGTCGACAGCATCAGTTACCAGCTCGCGGCCGATTTGCTGAATCGCAAGGATTACAACGGCGCGCTGGCCAAGGCCGAGCGGAGCCTGAAGGATTTCCCCAACGGCAGGTATGCGGAAGACGCGCTCGCGCTTAAGGCGCAAGCATTGAACCTGCTCGGTCAGTCCGGCGCGTCCGAACAAATTATCAGTGATGTTTTGAAAAAAAATCAAAACAGCCCGGTGGTGAACCGGATGTTGCTGACGAAGGCGCAGAATGAGTTCAGCCGCGAAGATTTTGTCGATGCGCTGGCCGATTATCAAAAGGTGAGGGACAACAATCTGGCCGGGCCGGATTTGCAATCGGCGGCGAACGCGGGGTACACCCAGGCGCTTTTGTCGCTGAAAAAATACGATGAGGTGATCAAGGAGGCGAAGGCGTTCGCGGCCAAGTACCCGAATAGCAAGGTGCTGCCGAGCGTGCTGCTTTTTGCGGCCCAGGCCCTCGACGAGAAACACGATCCGGGGGCGCTCGCGGCGGTGCAGGATGTGGCGCGGAAATATCCGAAGGACGATGTTGCGCCCTACGCGCTTTATTACGTCGTCACCATTTACGAAAGGGCCAAGGACCTGCCCGGCATGATTCAGGCGGCGAATGATTTGTCGAAGGCTTATCCCGAAGCGTACACGTTGATCGCCCAGGCCGCGGACAAGGTGGGCGACGTTTGCCTCAAGCAGAATAAATTCGACGAGGCCCTTGTGCTCTACCAGCCGTTGACCGATGCCCCGAAGCCGGATGTGGCGGCGGCGGCGCGCAACAAGATCGGCGGGATTTGGCTCGCGGCGGCCAAGTCGTGGGGCGCGTATCAATCGATGCCGCTTGAGACGCGGCCCGAGGCCGAGAAGCGTTTGTCCAATGCCGAGGAGGCTTATCTTGAGACGCTCAAAAAGTTTCCCGGGCAGCTCGACGCGGTGGACGACGCCTTTGATGGCTTGGTGAACGCGATCAAGCAGCGCCATTCGTGGGGACTGCTGCAAGATGCCGATTTGGAAAGCTATCTGGGAAAACTCGCGGCTGGGGAAAACCTCACGACGCCTGAAATGGAGGCGAGGCTTGAGCTGGCGAAAGCAGGGCTGGTGTTTGTCGTGAAGGACGGCGCGAAGCAATACCCGGCGGCGTTGGGGCGGTTTAAAAAAGTGATGAGCGCCAATCCGAGCCTGCCGCTGACCCGGCAGGAGTCGTTTCAGTACGGCGAGTTACTCCTGACGACGCAGGATTATTCCGCGGCTTTGCAATTCTTCGGCGACCTCCTGGCCAATGCGGCCCCGACCGACGAGTTTACGCAGGGCAACGTCTATTACGGTTTGGGCGCGGCCAATTTCGGACAGGGACATCTGGCGCAGGCGAAGGAATATTTTCTCAAGCTCAAAGCGCTGCATAACGGCGGCGAGTGGCATCCGCACATCCTGGATGCCGATTACGGAATCGCGTTCGTCGATGAGCAATCGAATCAAGCGGCGCAAATCGACGAGGCGCAACAGCTCTACGCCGAGGTGATGCGCGACCAGAAGGCGAGCCCGGAATTGCAGGCGAAGGCGCTGCTCGGGTTCGGGCGGCTTTTGGAGAGGAACGGCCATGCCATTACGCCGAGTTCGCAGGGACCCAATGAGTATGCGGTCCATTACTATCAGGAGCCGCACATCCTGTCGGGCCGAGCGGTGCCCGAGCTTAGCGCGGAAGGTCTCTACGACACGGGCCAGGCCTATGAAAAAGCGGGCGACTCGGCCAATGCGAAAAAGCAGTACGGCGACTTGATCTCGAACTACGGCACGACCGCGCCCGATTGGGCTGCGAAGGCGAGGTCGGCGAGGGCCCGGCTTGGGCCGTGACTAAAGAAAGGTTCGCACAGAGGACTGCGGAGAACTGAAGAGGAAGAACCTGTTTGAAAAAGATGACGCCTGCCGAACGCGCAAAAGCACTCTGCAAAATCCTGCCGCGGATTTATCCCGACGCGCATTGCGAATTGGATTTTTTCAGCCCGCTCGAATTGCTGATCGCGACGATTCTCTCCGCGCAGTGCTCCGACGTGCAGGTGAACAAGGTGACGCCGAGGCTTTTCAAAAAATATCGGACGGCACGCGATTACGCGGAGGCCGATCCCGCCGCGCTCGAACACGATTTGCGCGCCATCGGACTCTTTCGCGCGAAGGCGAAAAATATCCGCGCCTGCTGCCGGTTGCTGGCCGATGAGCACGGCGGAAAAGTGCCCGAGACGATGGATGCGCTGCTGCGTCTTCCCGGCGTGGGACGCAAAACGGCCAACGTGGTTCTCGGGAACGCATTCGGGCAAAGCGTCGGCGTGGTGGTCGACACCCACGTCGGGCGGCTCTCGGCGCGGCTCGGCCTGACACGCCACACCGATCCGAAGAAGATCGAGCCGGTGCTGATGAAGCTGGTGCCGCAAAAAGATTGGACGCTTTTTTCACACTGGCTGATTTTTCACGGGCGGCGACGCTGCAAGGCGCTGAAGCCCGACTGCGCGAATTGCGAGCTGAAGGATTTGTGTCCGAGTTTTTCCCGGTTTATGAAATTGCAGGCGACGCGCGCATCATAAACCGATCCCATATAAAAGTGCTGTCATCCTGAGCTTGTCGAAGGATCAGTTCGGTCTGACTTTTCTCGTTCCCAAACTCCATTTGGGAACGGGATTGTCGGCGCAATTCCATTGCTCTGAAAACCGAATCGGCAACGGAGTTGCCTCAGCAAGTGCGTTCCGAAATGGAGTTTGGGAACGAGAAAAGTCAGGGTTAGGCCGGCCGGCACGCCGGTCGTCGGCCCTCGAGTTGAGCTTGATCTTTCCCCGCGATCCCGTCATGACACCGGGGTTCCATGAGTCGTCTCATCCTTATTTTCGCGCTGAGCCTGCTCGGTTTTCCCGCGTTGGCCCATGCGGCGGAGCCGTCGGCAAATGCCACGCCCTTCCCGCCGCCGCTCGAATCGTATCAGGACAACGCCACGGCGGACGTCTGGACCGTCCTCGTCAATCGCGTTCACGCCGAGCCGTTCAACCTCATCGCGACCGCGATTTTTCTCCTGGCGATCATCCACACCTTTCTCGCGCCAAAAATCCTCGGCCTGTCGCACCGGATCCAGCACGAGCACGAGGCGCGGCTGCGGGAAATCCACGGCCCCGATTTCGAGCAGGAAATCCCGCGCCACCTGCGGCAAAGCATCCCAGCGGCGGTGCTGCATTTTCTCGGCGAAGTCGAGGCGGTGTTCGGCATTTGGGTGATCCCGCTCGCGGTATTAATGTGGATGTACAAAGGCCCCGGCGTGACGCGCCATTACCTCGACCAGGACGTCTCCTACGTCGAGCCGCTGTTTGTCGTCATCATCATGGCCATGGCCGCCAGCCGCCCCATTGTGCAGGCCGCCGTGCGCGTTCTGGGGCTGATTGCGGGGCAATCCCCGGCGCGCTGGTGGCTGGCGCTGCTGACTCTCGGGCCGCTGCTCGGCTCGTTCATCACGGAACCGGCGGCGATGACCATTTGCGCGGTGCTGCTGGGACGCGAATTTTATCGGCTCGGCCCGAGCAAGCCGTTCATGTACGCGACGCTGGGACTCCTTTTCGTCAACATCTCCGTCGGCGGGGCGCTGACCGATTTTGCCGCGCCGCCCGTGCTGATGGTCGCCGCGAAATGGAACTGGACGACGGCCATCATGCTCGAACAATTCGGACTGCGCGCCGTGGCCGGGATCATCGTGGGCAACGCCGCCTACTTCCTGATTTTCCGGAAGGAATTCGCGCGGCTCGCCGCGCTGCGCCGCGATCTCCCGCCCGACGAATTGACCCGCCCGCGCGCAGAGGCGATCCCGCTTTGGATCACCGGCGTCCATTTCGTGTTTCTCGGCTGGACCGTCCTTGTCGCGCACGAACCGGCGCTCTTCATCGGCGGTTTTCTTTTCTTCCTCGCCTTCCTCATGGCGACCACGGCCTACCAGGACGAATTGGAAATGCGCTCGCCGATGCTGGTCGGCTTTTTCCTCGCGGGACTGGTCGTGCATGGCGGCTTGCAAGGCTGGTGGATCGAGCCGGTGCTGGGCCGCCTGGGGCACTATCCGCTGCTCATCAGCGCGACGGTGCTGACCGCC
>Ga0302319_10003511_pt1 | contig 32716 bp, 25 predicted proteins | sample Bog_T0_2_FD_203319 | JGI IMG/M metagenome (GOLD analysis project Ga0302319, IMG submission 203319) | Peat permafrost microbial communities from Stordalen Mire near Abisko, Sweden - Bog_T0_2 | ecosystem: Environmental > Terrestrial > Soil > Wetlands > Peat | place: Sweden: Abisko, Stordalen Mire... | reverse complement strand
GGCCTGCACGGCGTTCGCGGAAATGATGACGGCCAGTCCGCCCGCGCCAATGGTCACGTTGCGCTTGGAGAAAAATTCGCGCAGCCGTTCCACGGCGCGGCTGACGCGCTTTTGCGCGGCGTCATCATTCGTGCCCAAGGCTTCGCCCACTTCACGCAGGCTTTTGTTTTCAAAATAGCGGAGCAGAATCGCGCTGCGGTCGGTGTCGTCGAGAGCGGCCATCGCGTCGTCGAGCAGCGGTTCGATTTGCGTCCAGTCATTGGCGGTCGCATTCATGTTGGTCATCTCCACGGCGATTTGTTCCCGCAACTGGCGGCGCGACTCCTTGCGGATCACGTCAATCGCGGTCCGACGCGTGACGGCGTAGAGCCAGGACGTCAATGTTTTTGGCGTCGAAGCGGCACCGCCACCCGCGAGCGAACCGGCATTCCGCGCAAGGTCGGCGAAGACGGATTGCGCGATTTCCTCGGCCAGTTGCGGTGAGCGGATCTGGCGCAGCGCGGCGGAATAAACGAGGTTCACATGCCGCCGGACTATTTCCGTGAAAGCATCTTGCGCACGGTCATGGGCAAATTGCCGGAGCAAATCAAGGTCATTCGTCATTTTCATTAACATATCGCCGCCGGAGCCTCAAATCCGACAAAAATTTTAAAGTTTCAGCCCGGCGAAGTCCCGCCCCGCCAAAAATCACGGTTGCCACGCGCAAGCCCCTTTACTTTTACCAATTTGCTCCGCATTTTAGGCGCAGCATGACACGACGTTTTTGTATTTTTCTTTTTTGTTTGCTGATGATTGGCGATTCGCTGCGAGCGGACACCACCAATGCCGCGCTGACCCGGGCGGTCGTTCTGGAGAACAACGTGGCGTACCTGCGCATCGGCCGGGTGACCGGCAATCTGGCGGATGAAATTCAATCGGCGCAGCGGACGCTGGCGGGCACGAACAATATCATCGGCACGGTTTTGGACCTGCGGTTCGCGGATGGCGATGATCTGGCGGCGGTGAACACGGCCACCAACTGGTTCGCGACCGGAAAACTGCCGCTGACGATCCTGGTCAACGACGAGACGCGCGGCGCGGCGGCGGCCTGGGCAACCGCTTTGCGCAAGGCGCGGGCGGGTTTGATCCTGGGCGGTTCGACGGAAATCAAGCCGGACATTGCGGTAACGGTGAAAATCGCGGATGAAAAAAAGTTTTTGGAAAATCCCTACGCGGCGCTGGCGCAGAACGAAACCAACGGAGCCGCCACGAACGACAATCTGGCCCCGTTCATTGACCACACCAGCGAGGCGGACCTGGTGCGCGAAAAAAACAAGGACGGCGACGAGGACGAGGATGCCGAGCCGCCGCGCCCACCCGAGCCGCAGAAGCCCTACATCCACGACCCGGTGCTGGGCCGGGCGGTGGATTTGATCAAGGCGCTCGCCGTCATCCGCCAGTCGCATGGCTGACGGTGGCAACCGGCGGTTTCGGATTGACGGCTGGCCGTTCACGAACCACTTTAAATCTTCGCGCGGGATGAAAACGATTCTGTTCATTTGCACTGGAAATGTCTGCCGCAGCCCGATGGCCGAGGCGTTGTTCCGTCACGCCGTGCGTGGACGCGGCGAATTCCGCATCTTTTCGGCGGGCATCGGTGCGATGGACGGCCAGCCGCCCACGCCGCATTCCGTGCGGGCGATGCGCGAGCTGGGCGTGGACATCTCATGGCAACGCAGCCGGATGCTCACGGCGGACCTGGTTCGGTCGGCGGACCTCATCCTGGGGATGACGCACAGCCATGTGGACACCGTGGCGCTGCTTTACCCGCACATGGCGGAAAAAACCTTTTTGCTGCGCGAATTTGACGAGACGCTGGAGCCTTACGAAAAGGACATCGGCGACCCGATCGGCGGCCCATATGAAATTTATGTGGATTGCCGCGACCAGATCGAACAGGGCATCGCCTCGCTTTTAAAATTTATGGACCAACACAACTTCCTCACCGGCACACCCACCACGCAACCGGCGGTCGTGAACTTCGCGCTCGGCGCGGACCATGGCGGCTTCGAACTCAAGGAAGCGCTCAAGCAGCATCTGCTGGCGCGCGGCCTCACCGTCGCGGATTTCGGGGCAAAATCAAACAATCCCACCGATGACTATCCCGATTTCGCCAGCCCCGTCGGCCAGGCTGTCGCCGCCGGCCAGGCCGGGCTGGGACTGCTGGTTTGCACGACCGGTGTCGGCATGTGCATCAGCGCGAACAAATTTTCCGGCGTGCGCGCCGCCATCGCCAGCGACGAGCAGGATGCGACCCAGATGCGCCGGCACAATGACGTGAACGTCCTTTGCTTGAGCGGCAAGAAAACCCCGGTGGAAGGTGCGAAGAAAATTCTCGACGCGTTCATCGCTGGAAAATTTGAAGGCGGACGCCATGAACGCCGGGTGGAAAAAATGGACGAACGCCTCGCCCCGGCGGTACTGCGACTGCGCCATGTGGACCCGGCCATCGCGGAAGCCATCGAGCATGAGCGCCAGCGCCAGCAGGAAAACATCGAGCTGATCGCCAGCGAAAATTTTGTCAGCCCGGCCATCCTGGAAGCACAGGGGTCGGTGCTGACGAACAAATATGCCGAGGGTTACCCCAAGAAACGCTGGTATGGCGGCTGCGAATACATTGACGACGTGGAACAGCTCGCGATTGACCGCGCGAAAAAACTGTTCGGCGCGGAACATGCCAACGTCCAGCCGCATTCCGGCTCCGGCGCAAACATGGCCGTGTATTTTGCCTTCCTGAAACCCGGCGACAAGATGCTCACGATGGATTTGAGTCACGGCGGCCATCTGACGCACGGCAACAAGGCGAATTTCTCCGGCAAATTTTTCGAGATCATCCACTACGGCGTCGGCCAGGAAAGCGGGCTGATTGATTACGGGCAGCTCGCCGCAATGGCGCGCGAACACAAGCCGAAGATGATCACCGTCGGCGCCAGCGCGTATCCGCGCGTGATTGATTTCAAGCGCATGGGCGAGATCGCCCGCGAAACCGGCGCGTATCTGCTCGCGGACATCGCGCACATCGCCGGCCTCGTCGCGGCAGGCATCCATCCCAGCCCGATGGCGCACGCGGATTTCGTGACGACCACGACGCACAAGACGTTGCGCGGTCCGCGCGGCGGCCTGATCCTGTGCCGCGAAAAATATGCAAAGGAAATTGATTCGCAGGTGTTCCCGGGCATTCAGGGCGGACCGCTGGAACACGTCATCGCCGGCAAGGCGGTCTGTTTCCACGAAGCGCTGCAGCCGGGCTTCAAGACCTACCAGCAGCAAATTATCAAAAATGCCGCCGCGCTCGCCGACGGCATGAAGCGCAACGGCTACCGGCTCATCAGCGGCGGCACGGACAATCACCTCATGCTCGTGGACGTGGGTGCCAAGGGCGTCACCGGCAAAGATTCGCAGATTGCGCTCGACGAAGCGGGCATTACGGTCAACAAAAACACGATTCCGTTCGAGACACGCTCGCCGTTTCAGGCCAGCGGCATCCGGCTCGGCACGCCCGCCTGCACCACGCGCGGCATGAAGGAGGCGGAAATGGCCGCGATCGCGGACATGATTTCCGAAGTGCTGATGGACATCAAAAACGTGGAAGCCGCGCACAAGGTCCGCGCCCGCGTGCGCGAACTGACGGCGAAATTTCCGCTGCCTTATTGATTTGGCAGCGGTTGGGTAGGAAGGTTGAGTTGTGCAACCATCACCATTCTCACGGATTGGCCGTCTTCGGAGATCGTTGGAATAAAATCAATCACCGGCCCGGTTGAATATTTTTCTCCCGAAGGCAACGAACGTTCTTGAGTGCTCTGAACTTGTGCCGTCTGTCCATTGTTTAACGAGGCTGTTGGGGCGGCCAATGTTTCAACACCGGCGGTATTTTGAGATGCCTGTAAAAGCGCTTCATATTGTTCACTGGTTATTTTATTGGATTTAAATCTTGATTGAAGTCGGTCATCAATTTGGAAATGGTTCAACCCAAGTTTAACGGCGGCGTCATCGGAAAGCTCCAAAACTTGGGATTGAATTGTCAATTGATTCGCTTCTTGATTAGGTTTCACTGTTGTAAATATGAGGGCCATCATGCCAGATGGTGTTTTCCAGCCGCCCGTGACAAGAACCTCGTCCCAAGAAATATCCGCACGTGTTGTTTGAACAAAAGTTTTAACTGGCGGGATGTTTGCCAATTTTTGCAGAGCCTGTAATTCAAGCTCCCGTACATTTTGCGCAGCGAGTGTGGCGTCCTCATTTTCTTTTTTTAGCTGTGTAACTTCACCGCGAAGTTTAAGCAATTCATTCATTTGCTCGTCCGAGAACGATTGTGAACCAACTTTGGCAACGGGACGATTTGAAAGACTTTCGTTATCAGCTTCCAAATGTGCAATTTGTTGCGTTAACTGCTCGTTTTCCGCGCGCAATTTTTCCTGCGCTTGGTGTTGAACCACCAGTGCTGTTGCCGCGCTGGCCAGCACCACCGCGCTGATGCCGAGTTTAAATTTTGTCATAGTCATAATTTTCATAAGCGTGAAGGTTCCCGTTCCGGCAGTTGCAATTGAAGCTGTTGTCAGTTTTGTCGCCAGACTCACAGGTGCGATTTGAACCGCGTTCGCGGAAATCACGGACGCCAGCGCCGCAGCGGTCGTGATGCCACGCTTGGTGAAAATGTCGCGCAGCTTTTCCAGCGCCCGCTCGACCCGCATCCGCGCGGCGTTTTCGTTGAGGCCGAGTTTGGCGCCAACCTCCGCGAACGGCCGGTTTTCAAAATAGCGCAACAAAATGGCTTCACGGTCGGCCGCCTTGATTTCGTGCATGGCGTCATCGAGCGTCGGACGCAGTCTTTCCCAGTCGGCTTCGGGCGCGGTTTCGTGGATGGGTTCGCGCATAAGTTTTTCCTCGCGGTGGCGCCGGCGGTTTTCGCCACGCACGATTTTGGCGGCGGCAAAATGGGCGCTGGTGAAAAGCCAGCCGGTCAGGCTTTCGCGGCGGGCGAGCGAACCCGCCTTGCGCGCGAGGTCGGTGAAAACGGTCTGCGCCACGTCCTGCGCGAGGTGGGGGTCGCCGTTGACCTGCCGGAGCGCGGCGGAATAGACCAGCGGGACGTGGCGTTGCACCAGCTCGGCAAAGGCGGCCTCGGAATTTGTCCTGGCAAATCGCCGGAGCAGTTCGGAATCGAGCGTCATGTTCAAGTTATAACACCCGGCAAATTGAAAACCGCACAAAAAATCGGTTTGACACAACGGCCAAACTAGTTCAACGTTGTCCGCGAACTGACTCCAAGATTTCCCCCGGTTGATTTGAGGTAAATCTCGGCAAGCTACGGCGGGAACCATTCCATTATGAACCAATCCGGTCGTCCGGCGTCCAATGCGTGACGCCTTTTACGACCGTTGAAGCTTGGCGACGGTTTAAATCCCGGCCAGTTCGCGAGACAATTTTAATTATTATTTATGGCCAGAGTCCCAGCGAAAAACCCAGCAAAAAAACCAAAAGTGAAACCTGCGGCGGATGTTCCGCCTGAGGTTGTAGTTCCGCCTGAACCGCCGACATCCGTGGCTCCGGCAGAAGAACCTGCCGTTATCGCCGCGCCCGAAACGTCCGGTTCCGCCGGCTTGCGCCCACCTTCCACGCCGGTTGAACCGACCCACGACCGCGAGGAACCGCGCTTTGAGGAACGGCGCGGGCATCAGCGCGACAAGATCGCCGCGTCCATCAACATCGCCAAATTGCAGGCGATGAGCATGACGGACCTGAACAACATGGCCAAAGACCTGGGCGTGGAAAATTTTGGCACGATGCGCAAGCACGAGGTCATTTTTCAGATCCTGCAGAAAAACGCGGAACGCGCGGGCGTGCTCTTTTCCGAGGGTGTGCTGGAGGTGCTGCCGGAAGGCTTCGGCTTTTTGCGATCGCAGAGCTTCAACTACCTGCCGTGCCCCGAGGACATCTACATTTCGCCGTCACAGATCCGCCGGTTTGATCTGCAGACCGGCAACCTGATCGCCGGCCAGATCAGGCCGCCCAAGGAAAAGGAAAAGTTTTTTGCACTGCTCAAGGTGGAGGCGGTGGACGGCGAGGAACCGGACAAGGCGAAGGACAAGACACATTTTGAAAATCTCACACCGCTGTTCCCGAACAAGCGCTTCATCCTTGAAACCGCGCCGGAAGAATTGAGCACGCGCGTGCTCGATCTGGTCTGTCCGATTGGCAAGGGCACGCGCGGCCTGATTGTCGCACCGCCGCGCACCGGCAAGACCGTCTTGATGCAGAAGATGGCCAACGCCATCCTGAAGAACAACCCGGAGACCTACCTGTTCATCCTGCTCATTGACGAGCGGCCGGAGGAAGTGACGGACATGGAACGTTCCTGCAAGGGCGCGGAGGTGATTTCGTCCACGTTCGACGAGCCGCCGGAGCGCCATGTGCAGGTAGCGGAAATGGTGATCGAAAAAGCCAAGCGCATGATCGAACACAAGCGCGACGTGGTGATCCTGCTGGATTCCATCACGCGCCTGGCCCGCGCCTACAACACGGTGCAGCCGCATTCCGGCAAGATTCTGTCCGGCGGCGTGGACGCCAACGCGCTGCACAAGCCGAAGCGGTTTTTCGGCGCGGCGCGCAACATCGAGGAGGGCGGATCGCTGACCATCATTGCGACGGCGCTGGTGGACACCGGCAGCCGCATGGACGAGGTGATATTTGAAGAGTTTAAGGGCACGGGCAATATGGAGGTGAGCCTGGACCGCGCGCTGGTGGACCGCCGCATTTTCCCTTCCATCAACATCGAGCATTCCGGCACGCGCAAGGAAGAGCTGCTCTATCATCCGGAGGAATACAACCGCGTCGTCCTGCTGCGCCGGGCGCTCACCGGCGTGCCGCCCGTGGAGGCGATGGATCTGCTGCTGGGCAAGCTCAAAAAGAACAAGAGCAACATCGAATTTCTGCTCGGCATGAGCGTGAGCTGATTTAAGCCCTGAATTGAAAGGGTTTGTTTGCACTTGACGAGTGACGGCCGAAAAATTATTCTACTATCAAGAACGGTAAACTGGTTCGGCCAGCGCAAAAGTCGGAAGATAACTTATCTCCGGCTTTTTTGTTCGCCGGATGCTTACGTCGTGTCGAGCTATGAACGCAGATTTTTTGGCGGTATTGGAATTTTGGGAACGCGAGAAGGGCATCAACCGTGATGTCCTCATCGGTGCTGTCCAGGAGGCCCTGCTGTCCGCCGCCAAAAAGGCGGTCGGGCCGGCGCGCGAATTGCGCGTGGAGATTGACCAGAAAAACGGTGACATCAAGGCGTTCGCCAAGCTGATCGTTTCGGAAAAGGTCATTTCACAGCACGATCAGATCTCCGTGTTCGACGCGCGCCGCATCAAACCGAACGCGCAGGTCGGCGATGAAATCGAAAAGGAAGTGACGCCCACCAACTTTGGCCGCGTCGCGTCGCAGTTCGCCAAGCAGGCGCTCATGCAGAAAATCCGGCAGGCGGAAAAGGCCCTCATTTTCACCGAGTTCAAGGATCGCGTCGGCGACATCATCAGCGGCACGGTGCGGCGTTTCGAGCGTTCGGACGTGATCTTGGATCTGGGCAAATACGAGGCTCTGCTGCCGAACCGCGAGCGCGTGCCGACAGAGGAATACCAGGTGGGCGAACGCATCCGATGCTACGTCAAGGCCGTGGAAGAAGGCCCGCACGGGCCGGAGATCATCTTGTCCCGCGCCGACCCGCAGTTCATCATCAAGCTGTTCCAGCTGGAAGTTTCCGAGATCAACGACGGCACGATAGAGATCAAGGGCATCGCGCGCGAACCCGGTTTCCGGACGAAGATGGCGGTTTATTCGCGCGACCCGAAGGTGGACCCCGTCGGTGCCTGCGTCGGAATGCGCGGCCAGCGCGTGAAAAACATCGTTCGCGAGTTGAACAACGAAAAAGTGGACGTGATTCCCTGGTCGGCGGACGTTAAAACTTTTGTCACAAAGGCGCTGGAGCCGGCGCAGTTGAAAAGCATCACACTGGATGAAGCCCGCAAAAGGGTGAAAATCCTGGTCGGCGAAGACCAGTTGTCCCTGGCCATCGGCAAACGCGGCCAGAATGCACGCCTGACTGCCCGGCTGACGGGCTGGGAAGTGGACATCGACGCCGAACACATCGTCACCAAGGGCTTCGATGAAAAAGTCGCTGAAGCTGTGGAATCGCTCGCGGCCATTCCGGGCGTGACCCGCGAACAGGCCGACGCGCTGGTTCATGCCGGCCTGACCCGGATTGAAGATTTATTGTCGGCGGAAGCTGGCGACATCGCGGATATCCCGCAGATCGGTGAAAATGCGGCGGCGATCTTGGAAGCCGCGCGCATCGAGGCCGGACGCCGCACGTTGACCGTCGGCGAGACGCCCGTGGCGACTTGATTTTATGGCGCCGGCCGGAACAAAGTTTGTTTCTGCGATTTAGCCATGCAGGCCATTCGCACATTCCGGTTGGCGGCGGTGAAAAAATATTATGCCCGTTCGGATTTACGACATCTCGAAGAAGCTCGGCCTGGAAAACAAGCAAATCATCGCCAAGGCCAAATTGCTGGGCATTGCCGCCGCCAAAGTGGCCTCCAGCTCGCTGGATAAAATCAGCGCCGAGTGGCTCGAAGAGGAACTGATCAAGGCCTATCCCGAAGTCGCCACCCGGCTGGCACCTAAAGCCGCGCCGGAACCGCCCAAGGCCGCCACGTTTGAAGAAAAAATTGTTCTGATCACCGCCCCGCCGCCCGAACCCGAACCGGTCGTCATTGAAAAGCCGGTGGAGGTCGAAGTTGTGGCTCCGGTTGAACCGGCCGCAACCGTGACTGTGGTTGAAGCCCCCGCCCTACCACCCGAACCGCCCAAGCCGGTCGTTCCAAAAATCGGGGAAAAAGTCGGGTTCATCCAACTGTCGCCGCGCCCGCAGCCGCGCGGCAGCGAAAGAACCGGTCAGGCGAAATCGCCGCCGCGGCCCGGCGCGCCGTTGCGTTCCAGTCCGCCAGCGCGGGGTGATTTCCGTCAAGGAAACGGTCAACGCCAGCACTTTGGCGGCCGCCAGTCCGGCCCGGCAACACGCGAGCCCGCCAAGCCGGTCACGCCGGCCCAGCCCAAATTTGTCGCGCCCACGACCGGCGAAGTCATCATCATCAAACCGCCGATTGTCGTACGCGAACTTGCCACGCAGTTGAAGCAGAAGCCGTTCAAAATTATTGCCGATCTGATGGGGCTTGGCGTTTTCGCCACCGTGAACCAGGCGATTGACGAGAAAATCGCCCAGCAGCTTTGCGCCAAATACGGCTTCCGCTTTGAGGTGGAAAAGCGTGAGCGCGGTGGCGGCGTCGTCCATGCCCCGATCCAGGAGGTTGAACTCGACACCGAGGACAAGCCGGAACAGCTCAAGCCGCGCGCACCGGTCGTCACGATCATGGGCCACGTTGACCACGGCAAAACTTCGCTGCTCGACGTGATTCGCAAGGCCAATGTCGCGGCCGGCGAATCCGGCGGTATCACGCAGCACATCGGCGCCTACACGATTTCCGTGCCGCATCCCGAACGCAAAAAGGAGCTGGCGCAAATCACGTTTCTCGATACGCCCGGCCATGCTGCCTTTAGCTCCATGCGCGCCCGCGGCGCAAACGTCACGGACATCGTCGTCCTCGTCGTCGCCGCGAACGACGGCGTCATGCCGCAGACGCTTGAGGCGTTGAGCCACGCGAAGGCGGCGAAGGTGCCGATCCTCGTCGCGGTTAACAAGATTGACCATCCTAACGCAAACGCGATGAAGGTCCGCCAGCAGTTGCAGGACAAGGGGCTGGTGCCCGACGACTGGGGCGGTGACACGATTTTCGTCGAATGTTCCGCGCTGACGAAACAGGGCATTGACAAGCTGCTCGAAATGATTCTGCTCCAGGCCGACCTACTTGAACTCAAGGCGAATCCCGAGCGCAATGCCAAGGGCAATGTCATCGAGTCCGGCGTCGAACCCGGCGGCCCAACGGCGACGGTGCTGGTCCGCAAAGGCACGCTGCATCTGGGCGACATCATTTTGTGCGGCGAATTTTACGGTCGCGTGCGTGCGCTCATCAACGAGGAAGGTGAGCGGCTCAAGGAAGCCGGGCCGTCGGTCGCCGTGCGCGTGCTCGGCTTGAATGGCGTGCCGGATGCCGGCCGGGAATTCATCGTGGTCGAGGACGAAAAAGCCGCCCGAGACAAGGCCGAGGAACGTTTCCTGAAGGATCGCGCGGAAGGCCACGAAAACAAGAAGGTCACACTGGAAAATCTTTTCGCCACGCTGGCCGCCAACCAGAGCAAGGTGCTCAAGGTGGTCGTCAAGGCCGACACGCAGGGCTCGGTCGAGGCGATTGTCGAGGCGCTCAAGAAAATCGAGGCGGAAAAGGTTTCGCTCGAAGTCATGCACAGCGACGTCGGCACGATCAGCGAAAACGACGTGGCCCTCGCGTCCGCCTCGGAGGCGATCATCCTCGGCTTCCACACACGCGTGGACAGCACCGCCGCCGAAAAGGCCAAGCATGCGGGCGTTCAGATCAAGCTTTACGCGATCATTTACGAGTTGATTGACCAAGTAAAGGAGGCGATGGCCGGGCTGCTGGATCCGGAGGCCCGCGAAACTATCACGGGCGTAGCCGAGGTGCGGCAGGTGTTCGAACTGTCCAAGGGCGTGCCGGTCGCCGGCTGCATGGTTTCCAGCGGCCGCATCGCCAAGGGCAAGGTGCGCGTCCGCCGGCGCAAGGACATCATCTACGAGGGCGTCACGCAGTCGCTCCGCCGTTTCCAGGACGAGGTCAACGAAGTCCGCGCCGGCATGGAATGCGGCATGCGCATCGAAGGCTACAGCGAATTTCAGGTCGGCGACACGATTGAGTGTTATGCGATTGAAAAGGTCGCGGCGAAATTATGACGGGCGTCGAATCATGAATCGTTGCATCGTCAAACGGTTCACGATCTCCCGGTGCAAACATCCTCGATTTAACGAAATAAAATGGCCAGCCTCCGAATCCAACGCGTCCGCGAACTGCTGAAGCAGGAGATCGGCGAGGCCATTCGCCGCGAATTCCATGTCAACGAAGCCGGTCTGATTTCTGTCAACGACGTGGACGTGGCGGGCGACGTCAAGTCTGCGGTCGTGTTCATCAGCATCCTTGGCAACGCCGAGCAGCAGAAGCGCGGCTTTCAATTGCTCACCGAACACCGCATCCGCATCCAGAGCATGATCGGCCGCTCGATTGTCCTGAAATACACGCCCACGTTGAAATTTGTCTTTGACGATTCCATTGTGCGCGGCAACCGCGTTCTGCAAATCCTGGATGAACTGGAAAAGACCACGCCCCTGGATAGCGGCCCCACCGAAGAACCTTGAAAAGCTACCCAAAAATCATCGACCGAATCATCGAAGTCATCCGCGAGCACAAGACGTTTTGTATTGTCGGCCATGTGCGGCCGGACGGCGACTGCATCGGCTCGCAGCTTGGCCTGGCGCTGGCGCTCCGCAACGAGGGAAAAAAAGTCACCGTCTGGAACCAGGACGCCATCCCGCTGAAATATAAATTTCTCACCGGTGACGGCCTGATTGAAAAACCCCGGCACGGTGAAAAATTTGACTGCGTCATCGCCACCGACTGCGCGAGCTTTGAACGGCTCGGCAAGGCCGGCGAGTGCGTCGGCGAGCGGAAAACCCTCATCAACATTGACCATCACGAGAGCAATCCGCGCTACGGTGACGTTAACTGGGTTTCGCCGCGCGAACCTTCCACCGGCGAGCTGATTTACCGGCTGCTCAAGGTCGCACGCTGGCCGATCACCCAGCCGATCGCCGACCTGCTGTTCACCGCCATCTCCACCGACACCGGCTCGTTCCAATACGCGACCACGCGGCCTGGCACATTCCACGCCAGCGCGGAACTTGTCACCCGCGGGGCGAACCTCGCAAAAATCTGCGACGAGGTTTACCAGTCGTATCCGGTGTCCCGCGCCAAGCTGCTCAAGCACGTTTACAGCAAGTTCCGCCTGACCGACGACGACCGCATCGCGTGGTTCTGGCTGAAGAAAAAGGATTTCACCCGCACCGGCGCGGAGAGCGACGACACCGAGGGCTTGATTGACCACATCCGCGCGATTGAACCGGTCGTCGTCGCCTGCGTGTTCGAGGAGATCGAGCCGGAACTCACGCGCATCAGCCTGCGCTCGAAAAACGCGAAGGTGAACGTGAACGAAATCGCCGCGCAATTCGGCGGCGGCGGGCATCCGGCGGCGGCTGGCGCGCGCATTCCCGGCACGCCGCTTTCGGTGCAGCGCAAGGTCATCGCCGCCGTGAAACGCGCGCTGAAGGCCTCGAGGTAATTTTCCCCATGCAAGAATTTTCCGCACTTGATGGCGCCATTCTCGTGGACAAGCCCGCCGGTCCGACCTCGCACGATGTCGTGGACGCGATCCGTCGCCGTTTTCAAATCAAGAAGGTCGGCCATTGCGGCACGCTCGACCCGAACGCTACCGGCCTGCTCATCATTGTCCTCGGCCGCGGCACGAAGCTTTCGGAAAAGCTCATGGGCGACGACAAGGTTTACGAGGGCTCCATCAAATTCGGTGAAACCACGGACAGCTATGACGCCGACGGCGAGATCACCGCTTCCCTGCCCGTTCCGCCGGTGACGCTGGCGCAATTGAACGAGGAAGCGGCCCGGTTCGTCGGCGACCAGATGCAGATGCCGCCGATGGTTTCGGCGATCAAAAAAAATGGGGTGCCCCTTTACAAGCTCGCACGCAAAGGCATTGAGGTGGAACGCGAGCCGCGCCTCATCCACATCTACAATTTCCGGTTCTCGCGCTATCAGGAGCCGCTTGGCGAATTTCGCGTGGCCTGCACCAAGGGCACCTACGTCCGCAGCATCGCGCACGATCTCGGGCAGAAACTCGGCTGCGGCGCGCATCTGGCCACCTTGCGGCGGAGTGTGTCTGGCAAGTTCGACGTGGCGGACGCAACCAAGCTGGATGATGTTTTGAATTTGACGGCGACGGAGCTGGAGAAAAAGATCCTGCCGTTTTTGAAGCTGGCGGCCGCGTGAGAATCATTGGCGTCTCGGCAGTGCGCCGCCATTTCAAAAATAGCGCGGCACTATGATGGGAAGCCGATGTAATTTTTACAGATGAAAATCATTCACGACGCAACTGAACTGAAGCCGGGCGGCAGGAAAGTCTGCCTGGCCATCGGCGTTTTTGACGGCGTGCATATCGGGCACCAGCAAATCATCCGGCAAACCATCGCGGACGCGCGACAGCACGACGCCGTGGCGCTCGTTCTCACGTTTGACCGTCATCCCAACGCCATTGTCGCGCCCGCGCGTGTGCCGCCGCTGATCTATTCATTGCCGCAGAAACTGCGCGCGATTGAATCGGTCGGCTCGGACGCGGCTTTGCTGGTGCAATTTGACAGACGATTCAGTGAGCAGACCGGCGAGGAATTTATGCGCGGCCTGGCGCATGATCTTGGCCAGATCCACAGTGTCTGCGTCGGCGCGGATTTTGTCTTCGGCCACCGGCGCAGCGGCAATGTGGAGCTGCTGAAAAAGCTGGGCGCGGAACTGCATTTTCACGCTCACGGGCTGGCTGCCGTTTCCCTCGATGGCCAGGTTGTCCGCAGCACGCGCATCCGCGAGGCAACTCGCAGCGGCGATCTGGACGCGGCGGGCCAGATGCTCGGCCGGCCTTATGCGATTTGCGGCAAGGTGGTTGAAGGCGACCGGCTTGGCCGGCAGCTGGGTTTTCCGACGGCTAATTTGGACGTGGCCGGGCTGGTGCTGCCGCCACACGGGGTTTATGCGGGCGATGTGACGCTGGAGGGACAATTATTTCGGGTCGCGCTCAACATCGGCCTGCGCCCGACCGTTGCCGCCGCCGGGCCGCAGCTCCGCGTCGAGGCGCATGTGCTGGATTTTGACGGCAATCTTTACGGCACGGAGTTGGAGGTGGAAATCGGCGAAAAGTTGCGCCCTGAACAAAAATTTGCCTCGCCGGCGGAATTGCGGGACCAGATCGCGCGCGACATCGCCCGGGTGCGGGGTCAGGTTTGACTCACGTTCCTTGGGATTTCCGTGGGTTTGGGCTATGAACGGCTCCAGTTATTCCCCTGAATCAGCAGCACCCAGCTTGAGCGGTTCAGTTGCGATTATGCTTGAAATTCAGGCAAAAGAGGCTATTATCGCGATGCGTCAGTCTTCCGGAGTTCGCTTCCCTGAAGTTCATTGGGTGAAGGCGTATTTATTGAAGCGGCGGCGTTCGCGGGGCAAAACCGCCCCATATTTCTCTGAACCGAAGCGAATTATTTAGGTCTGATACTTGATACTTTATGCTGAAACGAAAATCATCGGCGGCCCACAAGACGGCCAGCAGCCGCAAAAGCCAAAACGCTCCAAAAGTGGAATCCAAGTCTATTCCGCCCCGGCGGCGTTTTATCATTTCTTCAAACGCCCGGCACGCGGCGGCCAAGCCGGCGGAAGCGAATGGCAAGGGCAAGGGCAAGCCGGCTGCCGGCTCCGTTGCAAACGCCCCCAAAACACCGGCCAACGGTCATGCGGACGTGCCCGTTTCCTCGGCGCAATCCACGGTGGATTTGACCGAGACCATCAAGACGCTTGTGCATCTCGGCCAGGAACACGGCTACGTCACTTACGACGACATCAACGACGTGCTGCCGGACAATTTAAGCCCCGATGATCTGGATATCCTGTTGAGCAAGCTGCGGAGCCTGGATGTTGAAATCGTCATGGACCAGGCCGAGGCCGAACGGGCCGAACGCAAGCAGCCCCAGCAGGCGGAAGAGGTCGAAGACGACTCGCGCCTGGAAATTCTCGACGATCCGGTTCGCATGTATATGAACCAGATGGGGAAGGTTCCGCTGCTGACGCGCGAGCAGGAGGTTGAGATCTGCAAAAAAATCGAGGAAGCCGAAGTTGCGATGAAAAGCATCATCTACGGACTCGGGTTCACGGCGAAGGAGCACATCGCCATTGCGGAAAAACTGCTGTCCGAGCCGCCCAAAGAGCGTTTCGACCGCGTGATCGTTGACAAAAAGGTCGCCAACCGCGAGGGCCATCTGCGCGAACTGCGCAAGCTCATCAAGAAGCTCCGCGCGTTCGACCAGAAGGTGGACGAGAAGTATTTCAGCTGGCAGAAATCCCAGCAGAAGAGCCGCAAAGAACAGATGCAGCGCGAACTCAAAAAAATGAGCACCAAGCTGCAGGAGATGTTCACGAAATTTTATTACAAGCAGAAGGTGGTCGAGGAGATGATCGTCGTCGCCGGCAACGTCTATGAAAAATTCCAGGCCAGCACCCGACATGTTTCGGAACTGGAGGCGCAACGCACGACGGCCGAGCGGCGCGCGGCGATTGAGGCCGAACAGGCCAAAACCCATACGCTGGAACAATTCGTGCGGATGCCGCGCGAGGAGTTCATCAAGGTGTTCAGCGCCCTGAAGGCCGCCGCCGACCGCGGCCTGAAGGCCAAGACCCACATGGCCGAGGCCAATTTGCGCCTCGTCGTTTCCGTCGCCAAAAAATACACGAACCGCGGCCAGTCGTTTCTGGATCTGATCCAGGAAGGCAATATCGGTTTGATGAAGGGCGTCGAGAAATTCGAATATCGTCGCGGCTATAAGTTCTCCACCTACGCGATCTGGTGGATCCGCCAGGCCATCACGCGTTCCATCGCGGACCAGGCGCGCACGATTCGCATCCCGGTGCACATGATCGAAATCATGAACAAGCTCTGGCGCGCGCAGAAGCAGCTCACGCAGGAACTCGGCCGCGAACCCACGCCGGAGGAACTGGCCGACGAAATGCACATGCCGGTCTCGCGCATCCACGCGCTGCTGAAAATGGCGCAACAACCGGTGTCGCTCCATGCACCAGTCGGTGATGACGGCGATGTGAGCGTCGGCGATTTCATTGAGGACAAGTCGGCGGAAAACCCCTCCGACGTGACCAGCTACAGTTTGTTGCGGGAAAAGCTGAGCGACGTGCTGACGACCCTGACCGAGCGCGAGCGGAAGATTCTGGAAATGCGTTTCGGTTTGCTCGACGGCTACGAACGCACGCTCGAAGAAATCGGCAAGATGTATAACGTCACGCGCGAACGCATCCGCCAGATCGAGGCGAAGGCGCTGCGCAAGCTGCGTCACCCGACGCGCGTGCGCCATTTGCAAGGCTTCCTCGAAGGCGCGGAAGTGCAGTAATAAACTGGAATTTAAAAAACCGCTCGCTAATTTTTTCGCGGGCGGTTTTTGTTTTCAAACCTGGATCGGCAGGATCAGCATCGCGCGGCCGTTTTGGTAAAGGCGGCGCTGTAGTTCAAACACGGTGTGGTTGTGCAGCCAGCGCGTGACGAGGCTTTCGTCCTTGAACACCAGCTGCCCGGCGAAGAACTGCGCCTGCGGAAATTTTTCGGCGATGACGTCGCACAACTTCGCCGCCTCGTCCACGATGTCCGTGCCGAGCGCGATGTGCGCCTCGGTGTAATAGCCGCGCTTGCCCATGTAGGCAACGTAGCGGTCCACCTCCTTCTGGGAATGTTCGCGGAGGTTTTCCACCTCGGACGCGCCCTTGAAGTTGCCGGCGTCCAGCACGCCGACCTGCACAAAGACAAAGTTCTGATACACCTTCGGGAACATCCGCACCACGGCGAACAGCGTGTGCAGGCCGAGGCCGTTGAAGCCGTTGACCAGCATCACGGCGGTGCGCGCGCCCGGATCGCAGGGTGGTGGCGTTTTTTCCACGACGATGGCGTCGTCCGCCAGCGCGGCGGCGACCAGCTCATTCAGGCGGTGCAGTTTTTTCTGCGTCTTGCGATAATGGCTTTTGACCCAGAAGGCGACGCCGACCAGCAGACCGGTGACGAGCAGCGTGGCCCAGCCGCCATCGTGAAACTTCACGATGCAGAGCGAGACCAGAATGCCGCCGGTGAGCAGCAGGCCGAAACCGTTGATGAGAATCTTGGTCTTCCATTTCGGTTCCCCGGCGCGCTCGATCCACCAGTGCCGCACCATGCCGAGCTGCGAGAGGCTGAAGGTGATGAACACGTTGATGCTGTAAAGCACCACGAGTAGGTTCACCGAGGCGGTGGTCAGCAGCACGACGAGCAGGGCCGCGCCGCCCATCAGCAGCACGCCGTTTTGCGTCACCAACCGGTCGCTCAACGTGGCAAAACGCGTGGGCATCCAGCGGTCCACCGCCATGTTGGCCAGCACGCGCGGCCCGCCAAAAAAGCCCGTCTGCGCGGCGATGAACAGCAGCGCGGCGGAGGAGGCCATCGCCGCAATGACAAATCCGTGTGCGAGAAGCGGCGGCCAGGCGGCGGTAATTTTTCCAAACAGCACGGCGTTCAGCGTCTGGCCTTGCACCGGCGTGACGTGATAAAGCAGGTAGGCCAGCAGCAGGCCGCCGACGACAAACGACAGCGACGCGCCCATGTAAATCATGGTGCGTTTGCCGGTCTGCACCCGGGGTTCGCGCAGAGTGTTCAGGCCGTTGCTGACGGCCTCGATGCCGGTGTAGGTGCCGGCGCCAAGGCTGTAGGCGCGCAGCACGACGGCGAGGAGGCCAAACCAGCCCACTTCGGTGGAATCTGAATTCACATCCGCCACGACGCCGTGCATAACACCGGGCAGATCGCCAAAATGCGCCGAGACCGCCCAAATAATCGCGAACGTGTAACTCAACACGAACACAAAAAAAATCGGCACCCAGAGAATCACTGATTCCTTCGCGCCGCGCAGGTTCAACAACGTAAGGAATACGACGACCCCGAGGGAAAATTTCAATTTCCAGATTTGGAAATCCACCGGCAACATGCTGAACATGGCATCCCCGCCACTGGCGACGCTGATGGCGATGGTCAGGATGTAATCGCCGATGAGCGCACAGCCGGAAACGACTCCGAGGGTGGGCGAAAGCAGCTTGCTGGCGACGAGATAGCCGCCACCGCCGGTGGGAAACAGTTCGATGATCTGCGAGTAGCTCGCGCAGATGACGACGATGGTCAGCACCGAAGCCGCCGCCACGAACAGGCTCAAAAACGTGTGGCTTTTCAGCGCGAGAAACGCCGCCTCCGGGCCATAACACGAGGACGACAAGCCGTCCGCTCCCAGGCCGACCCATGCCAGCAACGCGACCAAGGACAAATTATGATACAGATTTTTGTCCGACAGATTGCGGGCGCGGCCTATCACCACGTCTTTCGCCAGACGAAACACATTCATAGACAACTTTCATTCTGCATCTTGTTTCGGGAGAACGTAGAGGCCGCCAATGCGGTTCCAGAGGATCGCCCTTCCAATTGCCGGCGAGATTAGCTGACGGCCTAGGCTCGCGTTGCCACGAACCGTGCGCCCCGTCCTCAACCGCTTAAGGAATCTGGGTCTCCCGCATCTGGCTCCAGGAAGGAGACCGCATTTAGGCTGCAACGGCGGGGAGTAAATCACAGCCGTTCCGCCTTGTCAAATCGCGAATAAACCGTAGAAAAACTTTGCCAACCGGCACCGGGCAGCGTCTTATTTGTCGCAAGCGAAACTGATGATATGACCCGAATCCAAATTTTGTCGGCATTTTTCTGGTTGCTGCCCGTGCTGCTCCCCGCAGCGGGCGTGAGTTTTGAGCCGGGCACAATTGTTCCGCCGCCACCCGTGCGCGAGTTCCGCGCCGCGTGGATCACCGAGGTCGCCGTCAATCCCGACTGGCCGTCCAGACCCGGTTTGCCGGTGGCGCAGCAAGAGGCGGAATTGATTTCGCTCCTCGACCGCGCACAGAAGCTTCACCTCAACGCCGTTTTTTTCCAGGTGCGCCCGGCCTCCGACGCTTTTTATTCCTCGCCCATCGAGCCGTGGTCGGATCGCATCACCGGCGTGATGGGCCGCGCGCCGGAACCGTTTTATGATCCGCTGGCGTTCGCCATCGCCGAGGCGCACAAACGCGGGCTCGAACTGCACGCGTGGTTCAATCCCTTCCGCGCGGCACATCCCTCGACCAAATCGCCGCCGGCGCCCAATCACATCACCCGGACGCATCCCGAACTGGTCCGCCACTATGCCGACCAGGTCTGGCTCGACCCCGGCGAACCGGAAGCCCAGGCACGCACGCTGGTCGTCGTCCTGGATGTCGTGAAACGCTATGACGTGGATGGCATTGTCTTCGATGATTATTTTTATCCGTATCCCGCGAAAAACTGGGCCGGACGCGAGCTTGATTTTCCCGACGATGCAAGCTGGAAGCAATACGGCGTTGCCGGCGGCCTGACGCGCGAAGACTGGCGGCGCAACAACGTGAACCAGCTCATTCAAAAAGTTTCGCAGGAAATCAAGGCCGCAAAACCCTGGGTGCAGTTCGGCATCAGCCCGTTTGGCATCTGGCGGCCCGGCGTGCCGGCCGGCATCAGTCCGAAGTCACTCGACGCCTACGGAAAAATTTACGCCGACGCACGGCTGTGGCTCGCGAATGGCTGGGTGGATTTTCTCGCGCCGCAGCTTTACTGGCCGGTGGCGGATCGCGAACACAGTTTTCCCGCGCTATTCAACTGGTGGCGCTCGCAAAATCCCAAGAACCGCCACGTCTTTGCCGCATTGAATGACGCGGCCGTCGGTGAGAGATTTTCCGTGGATGAAATCACGCGGCAGATCCAGACCGTCAGAATGCAAACGGGCGGCAGCGGCGAAATCCATTATCACCTGCGCAGCCTCACCGACAGCCCCGCGCTCGCCGCCGCCCTTCAATGGCAATACGCGCAGCCGGCGCTGGTCCCGGCGTCGCCGTGGCTGGACCCGCTGCCGCCACCAACGCCAAAACTTTTTGCCGCGACGGAAAATTCCGTAACCGTTGTCCGCTGGTTTTCCCCGGTGGGCGGGGCGCCGCGCTGGTGGCTGCTGCAGGTTTGCACGAACAACAATTGGGCGACGGAAATTTTGCCGGCGGAACAAGGCGGCCGCACGCTCAACACTTCAAATCCCGATGCGATCGCTCTTCGCGCCGTGGACCGGCTGGGCAATTTGAGCGCGCCGGCGGTTTTGGTGCCGAGAAAGTTTTTGTCGCCGGACATGAGCCGGGGCGCGACAAAAGTGAAGAAATAAAAAATGCAAAATGAAGAAACGGTTTCAACGCGCGCGCATCGTTTCTTCATTCATCCTTCTTCATTTGGTTGAAGTGGTTTTGGAAGGGCTGTAAGCCGAATTCTGTCTGCGCCTTGCGGCGGAGAGAATCATTTGTCTCAGCGACCGATACCCGAAACCTGTTTCGCTTTCACGAAACCCGGAGCGGGCCGCTCCTCGGTTTCCTATTTGGCCTTGCACCCGATGGGGTTTTCCGTGCCGCGTCGCTTGCGCTTCGCGCGGTGCGCTCTTACCGCACCTTTTCACCCTTGCCACCGGCTTGCGCCAATGGCGGTCTGATTTTCTGTGGCACTTTCCGTCGGAAAGTCTTCCAACTTTCCGCCCGCGTGTATCCCCGGTCAAACCGGAGTTACGCGGCATCACGCCCTGCGGTGTTCGGACTTTCCTCCCCGGACTTGCGCCCGGAGCGATCCTCCGCCCTTCCAAAACCAGTTTGAGAATAATCAAAGCTGCCGGATTTCTCAAGTAGGGAAAACTTCCTGACAGAGTCTTTATTTGAAAATTCAAGCAATTCACAGTGCGATTGATGTCATCAAAACAACAATGTTATCCACACTCATTAACAGTTGCAGAACCATAAAAAACAAAGGTCAAAACTACATTTTGTGATTATCGTATAAACAACTTTTACAAGTCTGGTTTGCGCCAAAAGATAATCTGTCCATCATGTGGCTATCGGTTTGCGCAGGAAAAAAATTTCCCCGCTTGCGCCAACAAGCGGGGTTCAGGGGCGTAGCATGATTGGAACGTGCATCGCTGTTCGAGCAGTCCTTACGAGATTGCGCGGCGAAGGATGGTGGTTCAAATCCACCCGCCCCTCACCAAATTCGTAATTATTTTACAACTTTCCTTTCAGAAAGACAAATTTGAATCGGAACACGACCGGTTTATCAATCCGCCGCGGTCAAATCCATGTCGCGCGTGTAATACAAAATCCGGCCGCAACTGGAGCAGGTCACAATCTCCTTCTGCGCCTGGCAGGACACGATCAACTGCTGCTGCAATTTCATGTGGCAGCCGCCGCACACGCCGTGGTCTATGCCCACCACCACGTTGTCGCCCTTGCTCTTTAAAATCCGGTCGTAGCGGTTTCGCGTGGATTCATCCACCGCCGCCGTCAGTTCCGCACGGCCCTGCTGCAGGGCGGCAAACTCCTGCTTAAAATTTTCCTCGCGCTGGCCAAGTTCGGCGATCTGGCTGTCGGCCAGTTTTTTCGCCTCGTTCGCCTCCAGCGTCGCATGCACAACCTCCTTCTGCGCGGCCTCGGCCTGTTCCATCAGGGCGATTTCCTGGTCCTCAATCTTGAAAATCGCCGTTTTCGCCATCTCGATTTCGTGGGCAAGCGCCTTGTATTCCTCGTTCTTGCGCGTCTGCAGCTGCTGGTTGGCGTATTTCTCAATCTGCGATTTTTTGGCCTCGACCTCCAGGTCGCGCTGCTTGCGTTCGGACTCGATCTGTTTCACCCGGTTTTTTGCGGCATCCAGTTGCGCCTGCGTGCTGCCAGCCCGGGCGCGCAGGGTTTCGCGTTCCGGCGCGATTTCGGCAAGCTCCAGTTGCACGCGGTGAATTTTGCGGTCGCGATCCTGCAAAACCAAAAGTTTCTCGATGATTTCCAGCATTGAAGCTTAAAGGCTATCCAGCGTGCGGGTCCAAGTCAATCCGCGGGAAAGCAAATGGGGAATTATCGCGCGAAGACCACGAAGAAAACGAAGGTTGAAAGTTCCTTTGCTTTGCCATCCTCGCGCAGCCACAAGTTTCAGCGAAAGAGACTTGAAACTTGAAACCTGAAACTCGAAACTGCGCTTATGCGTTTCATCGGCAATGTCATCGAAAAACTGCAGCGGCACCCCAAGCGGGTGGTGTTTCCCGAAGGCGAGGAACCGCGCATTTTGCAGGCCGCCCGGCAGTTCCATGCGCTGCGGCTCGGCGCGCCCATCATCCTCGGCGATCCCGCAAAAATCAGCGAGCTCGCGGAGGGCCTGAACATTCCGCTTGAAGGCATCCGCGTCATCAATCCCGCCGCGAGCGAAGATCTGGAGAATTTCGCCAAGCGCTTTCATTCGTTGCGCCGGGAAAAAGGATTGCGCGCCACCGAGGCGCGCGAGGCGATGCTGCAGCCGAATTATTTCGGCACGATGATGCTGGCGATGCACCAGGCGGACGGCGTGATCTCCGGCGCATCGCACATCACCAGCAGCCTGTTGCGTCCGCTGTTCCAGATCGTCAAGGCGGCGCCGGACATCAAAACCGTGTCGAGCTGCATGGTGATGGAAGTCGAGGACACGCGCATCGGCGAACAGGGTGTTTTGTTCATGGCTGATTGCGGCGTCATTCCCGATCCAACGGTGGAACAGCTCGCCGACATCGCCGTCTCCACGGCCCGGCTCGCGCGGCACATGCTGGGCGTGAAACCGCGCGTGGCGCTGCTGTCGTTTTCCACCAAGGGCAGCGCGGCGCATCCTTCCGTCGGCAAGGTTCAGGCCGCGACCGCGCAGGCCCGGCGCAAGGCGGAACAATTGTTTCTCGAGGCCGATTTCGACGGCGAAATGCAGGTGGACGCCGCGCTCGTCACGGAAATCGCCGACCGCAAGCTGCGCGACAGCAAGGTCGCCGGACGCGCGAACGTGCTGATTTTTCCCGACCTGAATTCCGGCAACATTGCCAGCAAGCTGGTCCGCGTGGTGAGCCGCGCGAACGCCTACGGCCAGATTTTGCTCGGCCTGAACCGCCCGGCGGCGGACGTTTCGCGCGGTTCGAGCGCGCACGACATCCTCGGCGTTGCCGCCATCATCGCCGTGCAGGCGACCGATTACCAAAAACTTTATCCGGGCGCGGACGCGCACCTTCCCGGCGAGTGAATTCGTTGAATCGTTGAATCGTTAAACCGGTTCACGATTCAACGATTTAACGCATGAACGATTTAACGCCCAGAGTTTTCATCGCCGCCACGCGTCAGAACGACGGCAAGACGACCACGTCGCTCGGCCTCATTGCCGCGCTGCAGAAACATTTCCCGCGCGTCGGCTACATCAAGCCAGTCGGCCAGCGTTTCGTCGAAATCGAGGAGCAGAAAATTGACGAGGACACCGTGCTGATGGACGCCGTTTACCGGCTGGATTGTCCGCTCGTGGACATGAGCCCCATCGCCGTGGAACCGGATTTCACGAGGAAATATCTTCAGTCCTCCAACCATGACGTGCTAGTAAGAAAAATTGAAAAGGCCTTTGACCGCGTCGCGTGGGAGAAGGATTTTGTGCTGTGCGAAGGCAGCGGACATGCCGGCGTCGGCTCGGTTTTTGATTTGTCGAACGCGCAGGTTGCAAAAATTCTTGGGGCCAAGGTCATCATTGTCTCGCAGGGCGGTATCGGCAAGCCGATTGACGAGGTCGCGCTCAATCAAGCCCTGTTTGAAAAGGAAGGCGTCGAAATCATCGGCGTCATCCTCAACAAGGTGCTCGGTGAAAAGGTGGATTACATCGCCGATTTTGCGCGACGCGGCCTCAAGCGGCGGGGCCTGGACCTGCTCGGCGTGCTGCCCTATGAACAGATTCTCTGCAACCCGTCCGTGGACCTGATCCGCGAGGAGTTGCATGCTGAAATGTTGAATTCGCCGACGTCGGTGCAGACGCTCGTGGGCGATGTGGTCGTGGGCGCGATGAGCGCGCAGAACGCCATGAAATTTTTCCGGCCCGGCGTGTTGCTCATCACGCCCGGCGACCGCGAGGACATCGTGCTGGCCGCCTGCACCAGCATTGATGCGCAGAGCCGGGAACAGATGGCGGGCATCGTCCTGACCGGCGGCCTGCGCCCCAGCACCAGTGTGTTGAAGGTCATCCAGGCCATGCCGATTCCCGTGCTGCTCGCCAAGGCGGACAGTTATCAGGTCGCGTCCCGGGTCCACAACCTCACCGTCAAAACGCGCCCGTCTGACGCGGAAAAAATCTCGCTCATCCGCGACATCGTCGCCAAAAACATCAACCTCAAGAAAATCCTGCAAGCCTTGTGATCCCCAAGCCCGTCAATACTGCGCTCAAAACCCTGCCAACCTATCAACCTGGCCGGCCCATCGAAGAGGTCGCGCGCGAACTCCATCTGCCTGCGAACAAAATCATCAAGCTTGCCTCGAATGAAAATCCGCTCGGCCCCTCGCCCGCCGCGCTGGCCGCCATGCAAAAGGTCATGGCGAACCTCCATCTTTACCCCGATGGCAACGCGTTTTACCTGAAGCAAAAACTGGCGGAAAAACTCGGCATGGCGCCCGCCAACCTCGTGCTCGGCAACGGCTCGAACGAAATCATTGAGTTCGTCGGCCACACTTATTTCGCGCCGGGCGTGGAAGTGGTGGTGTCGCAATTCTGCTTTGCCATTTATCCGCTGGTCGCAAAATTGATGGGCACGAATGTCATCACTGTTCCCGCAAAAAATCACGGGCACGATCTGCCCGCGATGCTAAAGGCCATCACGCCGCAAACGCGCGTCGTGTTTGTGGCGAACCCGAACAACCCGACCGGCACGCTCGCGCCGCGCGAGGAGGTCATCCGGTTCGTCAACGAGATTCCCGACAATGTGTTGCTTGTGATGGACGAAGCCTACGTCGAATTTCTGGATGACGCGGTGGACCTGGTTTCGCTCATCCGCCTGGGCGCGCGACAAAATCTGCTGCTGATGCGGACATTCTCAAAAATTTTCGGGCTGGCCGGGCTGCGGCTGGGCTACGGGATCGGCCATCCAGATTTGATTGCCGTGCTTGAAAAAATCCGGCAGCCGTTCAACATCAACGCCATCGCGCAGGCCGGCGCGCTCGCCGCGCTGGACGATGCCGAGCACATGCGCAAAACACGGGAGAACAATTCGCGCGGGCTGCATTTCTTTGCCGGGGCGTTCCGGGAATTGAAGCTGGAGTTCATCCCGTCCGCCGCGAATTTTATCCTGGTGCGCGTCGGCGAAGGCCAGAAAGTTTTTGAGGCGATGCAGCAGCAGGGTGTGATTGTGCGACCGATGGGCGGCTATCAACTGCCGGAGTGGATCCGTATTTCCGTCGGCACGCCGAAGGAAAACGAGCGCGGGCTAGGTGCGCTGAAATCCGCTTTGGACAAGAAATAATTATTTGAATCGCGCGGGAAACTGATTACTTATTCCCCCCGCTGAACACAATCAACAAGCCAAAGTGAAACTGACCGACCTGCGGGGCATCCTGCAATACATTCCGCAATTCCGCGAGAAGACCTTCATCCTCGCGATTGACGGCGCAATCGTCACCGACGAAAACTTCGCCACGCTGCTGCTCGACGTGGCGGTGCTGCGCTCGCTGAACATCCGCGTCGTGCTCGTCCATGGCGCGTCGGCGCAGATCAAGCTGCTCGCGGAGGAGCAAAAAATTTCCGCCTCCAACCTCGACGGCACCGGCATCACCGACGCGGCCACCCTGCAGATCGCCCTGACCGCCGCGAACCGGCTGACGCACGAGATTCTCGAGGGCCTATCGGCCAATGATCTCCGCGCCGCCAGCACCAACGTCATCATCGCGCATCCCATGGGCATCATCCAGGGCGTGAACCACCAGTTCACCGGCAAGGTCGAGCGCGTGGACGTGGGGCTGCTGCAGACGCTGCTTGCGCAGGACGTCGTGCCCGTCATTCCGCCGCTGGGTTTCGACGGTGACGGCCGCACTTACCGGGTGAATTCCGACGGCGTCGCCGTGGCCATCGCGGAGGCGCTCAAGGCGATCAAGCTGATTTTCATCACGGCGCAGGACGGATTGATTTACAACGGCCAGCTCATCCGGCAGATGCTCGTGGCGGAGCTGGAAAAACTATTGCAGACGAACAATGCCGGGTTCGCGCCGGACATCGTGTCGAAGGCGCAGCATGCCGCCATGGCCTGCAAATCCGGCGTGCCGCGCGTCCACGTCATCAACGGCACGGTGGATGAAGGCCTGCTTGCGGAGGTGTTTTCCAACGACGGCATCGGCACGCTGATCTACGCGAACGAATACCAGCAGATCCGGCCCGCGAAGAAAAAGGACATCCGCGCGATCCAGTTGCTGACGAAGGCTGCGGTCGAATCCGACGAGCTCGTCAAGCGCAGCCGCGCCGTGATTGACAAGAGCCTCGCGGATTATTTTATCTTCGAGATTGATAAAAATCCCGTTGCCTGCGTGGCGCTGCACGTTTACCCCGAACAGAACAAGGGCGAGTTGGCGTGCCTTTACGTCAATCCGCTGCACGAAAACCAGGGCATCGGGCGCAAGCTGATCCAGTTCATCGAAAATCGGGCGAAGGAGCTGAACCTGGGCGAACTGCTGACGCTCTCGACGCAGGCGTTCACTTATTTTCAGTCCAAGGGCGGCTTCGCCGAGGGCACGCCCGAAGATCTACCCCCCGTGCGCCGCGAAAAATACGAGCAGAGCGGCAGAAATTCCAAGGTGCTTGTGAAGAAATTAAAATAGCGATGGTGCCCACCGCCGAAACATTTGCGGCAAATTCACCGGCTTCAATGGAGCTTTTCCTCAAGGCCTGCGAAAAACACGGCGTCACGCCAACTCGTTACGCACTTGTAGTCAATATTGCCGGGCAAACGATTTCACTTTTTGAAAACATCTCCGCGTCTTGGCGTCTTGGCCGTAAAACGCCCTGTTCCACCTCGAGCTTCGGCATCGGGCAGGCAGAAGGCTCGAACCGCACGCCGCTTGGACTACATCGCATCGCGGAAAAAATCGGCGCGGGCGAACCGGTAGGAACGGTCTTCAAAGGACGCAAAATTGTCGGCCACACGTCGCAGCCGAACTTGGCGGACGCGAAGATCACCACGCGCATCCTGTGGCTGGAGGGGCTCGAACCCGGTTTCAATCAAGGCGGCAAGGTGGATTCCCATGCACGCTACATTTACATCCACGGCACGGCGGACCAAAAATCCATCGGCCAACCCGCGTCGCACGGCTGCATCCATCTGGCCGACGCGGATTTGATGCCGCTGTTTGACTTGGTGCCGGGCGGCACGCTGGTTTGGATTTCGGAAACTTAAAAATGTCACGCGAGGGGCACGAAGGCGGCGAGGGGGAAATTAAATCCTTTATTTTTCTTCGCGGTCTTCGCACGACTCCTGTCCTATTCGCTTGATTTTGCAAAATGTTAGACGAGGATATTGCCGTGTTCGTTCGTCTCGGAAAATTTTTCGTCGTTGTTGCGCTCGTGACCATGCTCGGCGCGCATTGGGCTCTGCTCCAATCCGTCGCCTGGACAACGATGTTGGCGGAAAATCTCCATGCCGGCACCTTTCACGACGCGATGACCAAAACCTTCGACGGCAAACATCCGTGCTGCCTCTGCCGGGCCATTGCCGCCGGGAAAAAATCCGAGCAGAAAACCGAATTTCCGTTGCAGTCGCCAAAACCCGAGTTCCCACCCGCCGCGGAAAGCCTGGCGCTCGTCGCGCCGACGCAATTCCACTTATTGCCGCAGGCGGACACTTTTGCTGAACCACTCAACCATCCGCCGCTGACCCCACCGCCGCGCGCCACCTTCGTTTGATTCACCTTCGTTTTGTTGCCCGCGCCGTGTTGGCGCGAGCGTTTGGTTTTTCCCTTTAACCTTGAGACCCGCTGTCGCGGTGTCTCGCAATTTTGAAATTTAGATATGAAAAAGAAATTTAATTCTGCAGTGATGAAAGGTGGTGGCAGTTTGCTAGCCGTAATGCTCGCGCCCAGCGTGGTTCACGCCTGCGCCTGCGGTTGCGGCGTCTTCGATGTGGGCACCAGCTCGATGTTTCCGCAGGGCGCGGGCGGCATGGCCTATTTTGGTTACGATTACCAAGACCAGTTCCGCAACTGGAGCGGCAGTTCACAGGCGCCCGCCGCCAACAACAGTGACAAGGAAATTCGGACGGACTTCTTCTCGACTGGACTTCAATATATGTTCAACTCCAGCTGGGGGGTGCAGGCGCAACTGCCTTTTGCCTATCGTTACTTCAAGACCTTGGATGATGCCGGCAACCCGGTTTCAACCCGATGGGGCAGTCTTGGTGACCTGCGCGTGGAGGGGATTTACACCGGATTTGCGGCGGACTTGTCCACCGGCGTCACCTTCGGATTCAAGCTGCCGACCGGCAATTGGACCTACGGCGGAGCCGGCGGCAATGTGGATCGCGACACCCAGATCGGCAGCGGCAGCACGGATGTTCTGCTGGGCGGATTCCACCGCGGCAACTTGACGGAAGATGAAAAGTGGGACTGGTTCGCGCAGACGGAACTTGACGTGCCAACTCTGATCCAGGCCCAATATCGGCCGGGCGTCGAACTGGACTCGGCCGCCGGAATTGATTACAAGGGGTTCTCGCTCGGACGCGTGAGAATTTCGCCGGTGGCGCAGGCGATTTTTTCCTACCGGAGCAGTGACAGCGGCGACGCGGCCAATCCGGCTAATTCCGGCTACGAACGGCTGCTGCTTTCGCCAGGAGTGGAATTCCACCTTCATCCGGTGAAAATTTATGCGGATGTCGAATTGCCGGTCTTCCAGCACGTCACCGGCAACCAGGTGGTCGCGCCGGTGCTGTTCAAGATGAGTTTGAGCTATATGTTTTGATTTTCATTCCCAACAAAATTGAATATGAAAAATCTAAAATTCATCCTCGCATTTATTCTGACGGCAACCATCATTGCCGTCTCATGGACAAGCCGCGCCGACGAACAAAAAACCAAACCCTATCCCCTTGATGCCTGTCTGGTCTGCGGCATGAAGTTCGGGGCCATGGGCGAACCTTGCGTTTTTGTGTATAAAAGTCAGGAAATCAAAGTTTGCGACAAATCCGAGAAGGCGGACTTCGATAAAAACCCCGAAAAATACATGAAAAAGCTCGCCGAAGCCGAAGCCAAATTGAAAAAGTAAACTGGATGTCTCAGCAAGCCGGTTCCAAACCACGCGATGACGAGCGGTTGTTTTTCTACGCCGCGGTCATCATGGCGCTGGTTTTTGGAACCGGCTTTTGCTTTTTAATTTTCTCGTTGAACAGCCGCGAAAATGCAACGGGCGGCGCGGCGGAAAATTCGCCGCCCCGGCTCATCTCCCCTGACCATCCCCGACAACTCATCAATTTCTCACTCACTGACCGCACGGGCCGCACGGTGACGCGGACCGAATTGGACCGGAAAATCCTGGTGGTGAATTTTCTGTTCACCAGTTGTTCGCTGACCTGTCCCGCCGTGAACCGTTGCATGGCGCAGATCCAGCAGTTCACCGCCCACCAGCCGGACGTGAGGCTGGTCTCACTCACGGTTGACCCGCGCGATGACACCGCCGAAGTTCTGGCAAAATACGGCGAACGCTTCGGCGCGGACACCAACCGCTGGCTCTTGTTGACTGGCGATAAAAATATGCTGTACGACTTGATCGGAACGAGCTTTCTGGCGCAAGATTTGAATGATCCGTTCAGTTACATGCCCGGCAATTTTTCCCACACCGACCGCATCGCGCTGGTGGATGCGGACGGAAAATTGCGAGGTTATTTCGACGGCTTGAACGAAAACACGGCCACCGCCGTGGTCGGGGAAATCAACCGTTTGCGAAAATGAACAAGAAACACCTGAATTTATTCATCATGTTTTGGCTGCTCGCCGGCACCGGCTGCAAACCAAAACCCGGCGCACCCGCCGCCAACCACACCGATCCCAGATTTTATGACGCACGCGGCGTTGTCCGGCAAATCGCGGACGACCGGCGGAAGGCGACCATTCAACATGAGGCGATTGCCGGTTACATGCCGGCCATGACCATGGAATTTCCGCTCAAGGACACGAATGAACTGAACGGTATCGCGCCGGCGGACGAAATTACTTTCAAACTGGCCGTGGGTGAAAATGAGGATTGGATTGAAGACATTCAGTTCGTCGCCCACCGCATCGAAAACGTGACCAACGGCGTGGTGATGATTCACGGGACGGCGCCCGAGCTGAAACCGGGCGACCGGCTGCCGGATTGCGAACTCATGGACGAAAACGGAAGCCTCATCCATTTCTCCGATTTTCGGGGAAAAGCCGTGGCGTTCACCTTCTTTTTTTCGCGCTGTCCTCTGCCGGATTACTGCCCGCGCATGAGCAAGAATTTTTGCGATACGCGCACCTTGATCCTGGCGACAGCCGATGCGCCGACCAACTGGCAACTGCTCTCCGTCTCCTTTGATCCCGGATTTGACAATCCCGAGGTTCTCACGAATTACGCGAATTTTTACCGCAAGGGCGACGCGAGCCACTGGCTGTTTGCCGTCGCGTCCCCGAAGGCGCTCACCCACCTCTCGCCACAACTCGACTTGATGATATTGCACGAAGGCGAAAACATTATGTCGCACAATTTGCGAACCGTCGTGCTGGATCCGCAAGGGCGCATCTTCCGCCAACTGGACGGCAAAGATTGGACGCCACCGGAACTTGCCGATGCGCTTCTGAAAGCGGCGCGCAGGCAAACAAATTCCCCACTTTGAATCAGTGGCGGTTTTGACATCCGGCCCAATTCGTTTAACTTGGCGGCACTGATTTTGCCGCCATGAACCTGACCGAACAGATGACGCAGCTGGCCAAGCAGGCCAAGGCCGCGTCGCGCGAACTCGCCCGGCTGACGACGGCGGAGAAAAACGCCTGCCTGCTCGCGATGGCCGCCGCGTTGGAAAAAAATTCCGGCGCAATCAAGGAAGCTAACGCGCTCGACATGGAGTTCGGCGCGCAGCATGGCCTCTCCGAGGCGATGCTCGACCGGCTCAAGCTGGACGACAAACGCATCGCCGGCATGGCACGTGGATTGCGCGAAGTCGCCGCGCTGCCCGATCCGGTCGGGAGAATTCTTGACGAACGCATCCGGCCGAACGGGCTCAAGCTGCAAAAAATTTCCACGCCCATCGGTGTCGTGGTCATCATTTACGAATCGCGCCCGAACGTCACCGCCGACGCCGCGAGCCTGTGTTTCAAATCCGGCAACGCCACGATCTTGCGTGGTGGCAAGGAGGCGTTGCATTCCAACCAAATCATTGCCAAGACCATGGTTGATGCGGTAAAAGGCACGATTGATTTTCCGTTCCACGCGATCCAAGTCGTGCCCACGCCTGACCGCGAGGCGGTGCCGATTCTGCTATCGCTCACGCAATATGTTGACCTCTGCATGCCCCGCGGCGGAGAGAGCCTCATCCGTGCTGTGGCGGACTGCTCAAAAGTACCCGTCATCAAGCATTACAAGGGCGTCTGCCACGTCTTTGTGGATGCCGAAGCCGATTTGAAGATGGCCGAAGCCATCGTCATGAACGCGAAAGTCCAGCGTCCCGCCGTGTGCAATGCGATGGAAACCCTGCTCGTGGACCAGGTAGTCGCGGAAACATTTATTCCGCAGATAGCGCAGAAGCTCGCGGATAAGAAAGTTGAAATGCGTTGTGATCCGGTTTCGCTGGGTCTGGTTCACTCGGCAATCGGCAACCGGGAATCGGCGAAACTCAAGCCGGTTGCCGAGCAGGACTGGTTTACCGAATACGGCGATTATATTTTGAACCTCCGCGTCGTGGACGGCGTCAAGGCGGCGATTGACCACATCAATTTTTACGGCTCGGCGCACTCGGACAGCATCGTGACGGGCAACAAAGCGCATGCGCAACAATTCCTCGCCGAGGTGGATTCGGCAACGGTGTATTGGAACGCCAGCACTCGCTTCACCGACGGCGGCGAATTCGGCATGGGCGCGGAGATCGGCATCAGCACCGACAAGATCGGTGCGCGCGGCCCGATGGGGTTGGAGGAACTGACCAGCTACAAGTGGCTCGGCCTTGGCAATGGCCAGGTGCGAACTTGATTTCAGTGAACTCACCCGCCGAACAAGCCAGATTCATCCGCGAGCAAATTCCCGCCGGCGGACTTTTTGCCGGGCTGGAATGGAAGATTTCACCGACGCCGTTTCCGCTGGTCCAACATCAGGCGCAGGAAATCGAGTTGCTCGGACGAGTGCTGCTGCAATTTTATCGGGCAACCAATCTGCTTTACCGCAAGAGCGTCGAGGGCAAACAGCCGGAATGGGTCGCGCGCTGGCTGGATCTTGGTAAACCCGCCGACCTCATCGCACTCCAGCGTTCGCCGGCCTTCAAGAACGACGTGCCGCGCGTCATCCGCCCCGATCTTTTGCTGACGGAAAACGGCTTTAGCATCACGGAGCTGGACTCCGTGCCCGGCGGGATTGGATTGACGGCTTGGCTCAACCAAACCTATTCCAACTCCAAACTCCAAACTCCAAACTCCAAACTTACCGGCGGTGCAGAAGGAATGCTGCGCGGGTTTGAGTCCATCTTTGGCGACGCGAAGCAGGTTCACATCGTCGTCTCCGAGGAGGCGGCGACGTATCGGCCGGAAATGGAATGGCTTGCCCGACAAATTGGCAATTCAAAATTCAAAATTCAAAATTCAAAATGTGAAGACTTCGCTGAAGGCGACGCCGTTTATCGGTTCTTTGAATTGTTTGATCTGGCGAACGTGCCAAACGCGAAGCGAATTTT